>OLOA01000929.1_pt1 | contig 30756 bp, 22 predicted proteins | sample 1672201 | NCBI WGS metagenome assembly OLOA01 (sample SAMEA3136658, study PRJEB25190) | human gut metagenome
TTAACATGGAAGAATTTAAAAATGGTGCAATTTCTGAAGAAGCTTTAGATGAAATCGCGGGCGGACTTAGCGTATCCTCATCAGCGGTTAAAAACGTTCTTATCGCTGCAGGCATTGGAATTTTATCAGCAGGTGTAGGCGCAGGCTACGCTTACTTAACCTCGGAAGATGACATTGATGCGCCAGCAGCTCCAGCAGCACCAGCAGCACATCCAGTAGCATCCAGTGGCGGTGGCACAGCTCACAAAAAAAATGCTAGCAAGGCCTTGATTAGCAAAGGTGTTGACATGGATCCAATCGCATTTTCCAAACTTGGTGTCAAAGAAAAAATAAAACTATTTAAAAAAGCAAACCCAGATCTAAAATAAATTTCTAGATATGTAATTTTTTATAACTATCCCGCTGAATATAATCAGCGGGGGTTAATTTTGTGCAAAAAATATTTTAATTCAATAGTTGACATTCAAAATATAGTAATATATAATAAAAACGGTCGCTAGGCCAAATGAAAAATATTTGTATTTTGAAAGGATGGTTTAACATGGAAGAATTTAAAAATGGTGCAATTTCTGAAGAAGCTTTAGATGAAATTGCGGGCGGACTTAGCGTCTCTTCATCAACAGTTAAAAACGTTCTCCTCGCTGCAGGCATTGGAGTTTTAGCAGCAGGTTCAGGCTTTGGCGGAGCAATTGGAATGAAAGAATATATGAAATCACAGAAAAAGAAACGCACTCCAGCAGTGCCTGCGGCTCCGCAAAAAAATATTCCAAATAATATCGTTAAAGCTCCAGACCCAGTCCCTCAAAAAAAGGAACCTGTTAAAGTCGAACGTGAAGAACATCCAGCAAACATGGTTGAAGATATGTTGTACCCTCAGTGGTGGTAATTAACAAAAAAATAATTTTGAAAGGATGATTTAAAATGGAAGAATTCAAAAACGGTGTAATTTCTGAAGAGGCTTTAGATGAAATCGCAGGTGGACTTGGCTTGTCATCAATATCTTTGAAAAATGCTCTCATCGCTTCAGGTGTAGCAATTGTTGCGGCCAGTTCATTTACTGCCGGTGTACTTGTACAAGACATGGACGGAGTTGACGTAGCAAAAGCAGTAAAGAGTGGTGCAAGCAAGGCATCAAGTAAAATAAGCAGTTTGGTTCACGATGGAGTAGCAAAATTATTCAACGGAAAAAAATAAATATTATTTTGTTTAAAAGATATTTATATAAAGAAAGGATGATTTAACATGGAAGAGTTCAAAAATGGTGAAATTTCTGAAGAAGCTTTAGACGAAATCGCCGGAGGACTAAACATTGACACCGGAACTGTTAAAGCAGTTTTGCTCGCAGCAGGCGTTGGAATTTTAGCTGCAAGCGCAGGTGCAAGTGCAGGAGTTGCTGCAGGTTATTACTACGGTGAAAAGCACGGGCACAAACAAGGAGTAAAACAAGGTAAGCTTCAAGAAAAATACAAAATGAAGAAAAAGATAATTAAATCTCTTAGTGAAAATGCTCTCGACGAAGACTAATTCATTTCTAGTATAATGAATAAATCATGAAAGTTTTAAATTGTAGCATCACATTAAAAATATTTATATTTTGGAAGGATGGTTTAACATGGAAAAATTCAAAAATGGTGCAATTTCTGAAGAAGCTTTAGACGAAATCGCAGGTGGACTTAGCATTTCTAAATCAACTGTTAAAAACGTTCTTATCGCTGCAGGCATTGGAGTTTTAGCAGCGGGCGGAGCAACAGCGCTTGCTATGTCAAAAAACGGAAAAGGGAAAAGCCCCGTTAGCCCCGAACCAGAAAATGACATAAATAAGATAGATGTTAATTACTTTGACGGTGATGAACAAGATATAGCTGATCTTAATGATGGAAAAATGCCAAAACTTAGATTTTAAAAATCTAAAATAAAATTTATATTCACAACCACATTTCTCGATGAGGAATGTGGTTTTCTATACACAAATAAAAAGACTCACTAAAAAGTGGGTCTTAATTTATTAGCGAAACTGCATGAGCTGCAATTCCTTCTTCGCGGCCGGTAAAGCCGAGGTTTTCTTCAGTTGTAGCCTTAACATTAACGCAGGTTATGTCAATATTGCAAGCGTTTGCAATATTTTCCCTCATTTTGCAAATATGCTCTTTGAGTTTCGGCTTTTGAGCAATGATAGTGCTATCAATATTAACTATCTTAAAACTTTTTTCTTCAAGAATTCTACAAACCTTTTTCAAAAGTTCGATGCTGTCTGCATTTTTGTATTTTTCATCAGTGTCAGGGAACAAAACGCCAATGTCGCCAAGCGCAGCCGCCCCCAGAAGAGAGTCAATAATCGCATGAACCAAAACATCAGCGTCAGAATGGCCCAAAAGGCCAAGATCATGGTTTACATTAACCCCTCCGAGAATCAGCTTTCTGCCTTTCACTAATCTGTGAACGTCATAACCATGGCCAATTCTCATAGTTCCTCCTTGATGTTGTAAACTTCAAGTGCATTTTTAAAAGTTTCTTCATAAACTTCTTCGGCACTGATGTTTTTTATTTCCGCAATTTTTTCGGCAACAAATTTAATGTAAGAAGAGTTGCACCTCTTACCCCTGAAAGGAACAGGAGCAAGATATGGCGCGTCGGTTTCCAAAACAAGGTGCTTTAAAGGAATTTGCCTGACAACTTCCACCACTGTTTTGGCATTTTTAAAAGTTAAAACCCCGCCAATTCCAAGCTTCATGCCGAGTTTAACAATTTCTTTTGCCATTTCTGCACTGCCGGAAAAGCAGTGCACTATTCCTTTTGGAATATATTTTTTTAAAATGTCAAAAGTGTCTTTATGGGCTTCCCTGTCATGAACTATCACCGGCAAACTAAGAGAGTTTGCAAGTTTAACTTGATTTTCGAAAACTTCAATCTGTTTTTCTTTATTGTCGGACCTAAAATGATAGTCAAGCCCAATTTCGCCAATCGCCACAACCTTTTTGTTTTCAGTGGCTATTTTTTTAATCTGCTCGATGTAATCTTCGCTTAAATTTTCAAGATTTTCAGGATGAACACCAACCGCAGCAAAAATGTAGGAATATTGCTGCGAAAGCTTAACAGAAGAAAACGAAGAATTTATGTCCGCCGAAGCGTTAACGACCCCCAAAACTCCATTTTCATGAATAGAGCTTAGGAGCTCTTCCCTATCGCTGTCAAAGGCCTCGTCATCATAGTGAGCATGAGTGTCAAATATCACTTTTTTCACCTCTTTTAGCCAAGCTTGCTGCCCGGCTGGATGCTTTCATCAGGGAAAATAACCGTGACTTTTCCCTCTTCGTTTTCAGTTGCAAGGATCATTCCGTGGCTTTCAACGCCGCAGAGTTTAGCAGGCTTTAAATTCGCAACTATAATAACATTTTTGCCAATTAGATCTTCCGGCTCATAGTGCTGGGAAATACCCGAAACAATCGTCCTTAATTTTTCGCCATCATCAACTGAAAGTTTCAAAAGTTTCTTAGATTTTTTAATTTTTTCGCATTCCTTGATTTTTCCTACAATAAGATTCACTTTCACAAAATCTTCAATCCCTATGAAGTCCTCGGTCTCTTCAGGTTTTGCTTCCTGCGCAGCAAAGTTTTCAAGAGCTTCGAGCTCTTCTTTAACGTCCATTCTCGGGAACAAAGCCTCGCCTTTTTCAATTTTAGCATCGCAAGGAAGGACTCCCCAACTTTTGGCCTTTTCTATGGTGAGCATATCTTTGGTTACTCCGAGTTGTTTTCTTATTATCTCTGAAGTTTCAGGCATAACTGGCGAAATCAAAATTGAAATTATTCTAAGCGATTCGCAAAGGTTGTAAAGAACTGCAGCAAGCCTGCTTTGCTTTTCAGGCTGTTTGCCGAGCTGCCATGGCATAGTTTCGTCGATGTATTTATTGCATTTCGAAATAATAAGCCAAACGTCAGCAAGCGCCGAAGCAAATTTGAATCTTTCCATTTTGAGTTCATATTCTTTGGCAAGCGCTACCGCTGAAGTGGCAAGCTCTGCATCCAAAGAACCTGGCTTTTGCTCTTTGGGAAGTGTGCCACCAAAGTATTTGTCAACCATTGAAGTAGTCCTCGAAACCAAGTTTCCAAGGTCGTTTGCAAGGTCAAAATTAATTCTGTTTATAAGAGATTTGTTGCTATACATGCCGTCTTGGCCAAAAGAGAATTCCCTTAAAAGGAAATATCTAAGTGCATCGGGTTTGTAGCGGCTGCAAAGCATTTTCGGGTCAACCACGTTACCTCTGGATTTCGACATTTTGTTTCCGTCTTCAAATAAAATCCAGCCGTGAGCATAAACTTCCTTCGGGAGCGGCAAACCAAGAGCCATCAAAATTGCCGGCCAGATTATAACATGGAATCTGAAAATTTCTTTGCCCACAAAATGAACATCAGCAGGCCAATATTTTTTAAAGTCGCTTTCGTCGCTGCTTCCAAAGCCCTGCGCCGTAATATAGTTCGTAAGGGCGTCAAGCCAAACGTAGACGACGTGCTTGTCATCAAAAGTAACAGGAATGCCCCATTTGAAGCTTGTTCTGCTAACGCAAAGGTCATCGAGGCCTGACTTGATAAATTCTATCATTTCATGTTTTCTGCCTTCAGGCTGCGCAAACTGCGGGTGAGATTCATAGTATTCCAGCAATTTGTCAGCATATTTTGAAAGCTTGAAGAAATAAGCCTCTTCTTCAGTCCACTTAACTTCTCTTCCGCAGTCAGGGCACTTGCCGTCTTTAAGTTGCTTGTCGGTGAAAAACGATTCGTCCGGCGTGCAATACCATCCTTCGTACTTTCCTTTATATATATCGCCTTTGTCATAAAGTTCTTTGAAAATCTTCTGAACTGCTTTAACATGATAATCATCAGTTGTGCGAATGAATTTATCGTAAGAAATATCAAGTGTTTCCCAAAGCTTTTTAAAATTAGCGGCTATTTCATCAACAAATTCCTTAGGGGTTTTGTTTTCTTTGCCGGCATTTTGCTCAACTTTCTGGCCGTGCTCATCCATGCCGGTTAAAAACATAACGTCGCAGCCTTGAAGGCGCTTAAAACGAGCCATTGCATCAGCGGCAATAGTGCTGTAAGCGTGGCCTATATGCGGCTGGCCCGAAGCATAATATATAGGGGTTGTTATATAAAAATTCTTCTTTTCCATTTAATGTTCTCCTTTACTTTTGATTTTTTATAATTATACCACAAAAAGAAATGTTACCGTAAAATATATAATCACAGAATTTGCAATTTATATTTATTCTAAAAATGTATTATTTATTTTAAAAAATATATTAAAATCATACATTGGCATAAAAAATAAAATATTAAAAATGAATGTTGAAATATGATACAATAAAGAAGAAAATAATTGCAAGGAGAAAACCAGAATGTTAAAAATTCAAAAGCTAAACGATGAAGCACTAGAAGCAATTTCGGGAGGAATGGTTAGAGATTGCGAAATAGAAGAAAAACCTCACACGGATTACTGCAAATTAGGAATTTTATCAGGAACGCTAAGCCTTTCAATAGGCATAGGAATAGCCAATGATTACGCCAAAAGAAAAAGATTTAAATTCCGTAAAAAAGTAAAAGCAATACTGATGGGTGCTCTAGTAAGTTTGGCGGCTGACGGGATTGCCTTAAGCTTAATAGCAGGCACGGCTGCAGGCAAAAAGATTTACAACCAAATAAAAAACAGTTGACATTTTTAATAAAGTGTAATACAATCAACTGAAATAATTGTTTCAAGGAGGAAATAAAAATGTTAAAAATTGAAAAGTTAAACGACGAATCATTAGAAATGGTGTCAGGCGGCCAGTATTCCTGCACTAAAGCAGGGTCTGCAGTACTAGCTTCTCAAGGCGCAGGAATAGGAGCCTCCATAGGATTAGTATTTGGTACAATAAACGGAGCAAAAGCAGCAAAAAAACACACTGACGGAAAAAACATGAGCTTGGCTGAAAAAGCAAAAGTAATAGTAGCAGGCACTGCAGCAGGCTTCGTAGGCGGAGCAGTAGGCGGGGCAGTTCTCGGCGCAGCTTCAGGCGCATGCCTTGGTGCAGGATGCGGCTTTAGCACAGACATAGCATTCAATCAACTAGAATCTTGCTAAAAATAAATATAAAATGAATCACACCTCCATGGATATTTGTTTGCTAAAAAATTACTTTCGTTTTTCGGTATATTCAGAAAGCAACGGGCAAATAATATCACCATGGAGGTGAAAAAAATGAAAAATAACAATTCAACAAATTCAAACAACACAAATGCAAGCAATGCAAGAAACCAAACAAACCAGAAAAACCAAACCAGCAATTCTAAAAACACAAGCAATTCTAAAAATTGCCACTAATTAAACTAAAAAGATAAGAGTATTTTCTTACTTCAGCCCCTTGGAGTGCAAGAAAATACTCTTTTTCTGTTTATTTATATTATTTTTACGCCGTGGTCAATCGGCCTACATAAAAATGTTTGCGGGTAAAGCTTTTTAACTTCTGAAAAGCATCTTAGCGCCATCTTTTCATCTTCAAAAACGCCATAAACGCTCGGCCCGCTGCCGCTCATGAGCGAAGAAGCTGCGCCTAACTCAAGCATTTTTTCTTTTAGCTTGAAAACCTCGCTGCTTTGAACCAACTCCTCAAACCTGTTAAAAACGCTGCCCGAAAAACCGGTAAAATCGGCATCTTTCAAGCTTTCTTCCATTTTTTCAAAGCTTTTAAAATCTTTAATCTGAGCGCTGTCAAAAAGCAAGTAAGCCTTTTTAGTGCAAACGGAAATTCCAGGCTTTGTCAGCACCAGGAAATAACCATCAAACGCAGGAATCTTCCTAATTTCAGTTCCTTTGCCCGTGGCCCTTGCCGTTCCGCCCAAAATGCAAAAAGGAACATCCGCACCTACCTTCTCACCCATTTTAAGAAGCCTACTCAAAGAAACTTTTTCATCATACATGCGGTTTAAAAGCGATAAAACCGCCGCACCATCTGCACTCCCGCCTGCCAGACCAGCACTTATGGGAATATTTTTCTTAATGTGAATTTTTATTCCGATGAAAGGAATTTCCGTTTCTTTGAAAAATAAATCCGCACACTTGAAAGCAATGTCTTCATTTTGCGGGCAGCCGGTATTTTTCTCGTTAAAAACCGAAATTTTCCCATCCGAAGTTTCTTCCACAGTCACTTCGTCGAAAAGATTAATGCTTTGCATTATCATGTCAACATCATGGTAGCCATCAGGCCGTTTCGAAAGAATTTCAAGGCCCAAATTTATTTTCGCCGGAGCATATGCTTTAAGTTCCAATTTTTATTCACCGCTAAATTCATTTATTATTTTTTCCATGCTTTCAGAAAGCACATTAAGCTTCTCGGAAAGCTCTTTTTCGCTGTTTTCATGAGCTAAAATATAAACTTTGAGTTTCGGCTCAGTTCCCGAAGGGCGAACCACAATTTCATTTTTGTTTTCAAGCTCTAAACTAAGCATTCCGAAATCTTTTTTAACCGAAATCACGCCCATGCTTTCAGGAATCAAACTTTCGAAATTCGAAATGATCTTGTCCATTTTTTCCTTGCCTTTAGAACCTTTGAACTCAAAGCTCAAATTTTTCTCGCCGTAATGGCCATATCTTTCGCTAATTTTCGCCAAGGCGTCTATCAAACTGAGGTTATTCCTTTTGAAATACGCAGCAGCCTCGCACATCAAAACAGTGGCAGAAACGGCGTCTTTATCCCTCGCATAAGTTCCGCTTAAGTAGCCGTTGCTTTCTTCAAACCCGAAAAGATAGCTCGAAAGATTACCGCTTGATTCAAGCTTGGCAATTTCTTTTGCAATGTTTTTAAAGCCCGTCGGGACGCTTATGACCTCGCAATTTTCTTTTTTCGCAATGGCGTCAATCATTTTGCTACTAACAAGGCTTCTAACAACCACAGGCCTAACCGTAGAATCAATGAACTCCCTTTTCTTTTTAACAATGTAATAGAAAAGCAAAATGCCAATTTGGTTGCCGGTGATGAGCTTATATTCCCCTTTGTGCCTGGCGCAAACGCCCATTCTGTCGGAATCTGGGTCGGTTGCAATTATAATATCGGCTTTTGAACTTACGGCATATTTAATTGCTAAGTTAAAAGCATCTAAATATTCAGGGTTCGGCAGCCTGCAAGTCGTGAAGTTGCCGTCGGGGTATTTTTGCTCATAAACAACTTTAAGATTTTTAACCCCAATTATTTCAAGGGCTTTGCAAACAAGCTTGCAGCCTGAACCGTTAAGAGGGGTGTAAACCACGTTAAGGTGAGAAAAATCGGTGTTGTTTATTTTTTGATTAGTAACGCAATTAAGGTATTCTTCAACCACGTTTTTATTCATAAACAAAGCCTGCTTTTCCTCGAAAGCTTGCTGAATTCTCATCTTTTTAACGCCCGAGAAAATGTCAACTTTGGATATTTCGTCATAAATCTCTTTTGCAATTTCTTCGGTAATCTGCGCGCCGTCTTTGCCATAGCATTTGTAGCCGTTATATTGGCTAGGGTTATGGCTGGCGGTTATCATTACTCCTGCGCTGCACCCGAGCTTCCTCACTGCAAAGGATAAAAACGGAGTAGGCTGTGTTTCGCAAACCAAATGAACCTTAACTCCGTTCGCAGCCATAATTCTAGCCGCAAGATACGCAAACATTTTGGAGCGAATTCTTGAATCGTAAGAAATTGCCACTGAAGGATTCCTGAATTTTTTGAGAAGATAACTCGCAAAGCCCTGCGTGACTCTCCCCACAGTGTAAACGTTCACTCTGTTCGTTCCAGCGCCCATTATTCCCCTTATGCCCGCTGTGCCGAATTCCAAAGATTTGTAAAAACGCTCATATTTTTCCTCAGGATTATCTTTTATTTTAAAAAGCTCTCTTTGAATCTCAGGAACATGAACATTTTCAACCCAAGATTTGTATATTTCATCAATGTTCATAAAATATCTCTCATTTCGTTGTTCGTTAACAAGAGCATTTTATCATAAAAAGTTTATTCATTCAAGAATTCAAGAAAACTTTAAATAAACGAAGCTATATAAAGCATCTTTTCGGCTTTTTTGTAAACGGAGTCTAAATCCGAAGCCGGGAGAGGGTTCTGCCCCTTGCCAAGCTCGATTGTAAAGGCAGGCTTGCTAAAAGTTTCAATGAACCAATCTTTGAAACCTCCACCCACAGCAAGGCCCTCGGGTTTGCTGACTGTGTAACCAGAAGCAACCGCTAAAACCTCGGCAATTTCTCGGGAATTTTTCGGGGTTTTAGGGCCAAAATCCCAGTATATTTCTTCGCCTTGGCTGTGAAAAGCAATGGCACTTGAAAAATTATTTTTCTTGCAAAAATTAGTCAAATAAATCGTTTCAGGTTCACTAAGAGGCCGTGCACCGCCAAATCTCGTTGAGCAAGGTTTGATAATCCCGTTTTTAATTTCCATGCTATGCAATTCGTTCCAACCCGCGCTGTAGTTGTGGTTAAGGTCCACTCCCCTAGCATTCGCCTGCCAAAATCTGCTTTTCCCACGGCTCGACATTTCAACAAAACGATAAAAATTCCCCGCAGCGGCCGGGCCTTGAAGAGAAATGTCAACGCCATCAGGGTTAAGGCAAGGAATTATAACAAGGCCCTTTTCATCGAATTTTTTTTCAAGGTTTATCCCGCAAAAACACCGCTTATTTTTTATTTTATCGCAAACTTCTTTCAAAAATTTTAAAACTACCATAGATGTGAGCCATTCCATGCCATGGTGAGCGCAAACCCACAAATTTGATTTATTTGGATTCCCAAGCCTTATGAAATCTATGCTTCTGCCGCAAAGGCTCTGGCCAATCCTGCCTGAAAAAAGAAAATCATATTCTTTCACAAGATTATTTATCAAAAATTTTCTGTTAAAATGCGTGAAATTTTTATTTTTCGGAAGCATTTTGTCCATAAAAAAATCTCCTTTTAAAATTAATTTAAATATATAAAATTAATATAAAATAATGCTAAAATATCTTGAAATATTTTATCAAATCAGTATACTTATAATAAATAGGGAGAAACAATAAACTTGGAGGTTTTAAGATATGTTGTTTAAAAAAAATAAAATTCTTAATTATGGTCCAGTTTTAGCTATATTAGTTTGTTTTTTGTACTTTTTTTCAAATTTTGCACAGGCCGCATCCATACGAACATATCAAATCGGCTTGCCGCAAAAAAATGTTGGCATAGATAAAATTGAATATTTAATTGACGGTAAGCCGCAAGGCTTAACTGACGGAGTCAAGTATAAATCAGTTGCATCAGGCAGCAAACTAAACTTCCTCGTAAAATTCAACAGCTTCTATGCAGCTTCGAAAATAGGAGATTTTAAAATAATCTCTGAAAGCGGTGTGGACTCTTTCATAAGGCTTTATGTTTATGATTATGACGCCACAGGGAATATTATTACACGCCAAGTGGGCGAAAATGACAATGTTGACCCGAACCAAACTTACATTACTTCCAGCATAACCGTAACAGGATCGGAAGTTTTGAAAATAGATTTTAACGGCCAACTGATTAAAAAAGATGTTATGCTCAAACTAGCGAAAACTCAAAGCACCAGCCAAACTGAAGAGCCACTGGAAAAAAACACTCTTTTAAGCGACACTATTAACGTTAATTATTACTACACAGTTAACGGCACCAAACATCAAGGCTCAAACGTTATGGTTGAAGACGATGGCAGCATAACTCTTAAAGACATCCCTTATGATTCGACACTCGAAATTGAAGCTTTAGCAAAAGATAGCTACAAATTCCACGGCATAACTGTCAATGGCGAAAATTTCGCAAATACATGCCAAGTAACTCCTCAGCCCCTTGCTGATACCGGCAAAATAATAATAAAAGTAGAAAACTTCCAACTACAAGATAATTCAAAAACCCCAACCATAACCTTCAGCAATATCATCCAAAACAAAGATTGCAAAATAACCTATTCTGGCTCGCCTTACTTTGATTGGTTTGAACCTGTCAAAGGTAAAGAAAATACTATCAAGCAAGTATTAACATCGCCAAAATACGTTCCAAAGGGAAAATATGTGTTTTATGTAAGGCATAAAACCATTTATGAATATCCTCCAAATAACAAATCAAAAATTATAACTCTTAATGGCGCTGAAATTAACCCAAGCTACGATGAAAACACAGGATCTTTTGAAAAATATGAAAAATATAAAGAAATTGACACAAATGGTGTTAAAGAGATACAAATTAACAAAGGCTTGGGCGGAACCGTAAAACACGATTTCAAAGACCAAAATAACGGTGAATATTACAAATTTGAGGTTTACCTTACAAAAAATGAATCTACGCTTTCTTACAAAGAGTTTTCATCATACGGTAACTATAAAAACCACTCAATTACTTTTGATGAGACTTACACTGAATATGCAACCAAACCTAGCCAAGAATCTGTTGAAGCATACCATGGCAGTTCGTCTTCATATAACAGAGCCGGAATTTATGGCGAGAATGGAACTGCTGAATTTACACCCAATGAAAAAGGGTTTAAAAAATTCGGTTTTTCAAAACCAAATATTTATTTTATTCCAACGACCAAAGTTAACGGATTGAAAACAGCTATCCTTAAATACGAAAACGGCTACAATACCACTGACATTGAAAATTACAAAAGCTATTTAGCAACATATACAGGCGACGGCTATAAGTATAAAAAATATAACATAATGGAACCGAGAATAGTCGTGCTTGGCCCTGTTATGGACGAAAATAAAGTTCCTTCACACTTTATTAAATTCCCTGTATCGGCTGATGGAGCAACTTTGAGCGTAGACACGAGTGAAACCGTTAAAAAGTGCACCGACGGCTACGTTGTTCGCTGCAATGAAAGCACATCCGAAACTTCGGTATCGCATTCAAACAGCTTCACTTTCAAAGTTACAAATAATATTACCGATAAAAATAATGAAGATTTAATGATTAAAATTAGTTCTACACCATATAAATTAAGACAAATTACCGGCGAATTTACAGACGGAAACTTTGAAATAAGTGTAGAAAATAATATTTACACCTGCACAATAAAAAACATAAGCGAAGACTTGGAAATAAACGTAGAGAAATACAATGTAGAGCAGCAAACAAAAGAAATTAAATTTAATTGCCCAGGTTTAAAAATAACTGATAAACAGGACGTTTCATATAACTTTAGCAATGGTGGATCTGTTTCAGTAATTGACAGCGAAAGGGAATATAAATTCAAAACAGAGCTTAAAGAAGGCTTTGAACTGGAAAAAGACGACAACGGAAAAGATATTTCATTAAAGGTTAAAATAAGCGAAACTGGCGAAGAGCTTAAACTAAAAGACGGCTACTACACAGTCACTTGGGAAGAAAATACTAGCGGCGCAATAACAGTAGAGATAACCGGCGTGAAATTTAAATCCGAAAAGCCAACAGTTGAGGTGGTTACAAACCTAAGCGAGCTTGAATATTATCATTACGTCACAACAGAAGAAGGAAAAACAGAGCTCGCTAAAATTAACACCAAAAACCAAGAAAACGGAAACGCAATTGTTTCAAACGATAATTTAACTCCCGGCAAAAACATGACATTTTACGTTTTAGACCCGAATATGTCAGATTTAAACGCCACGGTTCTTGGCTCAGAAACAACAAAATTACTTGAATTTAAAGCCCTTGATGGTTCTGAAATAAAAACAAAATTAAACAAAAAATCAGTTAAAATCTTTGAAGTCACTATAGGCAACTTTGAAGAAAGCTGCAAAATAAGCATCTTTAAAAAAGATCAAGAAGCTATAACGCATTACTGGACGCTGACAAAATCCTTTGAAATCGTCCCTAATGTTAACCCGAGCGAGAGTGAAGGCAAAGTTATAGAAGGAATATTCGATCAATCACAAGCATCGAATGTTCAAATAAACTATCAGAAAGACAGCAACGACGGCACGTTCAAACCATCTCCGGAAGTATTTGATTTTAATGTTTCATCACTGAATTCAAATATCTACAAACTTGAAAACGATAAATACGATTGCAAATTTTACAGCGACAAAGAGCTCACAAAAGAAATAGACCTGACCAAATTCCAGAGCCAAGATAACCCTATACTTTCTAAAAAAGAAGATCCATCAACAAATAATTTAAAATGGAAAATTGACATTTCAAACAGAGACTTCGAAAGTTCGATTCCTGCTGCTTCGGAATACATTAGCGTAAAAGGCGAAGTAGATTACACCAAAAAAGTTAACTATGTTTATGAAAAAATTTATGTAGGAGTAATTTTAAAGCCTGTAAAACAATTTAACATTCACTTTTCTTACAATCTCGACGGAAACAGCGATGTGATAAATTACTCAAAACCACTTTACAGCAATTACAAAGGAATCAAAGTAACAAACATCACTGCCGAGCCCATAACAGACGATGACAACGGCCAGGTAATAACCTACAAAATCATAGACGGAACAGACTTTGACCCCAAAACCGACACAGTTGTCACAGAAGGCGAAAAAAGCTTTGCGATATCCCTGACGGAAGGCTTCTTATATGACGATGTTGTTGTTGCATCGTCAAAAATCGAAAGCGTTCCAACCATACCGCAAGAAAACACGGCTCTTTCGAAACTCTTTAAATATCCCGTAATTTCAGATCTGGGCAACAAAGACTCTTTTAAAATTGACAATGTTTATTCAAAGGACATTTATATTCACGTTAAAAACCTAAAGCAAAGACAACTGAAAGTAGGATTCCCAGAGCAGTATATGGAAGGAACCGACATTCGCCTCATGGTTACAGATGATGACGGAAACACAACTGAAAAGAACAGCAATGTGGAATCCTATGAAACTGCGAGCTATGGTGAAACACTTAAGATTCGTTCAAGAGCAAAAGAGGGCTACAAAACCGATGAAATAAGCGAGTTTATACTCTATGCACCTAACGGAGCGGCTTACACATTCATTTATATCGGTGACAACATAACGGGCCCTGACCCCACTCAAACGGAAGATTCCAGCTGGACTGTTCGCAACAGCCAAAAACTTTCAAAAATTGTCAATGAAGTAAGGTACAAATTCAGCATCGACAGAGGCGAACTAGTTTTTGACGTTGAATTCCAAGGAATCAAAAGTAACTTCGACGTTCAGCTAAGAAGAAGGAAAAAAGATTTCACGATTTCGTTCCCTGCGCAAAATGACAGCATAACCGTCCGTAACCTAAGCGGCGAAGAAATTAACGGCTCAGTTTCGAAATCATATAAAGATTCTTTCTCGTTTTCAATAACCCCTGCTACGGGCATTGACATAACAAACATAGTAGTAAAAGACACTGATGAAAACGTTTATAACTTAGTAAACGGATACTACACCATAAGCAGCGTGGAAAAAGATATAACCATAAAAATTCTTGGCGTTGGAAAAGAAACAAGAACGATAACCTTCACTGATTATGACGACTTGACCTATCTTGATTCAAACGACAAAACCATAGGAGAATCGGTAAACGTTGAATATGGCAGCAGCTATGAATTCAAAATAGATTTCGGTGAAGCTATCTCCCAGCTAAAAGGCAAAGAAGGCGCAATTTCAATCCATTTAACTAACATTTCTTCAAGTGAATTAAACGACGACCAAATTGAGTATGACTATAAATCTCGCAAATGCGTGATTAAAAACTTGACGGAAAACTCAAAAATCACTATTGATGGAATAACCCTTAACACATACACCTTGGCCTTTGACAAGCCGGATAATACCAACGTTTATTATACCGATGCTTACAGTGACCAAGAGCTCAAATCTGACGGAGAAACAACCGCTAACATTATGTGCAAGAAAAACACAACCCATGGAAGTAATTTTAGCTTCAGAGTTGCAGGAAGAGAAGGCGTTGACCTTTCAAACATCAAAATTTGGCTTAAAAAATCGGAAAATGATAAATCCCCAACTCAACTCGTTGCAATTGACAACATCTACACAGTAGAAAATATTAAAGGCGATTATATAGTTTACACCAGCGATTCAAAACCAACCGTCTACACCGTTGAAATAAGAACCACAACTGGCGTATCATGCCTTGATAGAAACGGTAATACTATAGCAGCGAAAACGGAAGTTAATTATGGTGACACACTTGAATTCCGACTTTCAATAGACAAGATTTACGACAAATCAAACCCAGTGGTTGAAATCAAAGGCACAACAAGCACTCTTTCGCCAGGATCGGACGGATACTACAGGCTAGAAAACATTAAAGAAAACAAAATTCTTCAAATAACCGGAATAACCAAAAATACCTACAAAGTAACGTTCGAAGAAACCGAAGGCGTTATTTACAAAACCATTAAAAACAAGCCCTTTGAAAAATCAATGGACGTTGAATACGGCGACACGCTCCAATTTAAAATAACTTTGATGGATGCTTACGACAGCTCAGTTCCCACAGTCTTGCTTAACAACACCGCGGAAATATCAGCCAATGCAGGCATATACAAAGTCGAAGGAATAAACAGCGATGTTGCAATAAACGTCAAAAACGTTAAGAAAAACGCCGAAGAACGCGCCATTGAAGAAATAACTACAGTTTCAAGCGATATTTCTTCTTCATCGGATGTTGACGAAATCATCTCGGCTACGAATTCATACAATAACTTGTCTGATGAGCAAAAGGAGCTTGTGACAAATCTTGACGAATTAAACGCAGCGCAAAAAGCGGCAGGAGTTTTCAACCATTCAGCAGATGGAATAACGGTAACGGGAATTGACTGGTATATTAAACTGATAGTAACTTCGCTTAACGATGACAAAAAAGCAATCGAAGAATTAAACGGTCATCTTGACAGAAAAGAGCTCATAAACCTTTATGACATCAAGCTTTATGACATGCTGAAAAACGAAGTTTACAAAGTGCCTTACGGCCAAGAAGTCACTGTAACAATCCCCTGCCCCGGAAATATTAGCGAATATGAAAACATAATGGTTGTTCATGAAAATTCCGCAGGAGGAATCGAATACCTTGACGTTAATATCAAATCAGACAAAGCACAATTCAAAACAACTTCTTTCAGCAAATTTGGTATAGCAGGAAAGAAGATCCCCCTCGATTCAAGCAAGCTCACAAACGCAACTGTTTCGGTTGCAAGCCTTGTTAGAAACGAAGACGAGCTCAAATCTCTCCTTGGCGAGAATGCCGCATCAGAAATCGGAGAACTAATAAACACCGATGAAAACAAGGAAGATTCCGGCAGCAGCTCAGACAGCTCCAGCAGCACAAGCACCCCAACCGGCAGCTCAGAAAGCCAAAGCAAAGAAACCCTGAAAGATAAAACCTACAATTGGGCGGTTAAAAACGAGCTCCCGGCAGTAATAATAGTTTTGATTTTGGGCTTTGGAATCCTCGCTTTGATACTAATCCCGATTTTAAAGAAAAAATCAAACGACGAAGAAAAGAAATAAAATAATTTTCCACCGGTCATGCCGGTGGTTTTTAATGCAAAAATTTAAGCTTAAACAACATCTTAGAGCAACAAAAAAGCCTACTCCTAAGTGAGTAGGCCTAGTTTTTCAAATTTAATTTATTGAAGCTTCCAAATATTCTTCAAGTTCTTTTTCTTCTTTTTTCTTTTTCTTGTCAAAAAGCGCAACAATTGCAACCGTTAAAGAAAGAATTGTTACTAAACAGGTGATTACTCCTATCACGAATGCTAAATTATCCTTGTTATTTCTCAAAGCAATCTCTCCTTTTTATTTTTTATAATAAACATATTCTACATCTATATCCTAGTTTTTTCAAGCTAAGATTAATAATTTAATTTTTCATAACTTCTTTTTTCTTAAATAATTTTTCAAGATCTGCTTCGTAAATATAATCATAAACCGCCATTGCCACAACTGTCATCGGGAGTATTATCACAAGGCTAAGCCAGTTTAAAGGTTGCAGCTCGAAAAATGAATTAAATTTTGTTATTCCAAGAATGAAAATCAAAGAAATGCACCAAAGCAAACTTTTCCTTAAAAAATTCAGCGGCTGGGAGATTCTGTATATTAATATTATTCCAATCACACCGGTTATTACAACATTTATAGTGGAGTAAGTTTCATAAGAAAGCTTGAAAATGGAATAAATACTGACCGAAAGAATAATTGAAAAAACCACTGAAAGCGCCGCAGGAAGTGAAGTTTTTATAATGCTTTCGAAAAGGTTACCCTTGATTTTTTCCCGGTTAGGTTCCATCGCAAGAACAAACGAAGGGATCCCAATTGTTACCATGCTTATTAAGGTCATTTGAATAGGAATAAACGGGTAAGGCGCCGAAATGAGCAAGAAAAGAAGCGAAAGCAAGAAGGAATATATCGTTTTAACAAGGAACAAACTCGAAGAACGCTTGATGTTATTTATCGCACGTCTTCCTTCGGCAACAGCCATTGGCATTGAAGCAAAATCAGAGTTCAAAAGCACTATGTGCGAAACATTCCTGGCTATTTCGCTTCCCCCTGCCATAGCAACGCTACAATCCGATTCCTTCATTGCAAGCACGTCATTAACGCCGTCACCAACCATTGCCACAGTGTGCCCTGCTTCCTTGATTGATTTAATTAAATCTTGTTTTTGCGAAGGCGTCACCCTGCCGAAAACAGTATATTTATTCGCTGCTTCTTTGATTTTTTCGGATGTGTCGAGCGTTCTTGCGTCGATGAATTCGCCTGCATTTTTAAGGTTAACCCTTTTTGCAATGTTCGAAACCGTCAGCGGGTCATCGCCGGAAATCACTTTTATGTCAACGCCTTGCTTTGCGAAAAACCTGAGGGTTTTTTCAGCATTGTTCCTGATTTTATCTTTGATAAGAATAAGGCCCATCGGCTTTAAATTCTCAGGTAGCGATGAATCCAAAATTTCATTTTCAGAATAAGCCACCACTAAAACTCTGTAATCCGCCGAATACTTTTTCACCTGCTCTTTAATTTCATCGCATCCGCCTTTAAAAATGAATTCATAAGCGCCCATTATCAAGCTTCCGTAACCGTTAACGTAAATTCCGGACCACTTTTTCTCGGAAGAAAACGGCACGACAACATCTGCCCTTCTTTCGCTTTTTTCATCAGGGAACGCATTTTTCACGGCTGCAAAAGTCTCGCCGGTGTCATTAAGCATGGAGCTTATCATTTTCATGGCTTTGCCTAAATCTTCCTGCGAATATTCACCGCAGGAAATATAGTTGTGAACCTCGAAGCTTCCTTGAGTTATTGTTCCGGTTTTGTCAAGGCAAAGAGTGTCAACACGCGCCAAAGTTTCAAGAGAATACATGTCTTGGACTAAAACCTTCCTTTTCGAAAGCCTCATCACTCCAACTGCCAAGACTGAGCTCGTTAGCAAAACGAGCCCTTCAGGAATCATTCCCGTCAAAGCTGCGGAAGTTGTTACGATTGCTGAGTTCACATCGCTGCCCGAAGAAACAAACTGGCGGTAAAACAGAAGCGCGCCGAGCGGAATTATTGCAATCGAAATAATTTTTATTATCTTGTTAAGCGTGGTCATTATTTCAGATTTCGTTTTCTTTATATACTTCGAGCCTTTTAAAAGCTGCGAAGCATAGTTACTTTTGCCAATGTGCTCAACTTTCGCCTTGCAAGTGCCGCTAACAACATAGCTGCCCGATAAAAGCATGTCACCAACTTTTTTGGGGATTAAATCCGATTCACCGGTTAGAAGGGACTCATTAACTTCGCATTTACCTTCAATAATCACGGCGTCAGAAGGAATTTGGCTGCCTCTTTCAAGGCAAATTATGTCATCAAGGACTATCTTTTCAAGCCTTATCTTGCCCTTTTTGCCCCCTCTTAGAACAACTGTGTTACTCGAAGCCATCAAATTAAGCTTATCAACCGTTCTTTTCGCCTTGATTTCTTGAAATATTCCCACAACAAGATTGCATATAACAACGCCCATAAACATAAGATTCCTATATGAACCTGTGTAAAGAATTGCCCCGGCAAGAATAATATTTATGAAGTTAAAAAGCGTGAAAAGATTGCTTTTGACTATAGAAGCAGTGCTTTTCGAAGATATGGTTTTATCAACGTTCACAAGACCTTGCGTTTTTCTTTGCTTGACCTGTGCCTTTGTAAGGCCATAGTCGCTCGGCGGGTTGTATCTTACTACATTTGAATTATCCATTAAAATCCTCCTTTAGCGTAATTTTAAAATTTCATGTTTATAATTTTTCAAAAAGGGTGATAAATTTGATTTGCAGAATAGTAGACATGAAAAACAAAGAAGTGATAAGCATAAAAGACGGCTGCAAAATAGGCTGCGTTAACGACGTTGAAGTCGACATGAAATGCGCAAAAATCGTGGCGATTGTGGTTTATGGCAGGCTAAAATGCTGCGGGCTTCTAGGAAGAGAAGAAGACATCATAATAAAATGGGAAAACATTGAAGTTATAGGAGATGACACCATCTTGGTGAATTACAACCCCATTTGCAAGAAAAAGCGCAGGCCAGGCTGGTTCTCCCCTGGATTCATGAGCTTTAAATGACTAAACTAAAATCATAAAATGGCAAACGCTGCCCGCAAGAACAAACAAATGCCAAACGGAGTGCATGTATTTTATCTTCTTGCCAAGAACATAAAGCACCGCTCCCACAGTGTAAAAAACACCGCCAATTAAAAGCCACCAAAGCTGGCTACTAAGAAGGAAGTTCATCGCGGGCTTTGCTATGAAAACCACGCTCCAACCCATGAGAATATAGCAAGTTAGCGAAAATTTCGAAAATTTATTAACGTCTATCATATTAAGAATTATTCCCAAAATGGCCAAAAACCAAACCGCACCAAGGACGATTTTGCCCGCAGGACCTTTTATGAAAACCGTGCAAATTGGAGTGTAAGTTCCTGCAATCAAAAGGAAAATCGAACAGTGGTCAAACTTTCTAAGGTAGCTCTTAGCCTTGGGGTTATTAACAGAATGATAAAGCGTTGAGCCAGTGTAAAGCACAAACAAAGTGACAAGATAAGCCACAACAGAGAAAAGATTCCAAAAATCATTTTTATATTTTGGAATCAAAATGAAAAACGCAACAAACGCAAAAATAATTCCAAGGCCGTGGGTTATCGAGTTAAAAAGCTCTTCTGAAAAGCTGTAACCCGGGAGCCCGAAGGCATTTTTCGCACATCCGCTTAACTTCTTTTGCTTTTCCATTCTTTTATTACCTCACTTGTAAAAAGTCTCAAAGATTATACCACAATTTTGCCAAATATTCAAAATAAAAATAGATTTAAAGATTTAAGGAGTGACATTTTTGAAGTTCAAATCATTCAAAGAAAATAAAGTGGTTCTCACATCTATAGCATTAACAGTTTTGGCGCTTTCCTCACTTACATTTATATCTTATGCAAAATCAAAGTCAACTGAAGGCAGCGGACATAAAGCGATAATAATAGATGCCGGCCACGGCGGAGAAGACGGCGGAGCAGTGGGCTCAGAAGGGATCGTCGAAAAAGACATTAACCTAGCTATAGCCCAAAAGCTCGAAAGCCTGCTTGAAGCCTCGGGGCACAAGGTCATAATGACGCGCGAAAAAGACACCGCAATTTACGACGATTCCGCTAAAACCTTGAAAGAAAAAAAGAAATCTGACCTCAGGAACCGCATGGGAATAATGGATAAAAACAAAGAAAACGATTCCGTCTTCGTTAGTATCCATCAAAATAAATTCCCTGATGAAAAATACTTCGGAACGCAAATTTTTTACTCCGTGAACGATGACAAAAGCGTAGAACTAGCCAACAAAATCAAAGATTCCGTCACGGGTCTTTTGCAACCTGAAAACAAAAGAGAAATCAAACCTGCGAACAACAAAATTTTTCTCCTCCACAATGCAAAAATCCCGGCGGTTATAGTGGAATGCGGGTTCATTTCAAACCCAGGTGAAGCTCAAAAATTGAAAGACGAAAAATATCAAAGCCAAATGGCATTTTCTATTTTTTGCGGAATAACAAACTATTTGATGAATTTTTAAAAATTGGTTTAATTATTATATATTTATTTTTTAGTTTTCTATTGACATATAATTAAAAATGCTTTATAATATTTTAAAAAAAGAAGTTAAAAAAGCAGGAGGTTTAATAGTTTGTTTTATTCACCACCCGTTTCTCAATCTTCTACAAGCCAATTATGCCATCAATCATTCAAACAGTCACAAATAAGCACTCAAATAATTGAATCCTCGCAACCATCTTCGCATCAACCAAATTCTCAAATTAGCCCGCAATTACTCAACAAACAAAAAAGTGATGAATTCACTAGAATTAAAGAAACTGGAGACTACCGCTACCTTCAGCAGCAACTGTGCAACACAGATCTTTTTAAGCATATTGAAGGAGAAAATTTTTTTGAAAATATTCCCACACCATTTGGAATGGTTAAAGTATTTTTTAAATATTGCCCAAAAGATAACCGATACATAAGGTTTGTGCCCAAGGGCGGAACTTACAAAGGTGTGACAGATTTTTTAAATTCTAAAATCGAACCTGAAAAAAGAAAAGAAATTTTCGAAATAATATTAAAGTATATGCAATTTGATATTAAAGGATCCAGCTCGATTGATGATAATTTAATGAAATGTTTAAGCAAAATATTTGAAGATCACAAAAGTTTGTTCAAATACATAGAAAATAAAGACCAATGTATACAAGCAAATACAAAATTAAAGCCAAAAATGACCAAAGAAGAAAAAATAGAAAATGAAACTAATGCCTTCCCAACAGTTCTTCCGCCAAAAGGCAAAATAATGGATAAACTGGCATGTTTATGCGCTTTTCTAACTTTTTGCGATCCTTGCTATGGAACCAAAATAGCCGGCGGTGCTGAAACAAGAGGCTTTTTAAGAATAATTGTAAAAAAAAGTCAACATGATTTTATAATTCTGCTTAATGGAAAGGTATATTTTTTTAGTCAAAAATCTGCTTACAATAGAGCAAGAAATCACATCGAAGGGAAAATAATTGATAAAGACATAGACGCTCTTTGTGAATGTATGTCAGACCTTCATAATTCTATAATGAACCCAGATTCTACACAGCCCATCGAAGAAGTTGTTCCTTCTTCTCAAGCATCATCACGAAATCCTTCCGCTAATTCATCAATTTTTAAACAACCAGAAAATGATGGTTTAGGTCTTTCCGTGATAGAATTTTAAGGAAATTAATTGTATATTTTATATTAAAAATGTTCCTATTTGATTTTTAATTAAAAAATAACTTTCTTATCAAAATAAAAGTCTGTATATTAAAGTAAGTAAATTAAAAAGTGAAGGAAGTTAACATGATAAAAAAATCAAAAAGCGTTTTCGTTTGCTCGGAATGCGGCTTTAGCTCAAGCAAATGGAATGGAATATGCCCCTCTTGCGGCCAAGGAAACACAATGAACGAAGAAATCGTTTCGGAAGTTTCCTCAGCCGGGAAAAAGCCACACCTGAAGCCAAAAATGACTCAATCAAGCGTGACTCAAATTGCAATGAATAAAGTTGACATAAACGAAGAAACAAGGTTCAAAACGGGCTTTAAAGAACTCGACAGAGTCTTCGGCGGAGGAATAGTCAAAGGTTCGCTTTCGCTTTTAGGCGGAACACCAGGAATAGGAAAATCTACGCTGCTTTTGCAAATCTGCAAATATATAAACAAGGATTTGAAAATCCTGTATGTTTCGGGCGAAGAATCAAAAAGGCAAATTAAAATGCGCGCTTCAAGGCTTAATGTCGAGAATGAAAACCTATTTTTGATGACTGAAACAAACATAGAACTCATCTGCGCTGAAGCGGAGTTCACTCACCCTGACATTTTAATAATAGACTCAATTCAAACCATGAGCAGCCCTGAATCTTCTTCGATCCCGGGGAGTGTTTCTCAAGTTAAAGAGTGCACGAATGCGCTTTTAAAACTTGCAAAATCACTTGATATAACCACTTTGATGATAGGCCACGTTAACAAAGATGGCGCAATCGCTGGACCGAAAGTTTTGGAACACATGGTTGACACGGTTTTATATTTTGAAGGCGACAACCAAACTTCATACAGGATTTTAAGGGCCGTTAAAAACAGGCACGGCTCAACGAATGAAATGGGCGTTTTTTGCATGGAAAATGAAGGTCTAAGCGAAGTTGAAAACCCTTCCGAGATGCTTCTTTCGGGCAAACCTCATGGTGTTTCGGGGATATGCGTTGCTTGCCTTATGCAAGGCTCCAGGCCGCTTTTAACCGAAGTTCAAGGCTTAGTAACCCCAACTAACTTTGGCAACCCCAGAAGAACCGCTACAGGATTTGATTACAACAGAATGGCACTAATTTTAGCCGTTCTTGAAAAGCGCGCAGGGTTTCATTTTTCAAATATGGACGCCTACATCAATGCCGTTGGAGGAATTAAACTCGATGAGCCCGCAGCGGACCTTTCGGTTGCGATTGCTCTTGTTTCCAGCCTTAAAGACGCTGTGGTGAGCGACGAAACAATGGCCTTTGGCGAAATTGGCCTTGCGGGTGAGATTCGGGCGGTTTCAAACGCCGAAAACAGGATAAGAGAGGCCTGCAGGCTGGGTTTCACAAAGTGCATTATTCCCTACCACAATTTAAAATCGGTTAAAAATAAGGAAAAATACGACATTAAAATCATCGGCGTTAGGACTATTCGCCAAGCTGTCGAAGAAGCTTTAGCATAAATAATCCGAAAGATAAAACGAATAAATTCCCGTTTCTTTGACTTTCAAATTCTGCGTTTCTTCAAGCGCGTATTTATAAATGCTAAGCTGAGAAACATATTTTTCATAAAGGGACTGCATATTTTCGGTTTTGTCAGTTTTGTAATCGACTATAACAAAGCCATCGTCTTCCAAGAATGCGCAGTCCATCGCGCCCTGCACAACAACTGAGTTTTCATCTTTTTCATCTTCTTCGAAAAGCGACGCACTAAGTGGCATTTTCACTGAAAACTTAAACTCCCTTAAAACCTTTTTGCTCTTCAAAATTCTTTCGCATAAATTCGAGTTTAAAAACTTTTCGATAGAAATTTTATTAAGCAGTTTTGCCTCCTGAGAAGAAAATAATCCTCGGTTTAAAAGCCTTTCGATTTCACGGCTGAGGTCTTCTCGGGCGGCTTTTATTTCTGCCAAACACATGAATTTGTGCATTGCCGTGCCCCTTGCGGTTGCGGAAGTATTCGAAGCAGACATAAACGCAGGAACCGATGCCGCAAAATAATTTTGCCATTCACCGCTGTGTGAAAGCTTCGAGGCGGCTATTTTTATCGGCGCTTGAGAAGATTTTTCGAAAGGATATTTAAAATTTGAAATTTCTTCCAGTTTTTTCAAAAAATCCTCGTCAATATTTTCAGCTTGCTGGCAAGGCTCATTTAAAATTTCTTCTTCGGGCAACTCACTTAGAGAAGAATCAGGTTTTAAAAATTCAATATCCCAATTTAAATTTCCTGAATTTTCGCTATTTTCCAAAAGCTGATTTCCAATTCCAAAAGCCTCAAAAAGCTGACGTTTCGCACTGCTGAAACAAATGCATATTAAAATCCAATCAAGGAAGCTGCTCGAACTGCCCACAAGATAAGGGTTAACAGAGCTGAAGCTTTGAATCAAAAGGCACTTTTCGATTATTTTTCTTTCGTCTTTAACGCTTGCCATGATGATAAGCTTTTGCTTGGCGCGAGTGAGCGCAACGTAAAGAATCCTCACCTCTTCGGAGGTGTTTTCGCTTTCGTTTTTAAGATTTATCGCGTCGAAAACAAGATTGCTGTGCTGCGAAAGGCCATCTGCGCTTCTAGTTTTTATCCCAAAGCCAAGCTCAGGGTGGATCACCAAATCGCCACTATCTTTATTAAATTTCTTCGAGCAACCCGCAATTATGCAAACCGGAAATTCAAGGCCCTTTGACTTGTGAATGCTCATTATTTTAACGGTGTTATCCGCCTCGGAAGAAACAAAAGCTGAAGGAAGATCGGCATTTTTCTTTTGAAGATTTTTAATGAAATTAAGGAAACCGCTAAGGCCTTTCGAAAGGTCTTCGTCGAACTTTTTGGCGTAATCTCTTAGCAAAATGAGGTTTGCTTTTTTAATTTCGCCGCCGGGAAGAGCAAGGCAAATGGAAGGGTACTGCGTTGTTTCATAAATAAAATCAATCAGTTCGCTGCAAGGCATCGTGCCGCTAATTTTGCGGAAGTAATCAATTTTTTCAAGGAATTTTTCAAGCTTTTCGGAATTTTTCGCATAATCTTTGAGAGCAAAATAAAACGGAATATCTCTGTTAAGGCTTCTAATTTTCGAAAGTTCATCAATATTAAACCCAAAAAGCGGGCTAAGCATGCAAGAAATCAGCGGAACGTCATCAGTGGCATTGTCAATAACCTTAAGAATCGAAAGAATAACAGAAATTTCGGTTGTTTCAAGGAATTTGTCGTTAGTTTCCGTCCATGCAGGAATCGCACAGGCGCTTAGTTCTTTGGCGTAAATATGCGCAAAGGCGTTTGACTTCCTCAAAAGAATGCAAAAGTCGCTGTAAGTTGCGTTTCGGTAGCTATCGCCTTTTTTCACTTTATACCCGCTTGATATCATCTGCATTATCGTTTTTGCAATTTCTCTTGCTTCCAAAACCGAGGTATCTTCGTCGCTTGAAGCTTTAATAAACTTGACCGAAACATCTTTTTCGCCGGTTTCTTCATATTCCGCTCCGGGGAAGAGTTTTTCTTCGTCGTTATAGTCTATCTCGCCCACTTTTTCAGACATAAGGCACCTAAAAATAAAGTTAACGCTGCTGATCACCGCCGCTTTGCTCCTGAAATTCTTGCCAAGGATAATCTTCGCTGGGTAAAGATCTTTGTTTTCATCGTAGACCGCAAAACTGCCCTTTTTTGAAAGAAAAATCTTCGGCCGTGACTGCCTGAATTTATAAATGCTTTGCTTAACATCGCCAACCATGAAAAGGTTACTTTCGTTTTTCGTGATGAGCTTAAAAATCGTGTCTTGAACTTCGTTTATGTCTTGATATTCGTCAACCATCACTTCGGTGAATCTCTCAGAAATTTCTTTCGCAACGCTGCTTTTTTCAAGAGGCTCGGCATTTTCGGCCAAAACTTCAATTGCAAGCCTTTCAAGATCGCTAAAGTCAATCATGTTCCGCACGAGTTTAAGCGCCCAGACTTCATTTCTAAAATAAAGAGTGATTTCAAAAAGATCTTTCAAAATCTGCCCTATTTCTTTGATTTCATCGCCGTTTGAAACAAAATGGCCCTTAAGCCCCGAGATGACCTCTTTTGCTGAATTTCTTTTCATAACGATTTCGTTTTTGAGCTCTTCATTTTCTTTCGTGCGGCAGGGTTTGAGCCTGGCAAATAAAATCCCGTTTACTTTTTTTGAAATTTCGCTCCAGCTTTCGGTTTCAAGGCTGATTTTTAAGTTTTTTAGCATATCAATATCAGCGCTTAAAGTTTCGAAATATGACTTTTTAAGGTCTTCAAAATCACCCGAAGTTTTAAGAGCATCTTCAAGCAGGCAGATGGCGTAATCAACCGCTCCTAGCGAGTAATCCACTATGGTTTTCATCCAAATGTTTTTATCTTCCGAGCTCGAGGCTTCATCATAAAGCCTGAGCTTTTTTTCAAGCCAAATTTCAGGAAATGCAAGAGAATTCATAAACTCGTTTAAAGCAAACACAGTGCTTTCTAGCTTCTCAGTGCTTTTTTCGCCGCTGAAAATATCAAGAATTTTAGTGAATTTTTCTTTTTCGCTGCTGTAAAAATGCTCGAAAGTGTTTTCAAGCGCCCTTTCTTTTATTATTCCCAGCTCGCTCGAAGTCCCTATTTTAAAATTCGGTGAAATCCCCAGGCGGAAGAAATTTTCTTTAACAATATTGTTGCAGAAGCTGTGGATAGTTCCAATCTGCGCGGATTTAAGAAGCATTTGCTGCCTGTGAAGATTTAAATTCCCTGGATTTTTAGTCAAAAGGTTCGAAAGACTGCTCGAAATGCGGTCTTTCATTTCTCTTGCGGCGGAATTAGTAAAAGTAACGATCAAAAATTTATCAAGGTCAACGGGATTTTTTTCGTCGGTTATGCGGTCTATAACCCTTTGCACCAAAACCGAAGTTTTGCCCGAGCCTGCCGCTGCCGCAACCAAAACCGTCCCCCCAGTTGAAGAAATGGCCTTTTTTTGGTCTTCAGTCCAGTTACTTGTCATGCTTATTTTCACTTCCCTTCATTTTTTCAAGTGTTTCTTCGTTGGTCATCGAAGCAATTTTTTTGAAATTATCTTTTTCATAGCCACAAATCGAATGATATTTGCAAAATTTGCATGATGAATTGTTGCTTTTGAACATAACAGGTTTAGCGGAAACTTTGCCCGAAAACAAATCTTCGCACATCAATTTCACAAGCGTTTTAACATGCTCGCCCACTATTTCAAGCTCGCCAAGACTTATAACGGAATCAGTCTTTTTAACCTCGCCGTCTTTAATGCTTGCAGGAATAAACTGCCCTTTGCCGCCCTTTTCCATGCCTAGAACAACTTCTTTATCGCTAAGGATGAGCCCGTTCATCCTAAGTTTCTTTTTAATTTCATTTTCAATTTTTTCTTCGCTTTCAAGACTCTTAGTTTCAACCAAAGGTTTAAGAGCGGTGAAATAAAGAATCCCTGCAGGGATGATATTTTTGTAGCTTTTAATGCCGTTTTCTTTGATCGTGAGAAGATAAATAAGCATCTGCATATTAAGACCGTAAAAAACATCCGAAAGCTTAAACTGCTTGCTGCCTGTTTTGTAGTCTATTATTCTAACGAAATTTTCGTTTTCTTTGCTCATTATGTCCGCGCGATCAATTTTGCCCTCAATAGTCACTTTTCTGCCGCCGGGAAGATCTATTTCAATTGGTTTTATGACGCCTTTTTTCGAAATTTCAAGCTCCGCTCCGAGGACTTTAAACTCCGAAGCTTCCAGCTGCTGCGAAAGATATTTTATTAAAAATACAACCGATTTTTTAAGCCTTTCGATCGTGTAAAGGAAAATTTGAGGTTTATTTTCAAAGCCGCCTAGCTTTTCTTCTATGTAATTTCTAAGAAGCCCTGAAACTTCATCTTCAAGCGCTTCATTTTCAAACGAAATTATTTTGTCGTCTGAGTATTTTTTAAAGAGCTTTTCAAACAAAAAATGAATCATAGTACCGTAATCCATGCTCCCAAAGGGAGTGTTTTCGCGCACTTTCGCCCTAAGGCCATATTCGCAAAAATAAGCAAACCGGCAGGAATAATACTTTTCAATCTGCGAAGCCGAAAGCTTCAAATTTTCGCCAAAAAGGTTTAAAGCTCCGCCAGAAGAAGCAAAGTTAAATCGGTTTTCATCGAGAAAAGTTTCAATTGTATTGCATTTTTCTTTGTAATCGTCATCCGAAAACAAAAACTTTTTCAAAGTCTCATTTAAGCTCGAAACAGCGCCCTTATTTTTAGCATAAACCTCGAACGCAGAAGCCTTCGAAGCTATCATTTCTTCGTCTTTAAAGCTGTCTTTCGAAAAAACTTTGATATTAGGGAAGATTTCTTTTATCTCTTTGACTATCTCTGAAGGATACTTGCTTTTGCCGAAGGAATCTGCCGAGGGCCACGAAACGAAAAGCCTCGCAGACGGCGCGGCCACTGCGCCATATGCTAAAAATCTTTCTTTTATTAAAAAGGCTTCGGTCGTGTCTTTGAGCTCTATGCCTAGGGCTGAAATGTAATTTACTTCTTGATCGGTGAATATTTCTGAGTTGCTCGGAATTTTCGGGAATTCACCGCTAACAGCCCCTATTAAAAACACGATTTTAGCACCTGCAACCAAACTCCTTTCGGCGGAAGCAACCGTGACATTGTCGATGCACTGCGGAACATACGAAAAATTCGCAAAGTTAAGCGCAAGGTTCAAAATTTCAAGATATTTCCTTGAAGAAACCTTTTTTTCGCTCATCAAAGAGGCAATTTCATTTAAAATTTCCATCAAAGCATCCCAAATCATTGCATGTTTTTCGGCAGTTTCGTGCCTTCCGTTTTTTTCGAGCGATTCGCAAAAATCTTTCAAATTTTCCGCGGCGTTTACCTCAGTTAAAAGATTATAAACCGCAATCGAAATGCCTTTTCCGGTTTTATTTTTAACATTATTTTTGAAGTTTTCAAGCGGCAAAAGGACTTTCTTTCTTATCAAATTAAGCTCCTCGAGAGTTTTTTCGTCCTCTTCTTCAAAGTTTTTGTAATACCCCTTCGGGTGAAAAGAAAAATCTTTAAACCACCCTTCGGACTTTATATTCCACATTAAAACGTAATTTTCAAGGAGCGAAATTTCTTCAGCGGTGACCCCTGTGAGGCCCGTTTTTAAATATCTTAAAACATCTTCAGGCATGAACCCGCTATGAATAACATCAAAGGCCGAAAGAACAAGATTCGTGAGGTTTTTGTTAAAAAGTTTTTCAGGAGCATCCACGAAAAACGGGATAAGATATCTTCTAAGCGAGCTTTTAATAACGCTTTCGTAGGCTTGCATGTCCCTCGTTAAAATTACAATGTCTTTATACCTGCACTTGCCTTGCATCACCAGTTTTCTCACGTTTCTCGCAACTTGCTCGCATTCGTCGCTAAGGTCAAGGGCATTATAAAGAAAAATATTCTCAGGCGTTTTTTCAAAGGCTTTTTTAACCGGCCGAAAAATGTTTTCTTCCAGGGTTTCAAGCTCAATATTTTCAAATTTAACGCTTTCATTTAAAATTATTTTTTCTTCGGCACTAATGAAATTTTTGCTCGCTATTTTTTTGATTTTGGCAATAGTTTTCAAAGAAGGCAAAAACAAGCTGTAATTTGAAGAAACGCTTTCTTTTTCGTCAACACAAAAGGCCATGTAAATCTCTTTCGCTTGAAGCATGATTTCTTCTATGAGCGAAAATTGCTGCGCCGTGAAATTGCTAAAACCATCGAAAAAAACTGTGTATCCTTCGAAAAAGTTGCTTGACCTGATGATATCTTCCAAGTCGCTTAAGGTGTCCGCCGAGTCGCCCTCGCCGTTCTTGCAAAGAGCTTTGTAAGCGTCATAAATAGCAATCATTTCTTTGATTTTTTGCTTTAAAATATCTTTGCTGCACAAATCGTGGATTTTCTGCAAGGCTTCTTTATCAATTTTATTCGATTTGAGTTCTTTTATGGTTTCTAAAATCAGCTCGGCAACTTTCATATCAGCCGAACCTTTGGCATACATTTTAAGGTCTGATTTAAGGCTTTCAATCGCTTCGCTAATCATCAAAATTTGCGCCGTATCGCTCGAAGGCTTCACAGCAGGAATGTTAAGAACACTCGGGATGAAATCGCAAAGCCTTGAAAAACTCATAACTTTCACATTGCCAAATTTGTTATTCCCCAAAAACTCAAGCATTGATTTTTCTTTTTCAAAAGAAAATTGTTCAGGAACCATCACTATTAATTTTTCGTTTCCTGAATTTATTTCGTTTAAAATTATTTCATTTATTTTCTTTGATTTTCCGCTTCCGGCCTTTCCTAAAATGAATTTTACTATTTCGGCCACCTCCCTGATTTTCAAAATAATTATATCACAATTTAAACTTTTGAAATATTGTAAAATTATGCTTGACAAAATCTTGAAAACACTTTATAATATTTTTAGTGTCGAGGTGTAGCTCAGTTTGGTAGAGTGCTTGGTTTGGGACCAAGATGCCGCAGG
>OLOA01000954.1_pt1 | contig 30341 bp, 20 predicted proteins | sample 1672201 | NCBI WGS metagenome assembly OLOA01 (sample SAMEA3136658, study PRJEB25190) | human gut metagenome
GGCCTGTTTCTTTTGCATTTGGAGCTGTCTTATTTGTTGTTAATGCGACAGCCCCTTTCTTCTTTAGGATAACAGATGTTTACATTTCCGGTTCGTCCATTCCTACCGTTTGGTCTTCAGCACCTTTGCTTTGGACCAGGATGAATAGATTTTCTTTCCCTTTACGGTTTTGTACGTCCGAACCCGTACGTAGTATTTCTTCTTCGCTTTTTTCACCTTGAAGGTCTTTTTAACCGCACTCTTCTTACCGATTTTTAAAACTTTGCCGGATTTGAAGTTCTTGCGGACGGAGTACGCAATCTGGTATCCGCTCACTTGATTCTTCTTCGTCTTCCAACGAACGTAAATCTTCTTTCCCCGTAACGGTTTTGCTTTTGTTACCGATGGGGTTTTCGGAACAATCCGGTATGTCACCGTTCTTTTTTCGCTAAAATTACCCTTTCCGGTAATTTCAACGGTTCCGGTGCCCACATTCTTTGCGGTTGCCTTCGATACGGTATAATCTGTTCCTTCCTTCAACGGAATTCCTTTATACGAAAGTTTTAAGGACGGCTTCTGGATTTTTCCGGAATATGTCAGGTGAGAAGATTTCATCTTTACGCTCACGTATTTCATCTTTCTCGGGATAATCCGGTAACTAAGTTCCGCTTTTCCGTTAAATCCGGCATCCTTAATTCCGGTCACCGTATAGGTTGCGTATCCAACATTTACGTTATTCTTAAACGTAATGTTGTAATCTTTTCCGGCCGTCAGGATATTTCCGTTGTACTTTACCGTAATCTTCGGAGCCACCGGAGATCCGGTATAGCGGGTGTTGTACCGAGAGCTCTGTGAATACTCACAATCTGCTATATCAACATATGTGTTGTCATCCGCCTTCTTGGCATGGCAACGGCTGCATTCATATTCATCACCGGCTTTCTTCCAGTCATGATATACATCTCCATCGGTGCAGCTGCGATATACGGCGCGCAAGGTTATATCCGAAGATACCGTAATCCGGCTTCCCGGCGTAATCATTTTTCCATCGAAGTCCCAGCCGTCAAAGATCATATTTTTATCCCTTTCGGTTGGCGCAGGCACGCGAAGAGTTTTGCCGGATGTGATTTTCCGTACGGTTGATTTCCCGCGGTCCGCCAGTTCCACATTGCAGTACGAAACCTTTCCGTCGGTCAAGGAGAGGGTGCAGTACTGCTGCTCGTTGTACTCATCTTCCGAGTTCTGGAGCCATACCGTCACCACGTTCTTGTCGCCAACACGCTCGGTAAAAAGTCCCGAATCCAGCAGAACATTAACATTGTTCTTGCCTTCGATGTTCATTCGACCCACGTAATGGCCGTTCACGTAATAGCTTAAATACTTGTAGGAACCATTTCCGATAGCCACATTCAGACAATATTCTCCGGACTTCTTGTTTACCGCTTCGTAACTCTGTGCACTGAGATGGGTGATGTCGTCTCCCTCAAATTTGAGACCAAGCTTGTCGCTCAGATTTACATGCATGGACTCCATGGTGGATGCATCCGATGCAAACTGTTTGTCCATCCAGTTGAACCGCTTGTTCAGCCAGCTCTTGAGCGCTTTGTTGTCCTCTTCAAATCCTCTGGAATAGTGCCAACGCTGCTGATTTTTAATCCCGGATTCCTCAATGTAGTCGTGCCACCGATCCAAGGTGCCCTTTTCTTTCACCGCTTCTTTCAGCGTATCCTCTTTGTCCAGATACAGTTCCCTTGCCTTTACGGCAAAGTACGGATCTTTCATGATTTCAGAGAACCACCATCTGCCATTCGATGCCCAGGATACCGCCGATGAAGAGCCGAAAGGTGCTACCGAATCAGAGCCGTAGTCAAAGTCCCATACCGGTCCGAAATGAATCGGTGCATCGATGTCTTTGTACATATAAGTACTTCCGGAACCGATTTCGTTGCGCATCACTTCCGAGGTCAGCCAGAAGCTCGTAAGGCTGTCCACGTCACATAAATCCACGTAGGACAAGCGCTTTCCGGCAATATCCGCCACGCACTTGTCTGGACTGTAAATTGCATCCTCCAGATTCTGTACGTAGTTTCGAATTCCGGAAAATGCCCGGTTGCTGCTGTTCAAGTATTCCGGATTTTTAAACTGAATCGGCACATCCCGGTCCGTCTTGAACTTGGATATTTCATCAAAATATTTATCCATTTCCATGAGGTATCCGCCGTTAACCGACTTCGGTTTCTTGTAGTAGTCCGTCGCAGTGTATTCCTTCCCGCCGAATTTAACGGTATCGGAGGTCATCCAATCCAGGTCGGATTCCAACTGATCTTCCAGCTTCTCGGCATCTTCATCGGAAAGGCCGTCCTTTGCCGCAATTCCTTCTGCAATGTCTCCGGCAGCGTTTTCCCAATCGAAGGCATTTACCCGATTTTTGTCCAGTTTCACCGTTTCTGTCAGCTGATAATTCCCTGCATACTTTCCATTCAGCACCACGTCGACCCATACCGAATCCATAGCAACCGTGCCAAGCTGCTTTCCGTAATAGGACGCCAGCATATTCCGCATGCAGCTTTCATCGATGTAGTTGGCAAGCAATGCCCAATGCTTGTTTTTGCCCATACCGAACAGATTAGTCTTTTTGTCCAACTTTATTTTGTACGGTTTCTTTTCAAAACGCTTCCAAGAGGAATTTCCCCGGCCGCGAATCTGGGTTTTCCCATCGTACAGTGTGGTGTTTTCGCTGTTGTATTTATCGCAGCCCTGAATCTTAAAATCTGCGGTGACATAGGTGTCCTTCGACGTGATGTCCGCACCGTCCTCCGTGTTGATGTATACCACCGGCAATTTGCTGCACAGCAGTATACACTGGGCGACCTTCTTTTGATTTTTCCATGCTTCCACCCGAATCAGTTTCTCCAAATCATCGGATGTCACACAATACTTGCTTCCTTTGCAGTTAATCTGCTTGTCATCCATGTACCACCGGTAGCTGATTCCTTCTGCATCCCCATCGTAGGTTACCGTCAGATTCTCCCCCGGTGAAGCATAGGCTTCGTTAAAGTGCACACTCCCCGTTTCCTCTGCATACACAGTTGGAGTACAGAGGATGCCCGCTGCCCAAAGGGCAGCAAGCATCAGTACCAGTACAGGGATCCATGTTCTTTTTTTCAAATTGCTATACATTTTTCACCTATACCTTTACACATTACTTCTTAATCTTGATTTTCTTTACGCCGGAGTAGCTTCCGTAAAGCGTCTTGCCGGAAACCTTTCTGTACGCGCGAACCTTGTAGTAATAGGTCTTGCCTTTTTTCAGCTTCGTATTGGTCCAACCCCGTGTTTTGGAACCGGCAGTCTTCATGCAGTGATACTTTCCTTTGCTTGAGGTCGCTCTGTATACCTTATATCCGCCGGCATTTGCAGCCTTTTTCCAAGTTATTTTTACCTTGCGGCCCTTCGGATTCTTCACCGAAGCAATCTTTACCTTGGAAGGTTTTGCCACCTTCTTTGCCTCTTTGATCTTAAAGCTTACCTTTACCTTTCCGGTGTATCCGCGCTTGGATATTCCGGTAACCGTTGCCGTTGCAGTACCCCGCTTCACGTTGTTGGAGTAGGTTACCTTGTAATGAACCTTTTCGGTCAACGCCTGATCTCCGTCTTTTACCACAACCGGTTTCAATGCCTTGCCGGTATATGTCTGATCCGGAGCAGATACCGTACACTTCGAGAGGGACTTCTTCTTCATGTATCCGGTATCCGGATCGAAATCGTAACGAACGCCTTCAATCACGGTCGGTTCCGTTACGTAATCATTACCCCAGTAGTACCGTGTACCAACGACTTTGTTGTTTGAATCGGTTTCGTCCTCAAACGCTCCACGAAGCAGAACGCCGTTGGTATCGAATTTGAAGTATCTTGAAGTTACCTTCTTGTTGCCCGGTGTGGCAATCTTCGTATCCTTACCGTCCTTACCGACGTACATCTCACCATCGTCCGGAGATACAACGTTATTGTATCTTCTCCGGAAGTAGTACATGTTTCCGTCGATTTCTCTCCACCGAATGGCATAGGATCCGCCGCCTTCATAGTATCTCGTTATCGTCTTCTCTGTTCCGTCCTTCAATGTAACGGTTTCCGTTACGAAACTGCCCTTGACGAACACGCCTTTTTTATTAAAAGTAAATTTCTTTCCATCGATGGTAACCGTACCGGTTGATGCGTAGCCATCCTTGTCCATGTAATACCAGTCATTGCCAATCGACACCCAATGATTCTTGACAAATTCCCCATTTTTCAGATAACGAGGAAGGCCGGTTTCCTTATCGGTAACCATGCCGGTCTTATCCGAAGGAATTTTCTTGGAAATTCCGCACTTCTTGCAAACCAGCCGATTATTTACGAGTAGAAATTCGTGCTGATCATTGGCACAGGTTTCCTTTACCTTCTCCTTACTGTAGCAGTAATCATTCATCTTCGTGCCATCGGCATCGTAGACATCCACAGAGAATTTCGTATCGGTGGCATTCATCTTGAAGTAAACACCGGTGAAATCATCAATCGGCTTTACCGCAAAGTTAAAGCCCTCTGGTTTCGATGGCGGATATGCTTTGCCACCGGTAGTGCCGCAAACGTAGTACACAACGCCATTCTTTTCGTCCGTCTCTCCTTTTGTGGTCGGATGGGTTCGAACCAGGGAGTGATCATGTCCGGAGAACATAAAGTCGATTCCCGCCCGTTCGCAAGCATCCGGAATGTACTTCGTAAAGGACTTGCAGTCATCTGTCGTCGCATTGGTGCCGTATGGCGGCTGATGGGAAACTACAATCTTCCATTTCGCATTGCTCTTTGCTGCGTCCGAAACCAGCCACTCGGCATCTTCCTTTGCCGCCTGATCTTTGGAATTATATCCCAGAACGGCAACGTATACATTACCGTAGGTAACCGAATAATGCTGCTGATTGCTGATATCAAACAGTTTCTTCTGATTGATTCCTTCCGTGTCTCCGTAGAATTCGTGGTTGCCGCTTACATGAATCATATCGGTTCTGTTAAACGGTGCTGCGCTGAACATATCCAGAATAGAAGTCCATTCGTTATACAGATTAGAAGTCTCCACGAAATCTCCTGTCTGCACGCCGAAGGAATACTTATCCTTTGCCAGGTCCTTCATAATATCCTGTAGGATACTTTTATCCTCAACCTGTGTGTCACCCAGCAGGAAAAATTTCGTATCCTCACCGTTATTATAAGTACTGAATTCTCGTACATCGGACCAGTGTTCTCCGTCACCCACCTTATAAACGTAATCGTTTCCGCTCTTTAGGTCCGTGACATTCACGGTGTTGATGTAAATGGTCTTATTGTTCGTCGCAATCGAAGAACCGTCGAAATTCAATCTTTCGCAAGTTCCTTCCTGTTCCTTAAAGGCCTTGTCCTTTTGTTCTTCATAGTCGCTCTTCAGTGCCACCTTCGCCACGGCCTTCTTTTCCGCGCTCGCCGGATTGGACATCCACGTAATGCTCTTGGTATTTTCCGAATTCTTCACCGCGTTCAGCTGAATGTACGCCGGTGCTCCATCCTCATTTGCACCGGAATTGAAAATTTGAGCCGTTTCGATGAACGAAGGTTTTCCCTGTGCATCCTTTGCGTAAATCGAAATTTTCTGCGCATCGCGGAATCTCGATGTGGTCAACGTTCCACGGATATCGGTTTCCCCGATTTTCTCGCCGTCCGCCATGTAGATACCAATTCCTTTTACCTTCTTGCCATTCTTATCGGTAACGACAATCTTCGTATCTTCTCCGGCCACCGTATTCTCGACACTAATGTTGTATGCCGATTTTACTTCCATGCGCTGTGTCTTGCGGGTAAAAGGAAGTTCGTGGGTCTCGCCCTGATCGTCCGTGTACTCAAAATTACCGGCCGTCACTGCATAGGTGAATTTCTTATCTTTCGTCAAATCGGTCGGCACACCCACCTTGACCGTCGCAAGATTTCCTTCCCCGGAAACATCCGCATCCGCCTTCTTCTTTACAAAAATCTGAACGCTGTTATCGGTCTTGTTGTACACCGGCGCCTTCGCTTCTTCGAATCCGTCTGCGTATTCCACCGTGTACTCTGAGATACCCTTGCCCAGTTCAATTTCCGTCGATGCGTTGTTCACACATTTCCGATCATCTGCTTTCAGATTCAGGCTAACCTGCTCTCCCAAGTACGCTCCGTCTTCCGCAGCATACACGTTTACCTTCGGCTTATTCTGATCGGTTCCGTCCACATCGAAGGAGAACTTTTTGGTCGTTTCGTTTCCTTCCTTATCCCGAATCAGCACCTTAATGGAATGAGTTCCATTCGGCAGATACCAGTTGTTCAGATAAATCGTATCCTTACTCTTATCCTCCAGCAGGGAATTGTTTTCCAGTGCTTTGTCGGTAATGTTCTTACCATCGATCCAGATGTTTTTGGTATTGTAGTCCACGCCGGATGTGTACTTATTTTCCACATCGGAAACATTCACCTCAAAGTTTGCGGTGTTGGACTTGATGGCTTCTTCTTTATTGTTGAGACCGATTCCGTTTACCGAAATGCTGTTAATCAGCGGGTTATCCGTGTCTGTCGTATTCGCGCCGTATACGAACTGTACGTTATCGACGTAAATAGAACCCTTGATGTCCGCCTTCGGAACCCGAACAATTTTTCCGTCTTCTTTAATGAAGTTTCCTCCCGATGGCGGCAAATACATCAGACGAATGGTCTCTCCGCCAATCAGCTTAAACGGTCCCTTCAGCGGTTCGCCGCTTTGTGGATTAACCAGCTTTGCTTCCACATATTTCCAGCCGGTCCAGTCAATTCCGCCCAGGTTCTTTGCATCTTCACTGCTGCACCCATTCGGTGTAAAGTTCAGTGTCTGTACTCCGCCGGTTCCGTCCTTCACACGAATTCGAAGCCAGAAATTCGGCGTTCCCTTCGGTGCATATACGTACATGCCGATTGCCGATGGATTTCCCGGAATCTCCTGGGTTTCGTTGGAGAATCCAACGCACGCACCCTCGGTGCTTCCTCCGACGCCGGAGAAATCGTAGTTCAGCTTGAGGGAATTATTTCCCTTCCGAACCGGTTCTCCGCTGGAGATTCCTACGATTTCCGCGGATTCCTTTCCGCCTCTGGAATCCTCAGTGCCGGTTGCTTCATCCACGTGGTTCGGATAATGTCCGTATAGCAGCTTCGACGAAGAAGATGTTCCCAGCCATTTGCCGTCCTTATCCCATACACCGAGAATGCGACCGCCACCCGGTTCAAATCCGGCACGGTTAAAGGTCCAATAATCTTTCGCCGCAACGGTTTTCCCGTCGACCACCTGATCTTCAAAATCCATGGAAACGGTCGGCTGCAGTCCAACGACAACGGCCACCTTTCCATTCACTTCTTTGTTGTGTTTGTACGCACAGTGGACGGTTCCGTATAATGTTTTTCCATCGGAAGACACGAATTTGTTGCCATGGAATTCTCCCAACTTCACATTCGGGTCGGTCACGTCCTTTTTCTCCGCATCTTTGAGATCGGTTACGCTCCAGTCAAAATCATCATCGGAATAGTGAATCTGACGATTCTTGTATTTTACAGTAAGTCCCAGGTCCGATTCCTTTTCAAATCCCAGCGCAACTTCTTCATTCTCAAAAGAGATTGAATCCGGCTGCTGAACTTCGATGGTCGTTGCTCCAACTACTTCGTTTCCAACCTTCAGCTGTACTTCTGCCGTTCCGGTTTTCTCGCCGGCTGTAAATGTACCGTCTTCCGTGATGGTGCCCATCTGGCTGTCCTTCAGTACAAACTTTGCGCCGGACGGAATGTTTGCCTTTCCTCCCGCACTGTCTGCACCCGTTGCCTTAAACTGCACCTTCGATCCCGGAGTGTACACTTCATTATCCGGAGCAATCGTCGCATGGTCAAATTCACCGCTGCCCTTCGCATCGGAATACACCATCAATGCAGAAGATACTTTTCTTTCCACGCCATCGGAAGGACTGTTCTTTACCGTCAGCTCATCGGTTCCTTCGGACTTGCTGGCATAGGTATAGGAGCCGCCGCCATCAATATAGATTGCTTCCTTACAGCCCAGTTTCACCATGGTCTGTGCAGTCTCTTCATAAGTCATTCCAACGGATTTCGGTGCCTGTCGTCCATCTGCACCAAAGAGAACTACTTCTCCGTTTTCCTTTATACCAACCGCATTTCTAGGAATTCTGCCTTGATCTGCACGGACCCAATCCTCCAGGTCCACTTTACCATCTGTGACCAACTTAATCGGTCCGCCAATTGCTTCTTTGACGTCGCTCAGGTCAACCGGTTCGTGCATATCACGAATTACCGCTTTGCCCGGTTTTCCGTCTTCCCCCTTCAGTATTGCAAAATAATAGTACCCTTCACCCCAGCCACTGGTGTTCTTTACCACTTTTCCGTTCATGACAAGGACACCGGTAGGCTCTCCTGTGGTCATATTAAAGTAATCTCCATTCGTCGCCGCTACGATATTCTTGCCGGTCTTTTTGGTCACTGCGGCCGCCTGATCTCGAACGGTTTGCATTCCCCACTTTCCACTGGTATCGTAATCCTTATAGCTGGCAAGGATTCCGGCTTTTTTTGTGAGATCCACAGTCGCAGCATATCCCTGTACCTGATTATCCCCTTGGGAGTCTACCAGTGTGATATGCTGTTCTTTTACTCCCGGTGCAATGCTGTACTGCTTCAGCGAAGTCAGCAGTTTCCCTTCCGGAGCGGTAAAATCCGCAGCGAAAACGCTTTCCACATTGCAGAGAGTCAGAAGAAATACACAGCTTAACGCTATGCTGAACATTTTCTTCAGTTTTCCCATTTCCATTTTCCAATCCTTTCTTCAAACTTCATTCGATGGACGATTATCGGTGGTATAAAAATACAGTTTAAGTCTACCCCTATGTTAGATTTTTTGCACTTGTAGTTTAAATAAACCTTAAATATACTATAATTTTTCCCAATTCATTATTGTTTACATTTATATTCGCCGGAGCATCTATTCAGAATGCATATATACATCGAAAAAAGCTGTGATATAATCATAGGAAATCAAACCATCAAGGAAGGATTAGAGATGAACACAATTACAAGAGAGACCGCATGGGGACTTCTGACGAAGTACAACAAAGAGCCCTTTCATCAGCACCACGCAGTAACCGTGGAAGGCGTCATGAGATATTACGCGGAGAAAATCGGCGAGGATCCGGATTTCTGGGGAATCTGCGGACTGCTTCACGACGTGGATTTCGAGCAGTGGCCGGAGGAACACTGCACCAAAGCCCCGGAGCTTCTGGCGGAAATCCAGGCGCCGGAAGAAATGGTCCACGCCATCTGCAGCCACGGTTACGGCCTCTGCTGCGACGTCCGGCCGGAGTGTGAAATGGAGGAATTTCTTTTTGCCGCCGACGAACTCACCGGACTGATCGGTGCCGCCATCATTCTTCGCCCGTCCCACAGCTGCAAGGACATGGACGTGAAGTCGGTGAAAAAGAAATTCAAAGACAAGCGATTTGCCGCAGGCTGCGACCGGGAAGTCATCCAAAAGGGTGCGGAGATGCTGGGCTGGGAACTGACCGAACTTTTCCGGACCGTGCTGGAAGCCATGCAGTCCCTGCCGGACCCGGAAGAGCTGGATGAACGGAACGGAATCGAAGGATAATAAATTATGGGACAAAAAACTCGGCAAGCCGGACGCCTGCCGAGTTTCTATTCTTTATTCTATTTGTAGTGCTTGTCGAACATAGCCGCTGCTTTTCCGTTGTTGACAATATTCGGAACGTCGTCAATTTTTTTACCGGGATAATTCTCTCCACCGTAATGGATTGTAACTTGTTCCCCCGTTCCTTCTATTGTCAATTCCGCTACCGCAACGACAAGTTTATTATCTTTTATTTTTCCAAATCCTTCCCGCACATTTTTTTCATCATTCTGTCGATATATTACAACAGGACGCTTCTTCTCCGAAGTGGGTTCTCCTACTGCAACATAAAGGCAGTCATCGCTTACCTGTTCCCCCAACACATACGTTCCGGTATATATCGCCCTTTCGTTTCGGTCTGTGTACGAAGCATAAATCTGTGCAACTGCAAACAGTCCCGCCACGCAAAGCAGAACCACACCGGCAATCACGATTTTCTTGCGTCTTCCACTTGTCATTTTGCTTCCTCACTACTTTCCTTTTTTGCAATGGTGCGCACCATTAGGGCATACTCTCTTCGCATAATACTGACGCGCGGTAACACCAAGGTTTATAATTGATCCTACCATAAGAATAATTGCTAAACAAGTTGCTCTTCTAGTCATTTTAATTTCTTTGTGTATGCCGTCCCCCTTAATCTGTTCGATTGCACTGAGTAATCCTTATGGGAAATCCCTCCTATTGTAAAACGATACAATAGAAAACTCGGCAAGCCAGACGCCTGCCGAGTTTTTTGCATTATTACTTTCTATTTCGCCATTTTGTTTCTTGCATATACGATTATGTACGAGATAATCCAACAGACCGCAATTCCAAGCACGAAGGTGCTGCTCTTATATCCTGCGATTCGGTTAATCAACAAGTCCCCATATAAAAGGAAGGAAAAAATCAAATTCACAAGCACCCCATCAGACAGCGCGTGTTCTTTGCGTCTGTAATAAGCAAACGCAATATTCAAGATATTGTAAACAATTACGATTCCGAATAACAGTTTCATGATTCAATCTCCCACACAATAATCCAGCCAGGTCGCATGTACTATACATCATACATTCTTACATGTCAATTCCTGAATCAATCTCTCCCCATGTGATGAACCGGCCGAGTCCTAACTGCATTATCCATTATCCTCGGCACACAATCTCATATTCCTGGAATTTCGAGGACGATTCACGCTGTTTAACAAAAAAATTCAAAATAGCGTGAACGAAATCCGCCGACTTTATGAAATTCTAATTTCTGACCGATGACGCCCTGCCTTTTGTTCACGCTAAAAAGAATTTTCCCCTTCAAAAAGCGTGAACTGTTTTTTGAAATCATGTTTTCACGCAGCGGGCTGCTCGGCGAAACCGGATGAAGCAAGAAATTCGTTCACGCTAATCCGCCCAAAATGTAAAAATAACGTGAAGTCATGTCAAAAATCTAGGCATATTTAACCTCTTCTATTCAGGTTGCTCTAATTGTCGAGCAGACACTCGGAGGGCACTCCGGGAGGCCTCCGGCGAGCATTCTCGTTTTCCTGCAAGATGCCCTCGCCCCCGCCGCCACACCACAAAAGCCGCCCGACAGGTTCGAACCCTGCCGAGCGGCTTTCACTACACGCAATTCTTTTCAATTACTTCAGCACCACTGCGATGAACTTCTTCTTACCCTTCTGAATGATGATTTTGTCATCATTGAAGTCCTCCAGGGTTACCTGGTGCTTTCTGTCCACAACCTTCTCGTCGTTGATTCGGAATCCGCCCTGCTCAATCATGCGGAATGCTTCACTGTTACTGCCCACCAGCTTCAATTCCTTTGCCAGAGCAGCCAGGCCGATGCCTTCGCCCTCAAATACGGAACGCTCCATCTCTACGCTCGGAATGTTCTCTGCCGCAGCAGCGTTTCCGCTAGTAAATACCTTGCGGGATGCTTCCAGCGCTTCCTGCGCTGCCTTCTCGCCGTGAACCAGCTTGGTTACCTCGTAGCCCAGAATTTCCTTCGCCTTATTGATTTCGGAGCCTTCCAGTGCGGACAGTCTGTTCACTTCTTCCATCGGCAGGAAGGTCAGCATTCTCAGGCACTTGTTCACGTCCGCATCATTCACATTTCTCCAGTACTGGAAGAACTCGTATGGAGATACTCTGTTCTCATCCAGCCAAAGTGCACCCTTTGCGGTCTTGCCCATTTTCTTGCCTTCACTGTTGGTCAGCAGTCCGAAGGTCATGCCGTATACTTCCTTGTCGCACGCCTTACGGGTCAGATTCACGCCGGCGATGATGTTGGACCACTGGTCGTTTCCGCCGAACTGTGCCTTCAGGTCAAAGTCTCTTGCCATAACCATGAAGTCGTATGCCTGCAGTGTCATGTAGCAGAACTCGAAGAAGGACAAACCCTCGTTCCGATCCATTCTGCTCTTGAAGCACTCCGCTCTCAACATGGTGTTTACGTTGAACTGCGTACCGATTTCTCTGGCGAATTCGGTGTACTTCGCTTTCCGAATCCATTCCGCGTTGTTTACGCTGACAGCCTTTCCTTCCAGCGGCTCTCTGTTCTGATGTCCCGGAACGTATACGCCGCCGTTACCCTCGTATTTCCACTCATCGTCAAACTCGAAGAATCTTTCGAACAGCTTCTTGAACGCTCTGCAGTTATCGTCGATGGTATCAATGGTCATCACCTGACGCATGTCGCTTCGACCGGAAGGGTCGCCCACTTCACCGGTACCGCCGCCCAGCAGAATAACCGGAGTATGGCCGTATTTCTGCATGTACAGCATGATAATAATCTGGATGAAGTGTCCCACATGCAAGCAATCCGCAGTCGGATCGAAACCGATGTAGAACTTAATCTTTTCCCGGCCCAGCAGGTCTCTCAGTGCCTCCGGATTGGTACACTGTTCAATCAATCCTCTTTCCTGAAGTACGTCGAACACGTTGTCGTACTTGCTCACATTGTCTGGAATCTGAAACATTTTCTCTCTCCTTCTCAATCTATCATAATAAAATTATCCTTCGAAACGATGACATTATTCTATCACATTCCCGGGGCAAAATAAAAGGCTCCGCAGCATTTTGCCGCGAAGCCTGAATACTTCATTTCCGGATTTCTGAACCCACATCGCAACAAAATCACCTCTTCAGTTAGGAGAAGAGGTAATAGTAGGCCTGCTTGTGAGATCTGTTTCTAAGAAATGTAGTCATTGTTCCATCCTCTTTGTGTTGCAATTTATTACAATATATCACCGCATTTGTATGATGTCAACATATTTTTCGGAAGTTTTCGGGTAAAAACACAATTGCTTTTACCCGATCGTTTCCGATTAGTCGTCTCCCTGCGTCCGAACTTCTTCCTCGATACGAGCCACCTCTTCGCCCAAATGCTCCAATCCCGGAAGCATATCCGCATATCGACTTTCGGAGCAGCGAAGAACGCCGGCTTCCTTCTCGGACACACCCAGCTGATAATCCGCGCGGTTCAACGCCAGTAGGGTTCCGGCCCCGCCGATACAACCTCCCGGGCAGGCCATTCCTTCCAGCAGATATCCGTTCAGCTTTCCGGCTTTTGCCCGCATCAGCATTTTGCGGCAGTTGTCCAAGCCCTCGGCGCGCTCGATCAGAACTTCCCGATCCGGATCCACTTCTTCCAAGCGCTTCTTCACCGCTTCCGCTACGCCGCCGCTGCGGGCGAAACCGTAGCCATCGCTGCTGGCGCGGCGGAGTTCCTCTCCTTCCGGTATTGCGCCGAAGTCCACTCCTTTCGCAGCGAACATTCCGGCAACTTCTTCATAGGTCAATACGAAATCCACGTAGCTCTTCACGCTCCGGCGGCTGGCTTCCTGCTTCTTCGACAGGCACGGTCCGATGAATGCCACCTTGCACTCCGGATGCAGCTTTTTCGCCAGGCGGGCACTCAGTACCATCGGCGTCAACGCCATGGAAATATTTCCGGCAAATTCCGGGAACTGCTTCTTTGCCATAATGGACCACGCCGGGCAGCAGCTGGTGCCCATGAATGGCAGGTTTTCCGGTACGTCGTGCATGAAATGCTCCGCTTCCTGGATGGTACACAGATCCGCACCTACGGCAACTTCCACGACATCCGCAAATCCCAGCTTGCCGAAAGCTTCTTTCATCTTGGTGTCGGTCAGTTCTTTTCCGAACTGTCCGGCGATGGACGGTGCCACCATAGCGATAACCGGTGCATCGTCTTGCATTGCTTTGATGGTTTGATAGATCTGACCCTTATCCACGATAGCGGCAAACGGACAGGAGTTCAGGCACATGCCGCAGGAAACGCACTTTTCCTGGTCAATTTCCGCATGACCGTACTCATCCTTGTGGATGGCGTTGATTCCACAGGCTTTCTCACAAGGGCGCTCCTGCTTTACGATGGCGTTGAACGGGCACACCTGAACGCAGCGGCCGCACTTGATGCACTTGTCCGGATCGATGACGGAACGTCCATCCTTCTGAATGGTGATGGCATCCTTCGGGCAGACCTCCTTGCACGGATGTTCCAGGCATCCCTGACATCCGTTGGTCACCGTCACGCCATCCGGACAGCAGTTGCAGGCGAACCGAATGATATCGATGAGCGGCGGTTCATAGTATTTCTCGGCAATCATGCTCTCATCCACGCCCTTTGATGTGTTGGCATGCTCGTTGATTTTCCGGAGCGACATCCCCATCGCCACCCGAAGGCGTTCGCCGATGATGGCTCTCTCCAGGAAAATACTGTCCCGGAAAGGCTCGTTCTCTCCGGAAATAATCTTGTACGGCAGGTCGTCCAGCTGCTCCGGGCCGCCTCCTTCGTAAGCCAGCCTTGCCACCTCTTCAAATACCCTTCTGCGAAGTTTCGTCTTGTCTGTGATGTACCCTTTCATGTTCTCCTCCAATTCATGAAATCGTGCAACAGAAAACCCGGGGCATCCGCCGATGCTCTGGGTTCCCTATTATTAGTTAAAAGTAAAATGCGTGCTTCCCTCTACATTTCAAATAACCAATCATCACATATTGAATTTTATTTTAATTTCCCCGTACCGCCCCCGTCCGACAGTCCCGAGAAAATCATCGTCCTCTATATTTTTTTATTCCCTACTTCGTTCCGTACAGGCGATCTCCCGCATCGCCCAAGCCCGGAAGAATGTAAGCGTTTTCGTTCAGGCACTCATCCTTTGCCGCAATGTAGATGTCCACATCCGGATGTGCGGTGTGGAGCGCCTCAATTCCCTCCGGTGCCGCAATCAAGCACATGAACTTGATATTGGTAGCCCCTCTCTTCTTGATGAAGTCGATGGCCGCAATCGCACTTCCGCCGGTTGCCAGCATCGGATCCACCACGAAGCATTCTCTCTTCTCAATATCCACCGGCAGTTTACAGTAATATTCCACCGGTTTGTGGGTTTCCGGATCCCGGTACAGTCCCACATGACCGACCTTTGCATTCGGCACCAGTGCCAGCATTCCATCCACGAATCCCAGTCCGGCCCGCAGGATCGGAACGATGGCGATATCTTCTCCCTTCAGCATCTTCACCTGTGTGGTGCACATCGGGGTTTCGATTTCCACATCCTCCAGCGCCAGATCCCGAGTTGCCTCAAAACCCATCAGCATTGCCACCTCGGTTGCCAGCTCCCGGAATTCCTTTACGGTCGTGGATGTTTTTCTCATCAGCGAAACCTTGTGCTGAATCAGCGGATGATCGAATACATAAACCTTTCCTTCTCTTGCCATTACTTTCCTCCGATTAAATCTCTTCCAGCATATTGATTCGGCGCAGGTGTTTTCCGCCCTCGAATTCCGTCTTCATCCATGTATCGATCATTTCAAAAGCCAGCTCCTGAGAGATCATCCGAGCGCCCATGGCGATTACGTTGGCATTGTTGTGTCTCCGGCACATCTCTGCCATCTCCACGGAAGTGCACAGCGCACAGCGAATGCCCTTCACCTTGTTGCAGGCGATGGAAATTCCAATACCGGACCCGCAAATTGCAACTCCCCGCTCCGCCTTGCCGGAAGCCACCGCTTCTCCAACGGCTTTTCCATAAATCGGGTAGTCCACCGACTCCGTAGAATTCGTGCCCACATCCAGCACTTCGTGACCTTCCGCAATCAACTTCTCCTTGACCGCTTCCTTCAGGGGATAACCCGCGTGGTCGCATCCAATCGCAATAATCATTTTTTCCACCTCCTACACATGTATCACGTCGTACCCTGCCGACTTGAGCATCCGGTTCATCACCGAGAACCCCAGCTCTTCTTCCGGAAGGGCCCGAACTAGAATCACATCTACATCTTCCCGATCCAATTCTCTCAGACGGGCAAAAAAATCCTTCGCCGCGGCCTTACTGTCCCGGCCGTAATTCAGCGCCACCGCCTTCTGCCGCGCGTATTTGCACAGCCGCAGCTGCTCTTTGATTTCCCGCTCCACCGCAGCGTCATCGTCGCCTTCGATAATCTTCACTTCCGCCTTCGGCGCATAGTGACGATACTTCATTCCCGGTGCCTTCGGGTGGAACTCTTCCCCCTCGCTGCGATGCATCGGATCCACGAACAGCGCCGGGTCGTATTTCACTTCGCTTCCCAAAGTAAACTCCAGCATTTCCTTCGTGATATATCCCGGCCGCAGAATCATCGGCACTTCCCCGGTAAGGTCCAGCACCGTAGATTCAATGCCCACCTCGCAGTCTTCTCCCAGAAGAACCGCATCAATTCGGCCGTCCATATCCTCCAGCACGTCTTCGTATCGGGTCGGGCTGGGTCTGCCGGACCGGTTGGCGCTAGGCGCCGCAATCGGTCTTTCTGCCGCCCGAATCAAATCTCTGGCCGCCTCACTGAGGGGCATGCGAATTCCCACGGTATCCAAACCTCCGGTGGTCACCATCGGCACACCCTCGGCCTTTTTCATGATAAAGGTAATCGGTCCCGGCCAGTAAGCCTGAATTAGCGGCACCGCCACTGCCGGAATTTCCGACGCCACATCCGCCAGCTGTCCCATCTCCGCAATGTGAACGATCATAGGATTATCGCTGGGACGGCCTTTGGCTTCGTACACCGACCGAACCGCATCCGCATCCAGCGCATTGGCCCCCAAACCGTACACCGTCTCTGTGGGAAACGCTACCAGTCCGCCACGCCGGATGATCTCGCCGGCATGAGCGATATTTTTTTCTGTAATCTCAAGTCTTTCGGTATCCATTAGAAGCTCTTCATCTTCTCTGCCTGGTCATGGGTGATCAGAGCGTCGATAATTTCGTCCAGATCTCCATCCAGGAAGTTTTCCAATTTGTAGATTGTCAGGTTAATTCTGTGATCGGTTACACGACCCTGCGGGAAGTTGTACGTCCGGATTCGCTCGGAACGGTCTCCGCTTCCCACCTGGCTTCGGCGCTCTGCCGAAATCTTGTCGTTCTGCTCCTGGAGCATCAGGTCGTACAGGCGAGCCTTCAATACCTTGAAAGCTTTGTCCTTATTCTTAATCTGGGATTTCTCATCCTGGCAGGTTACCACCAGTCCGGTCGGAATATGGGTCAGACGAACCGCTGAGTCCGTGGTGTTAACGCACTGTCCGCCGTTACCGGAAGCGCGGTACACATCCACCCGGACGTCGTTCGGGTCAATCTTCACTTCCACGTCATCTACTTCCGGCAGCACCGCGATGGATGCGGCAGAAGTGTGAATCCGTCCGCTGGACTCCGTCTCCGGCACACGCTGTACCCGGTGCACGCCGCTCTCGAACTTCAGACGGGAGTACGCGCCCTTACCCTTGATCATGATAACCGCTTCCTTCACACCGCCGATTCCGGTATCGTTCAAGTCGATGATTTCCGTCTTCCATCTTCTTCTCTCTGCATAGCGCAGGTACATTCTCATCAGGTCGCCGCCGAACAGCGCCGCCTCGTCTCCGCCGGTGCCGGCACGAACTTCGAGAATAACGTTCTTCTCATCGTTCGGGTCCTTTGGCAGCAGCAGAATCTTCAGCTCCTCCTGGGATTTCTCGATGCCCGCTTCCAGTTCCTTGATTTCTTCCCGAGCCATCTCCCGGAGTTCCTCATCATCTTCCATCTCGAAGATTTCCTTGGAATCCTCCAGCTCCTGCTTCATATCCTTGTAATGCTTGTATTCCTTCACAATCGGCTCCATTTCGCCCATTTCCTTCATGTACTTCTGCCATGTCGGCTGGTCGGAAATGATATCCGGGTCGGAAACTTTTTTTGCCAGCTCCTCGTACTTGTCTACGGTAAAATCCAATTTGTCAAACATAATCTTTTTCCTCTATATTATATATGTAAAAAAACGATAACATTTCTTCCGGTTTTCCGGCGCGTCATCTGCTGTCGTTACAAGAAAATCACGCTCTTTGCCATTATATCACATCCCACATCCGTATAAAATACAGTCATGCGAAAAAGGGATGCTGCAGTCTCTCCCACAGCATCCCCCTTACTCGTTCGTTCCCTAAAGGTTGTACTTGTTCTTGAACTTTTCGATACGTCCGCCACGGTTTGCAAACTTCTGCTGACCGGTGAAGAACGGATGACACTCAGAGCAAATGTCCACTCTCATCTCGGAGTTGTTGGACAGTGTCATAAATGTATTACCACATGCGCAAGTAACTTTACATTCCTTATAATCAGGATGGATTCCTTCCTTCATGTTGTCTCTCCTCTTTCTGTGAATGTCCATCCGGGCACGGCTTAGTCCATTACCCAAATAGCTTTATAATTATATCAGCATGAAACCCTGTGCGCAAGGGATTTTTACTTTATTTTTCGGGTTTTTTGCCCTTTTCTTTCAATTTTTCGTGAAGGAAGCGCTTTCACCCCGTCAATTTGTCCATTCCCTATCAATCATTGCACCCCGCTCCCCCGATGGTTATAATGTATTTGTAAAAAAAGGTTTATTTTTCAATATATTCCGGCAGTTCGGGATGCATCCCTCTGCCGAATCGATTACTGAAAGGAAATTCACTATGCTACAGGGAAAAAACGTGCTGCTGGGCATTACCGGCGGCATCGCAGCATATAAGAGTGCCATGCTGGCCAGCGCTTTGAAGAAACAGCACGCCGATGTGCACGTCATCATGACCGAGAACGCCACTCGGTTCATCGCACCCCTCACCTTTGAAACCCTGACCAACAACCGGGTTTCGGTGGACACCTTTGACCGGAATTTCAAATACGATGTGGAACACATCTCTTTGGCGAAAGCCGCAGACCTGATCTGCGTGGCTCCGGCCACCGCCGACTTCATGGCAAAGGCGGCCCACGGTCTGGCCGACGATATGCTCACCACCGTTCTTCTGGCGGCGAAGTGTCCGAAGCTGGTGGCGCCGGCCATGAACACCGCCATGTATGAAAATCCCATTACTCAAGACAATATGGCGATTCTCCGGAAATACGGATTCCACATCATGGATCCGGCCAACGGCCACCTGGCCTGCGGCGATTCCGGTCCGGGAAAAATGCCGGAACCGGAGGTGCTGCTGGAAGAAATCCTGTACCTCCTGGCCTGCCACAAGGATTTTGCCGGGAAACGGGTTCTGGTTACCGCCGGTCCAACGCAGGAATCCATCGACCCGGTGCGATACATCACCAACCACTCCACCGGAAAGATGGGATACGCGCTGGCACGGGCCGCTTCATTCCGCGGCGCGGAAGTCACCTTGATTTCCGGTCCTACTGCCCTTCAGCCGCCGGCACACGCAGAATTCATTCCGGTTACCGACGCCGAGGAGATGCATGACGCGGTTCTGGAACAGGTGCCGAAAGCCGACTTCGTATTTAAAGCTGCCGCCGTTGCGGATTACACTCCGGCGGTGACATACGATCAGAAGGTCAAAAAAAAGGACGAGGACATGTCCATTCCCCTTACCCGAACCAAGGATATTCTGAAGGACGTTGCCGGAATTCGCCGGGCAGACCAAATCCTCTGCGGGTTCTCTATGGAAACGGAGAACCTCATTGATAATTCCCGGGGAAAATTAGAACGAAAAGGACTGGATATGATTGCCGCCAACAGCCTGCGGACGGAAGGGGCCGGATTCGGCACCGACACCAACGTAATTACGGTAATCACCAAGGATCTGGTACGGGAACTTCCGATTCAATCCAAATTCGATGCGGCGGGTGAATTGCTCACCATGGCGTTGGCCATGGCAAATCGGAAATAATTTTACTTACTTATATGGTTATTTAGAAAAACGCGCCTTCTCCGCGGGGAAGGGAGGAGGCCGCACCGCTCGGTGATATCGAGCAGAGAGAGGGCTTTTATGTTATTTAGTGAAAACAATGCAGATATTCTGTACAACGAGATTACCGGTGCTTATCTGGATCGAGGGTACATGCATGGCGAGGGTCTGACCAAGGATCAGGTAAATCGGTCACGAGACCTGTTCAAGGCCATGGCCTACGACCTAATTGACCGCGGCGATGAAACCGGACGAATTCACACACCGGAGATTCTGACCGTGTGGAAAAACCACCTCCATACCGGCAATTCGGAACCGGAGGACGGCTGGCTGCAGCATTGCTACATGTTCCTTCGGAATCAGCTGTTCCCCCATCTTCCGGGACCGGCGGATGCCGACGCTTTCCGCCAGCAGCGGAACAACCTGCTCCAGCTGATGCGCGGCGTATTTATATACGAGCAGAAAACCCTTCCTTTCGATCCCACAAAGGATCTTCGCCTGCTCAGCGATGTTCAGATTGCAGCGGGCCACTTCAATCCGGAATACACCAAGATGCACAAGTTGATTCGGAACAAGTACATCTACGAATTCATGCGCATCGGTATCGATATTACACCGTACAACACCCTGGGGCACATCAGCGGTGTTCATTATGTTGCCATGTATATGGCTTATCAGCTTCACCAGGTGGGGATGCCGGTGGATCTGGGCATCATCTCCGGTGCCGCTGCCATGCATGACATCGGAAAATACGGCTGCCGCCCATTCGAAGAAAAGCGGGTACCGTATCTTCATTACTACTACACCAACTATTGTCTCAGCCGGAATGCCCTTCCCACCATTGCGCACATCGCCGCCAATCACTCCACCTGGGACCTAGAACTGGAGAACCTTTCCGTGGAATCCCTGCTGCTCATCTATGCGGATTTCCGCGTAAAGAGCACCCGAGTGAAGGACCGGGAAGTCATTCACTTCTATTCCCTCAAGGAAGCGTTCGATGTCATTCTGAACAAGCTGGACAACGTGGATGCCGCCAAGCGCCATCGCTACGAAAAAGTCTACGCCAAACTGAAGGATTTCGAAGACCTGATGATTGAGAACGGAGTTTCCGTGGATATTCCGAAAGATGCCACCGCACATTTCGATGAGCAGTGCATTCAGAAACCGATTCCACTGCGCCTCCGCCCGGCGCTGCTCCGAAACGATGAGGTGGTGCAGGAGCTGAAATTCCGGGCCATCGGCCATAACATTCGGGTGATGAGCCGATTCAGTAATCCGGAACAGTTCGCCAGCCTGATCGAATCCGCTCGCAGCTGCCAGCGCTGGAAGGATACCCGTACCTACATCACTCTTCTGGGAGAGTACTCCACCTACATGTCCGAGGATCAGAAAAACCTGACCCTGAATTTTCTGTACGAAATGTTGGCTCATCAGGCCAGCGATATCCGAGAACAGGCGGCGGTACTCATGGGCCGCATCGTGGCAAATTACCGGGAGGAGTACAAAAAAGAACTGCCGAAGGATGTTCCTTCGCCCAACATCACTTCCACCAACATCTATCAGTTTGAATCCTTTCTGATAAAAATACTGAACCCGGATTACAAGGTGACCGACCACCACCGGAAATGGATTACTTCCTGTGCGGACTTCTACGTAGAATCTGCTCTGAACAACTGTAATCCGGCACGCCGGCACTTCTATTTCGATGTGCTGGAGAAATATTACGATTCGGACGATGTATCGGAAGCGCGAATTGTGGTTTTGATGATTACCGCCCTTCGAATCAATCCGTCCTGGTGCCCGGACTCCTTTATTCAGACCATCCGCTTCTTTTCCAAGAATATGCTGGGTTCCTTCTCCCAGGATGTGGACCTGATTACCTTGGACGTGATGGATCACTATTTCGGCGATACCATGGACAACTTCACGGATATCCGCCGGAGGGATATCCTGGGGCTGTCGGGAAAAGTCCTTACCGACAAAGAGCTGTCCACCATGTTCCTGGACAATCTGAAAACCCGCACTTCCTGGAACCGAAAGATGGCCAACATCCGTTATATGCTGGAATCGGTACATACCGAGGTGGGACAGGCCCGTATCCTTCAGATTGCGATTCACCTGGCCAACCTGATTAAGAACAGCGAAACCGTCACTGTTCGCCGATATGCGGCTCAGGTTCTGTTCCAAATCCTGCCGGAGCTCACATCGGATCAGGCCAACGAGCTGATGATTGAAATTTTCAACGGATTGGAAATCGAGGATTACCAGTTCAGCCGTTCCCTGCCGAAGGTGCTGGGCATCATCACCCTGTATCTTCCGCCAAAGGAGCTGGATGAGGTAATCGACGAACTGGAGAAAATGCTGAACAACGGTGTGGAGCGTTCCGCCTGTGCGGCTCTCCAGACCATTGCCGTCATTCTGGAAGAATGCAGCATCTACAAATTCAAAGAAAAGGACGGCGTCATGGAAACCCGGACATCCCGACTGCTGGGACTCCTTCTGAAGGGTTTTGCCTATTACCGTGCGCCGATCTCTCAGGAAGCCTTCCGCATGATTGGCGAAAGAATCTTCCATAGCGAAAAGCTTACCCCGGAACAGAAGCACGACCTCGCGGCGCGCTGCTTCAAGCGGCTGGTAACCATTATCCCGTTTTCCGCCAAGGAACGGGAGGATTTGCAGTTCTACAATAACTCTGCCGGACTGCTGAACATCTATCGCTTCATATCGGAATACCAGACGGAGGTGGGCGACTTCCATTTCCCGGAAACGAAGAAGATTGCGTTCTTCCCGGGAACCTTCGACCCGTTCAGCTTGGGGCACAAGGCCATTGCCACCACCATCCGAAACATGGGGTATCAGGTATATCTGGCCATCGACGAATTCTCCTGGTCCAAGAAGACCCTGCCCCACATGCTGCGAGAAGAAATTCTCACCATGTCCATCGCCGATGAAGAGAACCTCTATGTTTTCCCGGATGACATTTCCGTCAACATTGCCAATCCGGAGGATTTGGCGGAACTGCGCAGCCTGTTTCCGAATCAGGAGGTCTACATTGCAATGGGCTCCGATGTGGTGAAGAACGCTTCTTGCTACCGGTTGGAGCCTTGCGAAAACTCCATCCATTCTTTTAACCACATCATCTTCGCACGAGATGCCAAGAATATGGAGGCTGAAACCGGGGAAGCCTATCCGATTACGGGAGAGGTTATTCACCTGAAGCTAAAGAAATACTACGAAGATATCAGTTCCACCAAAATTCGGGACAATATCGATATGGGGCGAGATATTTCCAACCTGCTGGACCCGATTGTGCAGAACTATATCTACGACCACAACCTCTATTCCAGAGAGCCGGCGTACAAACACGTACTGCAGGCACAGGATTTGAAAATCAGCGATTACAAGCACGACAACTACGCGGCCATCGCCAATATGCGAGAGGAGCTGAGCGGCCGAGGCTACGCTTTTGACGCCCTGTGGAACTACCTCTCCCACGAAGACACCCAGACCCTCTACGTGGAGAGCGGACATAAGAACCGAAAAGTTTCTGCTTTTGCGGCGGCACGAAGATTTGAGACCCACGATTTGCTGACGGAGTTTCAGGATCCGAAGATTACCGCCACCATTCGAAATCAGGCCCACGGGGGCATTGCGGTTATCGGTGCATTCTACGCGAACGCCAACCGCTCCGTCAGCAATCTGAACCAGATTCTTCTGACGGAACTGCTCACCGGTCTGCTGGCCAAGGACTACGCCTATGCGGTCTACCATCCGATTGACCCAAGCGGTTACAGCGGTGCCACCATCGAGGCGCTGCGCCGACAGGGTTTTGTAAATATTTCGGATACCGCCGCTCATCCGGTGTATGCGGTAGACCTCACCGACCCGATTGTCATTTTCCGGGATGTGGAGACGGTCATTAAAGCGCCGCTGAACAAGATTCCAAAAGTTCAGAAGGCCATCGATGATGCCCACAACCGGCTGTTGAATACCTTTACCCAGATGTTCCCGGGAAAACTGGTGATTTCCTTTAATACCAGTGCGGTGTACAGCAAGATTGTGGATCTGGTGGCACTGGACAACGGGGTATCCACCGTTCCGGATCCGACACAGAAACGCGGACCGTATCTGGCGGTACCGTTCGGAAAAGCACTGTCCGATGTGGCCGTTCCCAACACGGTAACGAAAGCGCTGCACACAGAGAAGTATTTCCGAAACGACCTGTCCGGCTTCTCCGTGGGCGCATCGGAAAATTATCCATCTCTAAAAAATCAGGCACGGATGCTGAAATCCTTTAACCGGCCGGTGATTCTCATCGATGATTTGCTCCATAAGGGACAGCGCATGAACAACATCGATCCGATTCTTCGGGCACAGAATATCGACGTGCACAAAATCATCGTGGGCCTCCTTACGGGGAACGCCCGTGACACCATGAGCGTGCGAGGCCGGGAGGTGGAATCGGCCTACTTCATTCCGACCATCTCCATGTGGCTCAACGAGCGGGACTGCTACCCGTTCATCGGCGGGGACAGCATCGAACGGCCGGACGGTTCCGCGTCACGCTCCGTTAATTTTATCCTGCCGTACACCAGTTTTAACTTCGTGGGCGGAAAGAATTTGGAGCACATTTACAAATACTCCATGACCTGCCTGGAGAACGCCCGGGATATCCTTCAGGTGCTGGAGCAGGAGTATCAGGCCACCTTCGGCAAGAAGCTGACCATCCGGCGGCTGGGAGCCATCATCAGCAATCCGCGGATGCCGGTGCTGGGAGCCGACCTGGAATACGATGAGCACCTTTCCCCGTCCCAGTACGTGGAAAGCGATATCCGGAAGGCGCAGCGCCTGAGCCTGTACCGAGAATGCGAATTGGAGGAATAGACAATGCATATTCATGATCTGGTAAAAGAAACCCTCTCCCTGCGAAAGTGTCCGGTAACCCCAGGCACCAAAGCTCGGGTGAATATCGTGGCGCTGGGGGATGTGGGCACCACCATGCTCATCGGTCTCAAGCTTCTGGGAAGCGATGTAATCGAGTCTATCGGCATCTGCGATATTCGGAAAGAAAACACCGCACGGCTGGAAATGGAAATGAATCAGATTGGATACCCCTTCGAAGGGCCCGCGCTTCCGTCCGTGGAGGTGGTGCCGGAAGACGAGCTCTTTGCCGGAGATGTGCTGATTTTCTGCGCCAGCCGAGGGATTCCGCCGGTGGAGCCCGGCTCCAAAACGGACGTGCGCATGGCTCAATTAGATGCCAACCGGGATATCATCCGCCACTATGCCGGACTGGCACGAAATGCCCGGTATCAGGGGCTGGTATGCGTGGTCAGCGATCCGGTGGACAACCTGTGCGCAGCGTTCCTGGATGAATCCGGGCTGGAGCCATGGCAGATTCAGGGATACGGCCTTGGAGTCATGCACAAAAGAGCGGAATACTACGCCTCCAAGGATTGCCGTTTCGCCTCCTATCTCACGGAAGGACGGGCCTTCGGTCCTCACGGGAAAGACCTGGTGATTGCCAACAGCATTGACCGATACGACGATGCCCTTTCTCGGGAATTGACGGAACAGGCAGTTCGGGCCAACATCGCTGTCCGGGACCTGGGTTTCAAACCCTACATCGCACCGGCCCTTTCCTCTGCCGCACTGTCCATCCTTCTCACGCTCCGAGGTGAATGGCATTACGGCTCCCTGTACCTGGGTACCCGGGAGCGGGGTGCATTTCTGGGAATGAAAAACCGCCTTACGAAAGGCGGCTGGGAATGGGAGGATTTGGACCTTCCGGAAGAGCTTTACGAAAGGATTCGAAACGCTTATGACAACCTCTGCGAAATCCGATAATGAGATTCATAATAACAAGCCAAAAGAACTTCTGGTGATTCGTCCCATCTGTGAGATGCTGGGACGAATCGGCCGGATGGAACAGGTGCTGGGAGACTGCCTGACCCGATTGGAAGCGGAAGGAATCCGGGTTACCCTGGTGGAAAAAGTCTCCGAACTGGAGGATATTCCCATGCCCGGAAAAAAGGTGATTTTCGCCATCTGCCTCTCGGAGTCCGGCGTCAACCTGGAATACTACCGACTGCTGGAAGCATTCCGGCTCCATCCCCACTGCCTGGACGGTTCCGTGGGAGGAATTATCGTGGACGGCGCCAGCGACCTGTACACCAAAGCATTGGCCCGCCGCATGGCCTTCTCCGCCAACAGTTCGGGCTGCACCTTTCCCGGAAAACCCCTAGTGGAAGCCACCGGCACCCTGGCGAACTTCCGGGTCCTGAGCCAAATCACGGGAAAGTCAGTAGAAGAAGTCTACGCCCTTCAGGTGGAAAATCTAATGCGAAAGGTCCTGGACTTCGATCTGACCGATGCCGGGTGGCGCCATCCGGATGACGCCCCGTCTGCGGCCCCGCTTCACATTGCCGCCATACATTCCGGTTCCCGAAAAACCTCCAACACGCTTCTTCTGTGGGATATGATTCGGCGTAATCTGCCAAAGGATACCGTGGTGGAAGAGGTGTCCCTCCGGAACGGCTCCATTCAGGATTGCCGCGGCTGCACATTCGAGACCTGCCGTCACTTCGGCGAGAAGGAAGATTGCTTTTACGGCGGAATCATGACGGAGAAGGTTTTTCCCGCCATCCTCCGCAGCGATGCGGTCATGCTGATTTCACCAAATTACAACGATGCCCTGAGCGCCAACCTCACCGCCATGGTCAACCGGCTCACTGCACTGTTTCGAACCCATGATTTTAGTAAAAAAAGAATCTACAGTCTGGTGGTTTCCGGCTACAGCGGCGGCGATATCGTATCGGAGCAGATTCTGGGAGCCTTCTGCTTTAACAAAAACTTCATCCTGCCGGGGCGATTTGCCATCGTGGAAACCGCCAACGACCCCGGTGCCATCTTAAATGTGCCGGGAATTGAGACCAAGGCGCGCACCTTTGCGAGACATATGTGGTGATGGGTTTTGGCTGCGACTTAAAGCAGGTGCTATTATACATTTAACCAAATGATGTGAATTGCGGTGTATCTCCGATTATGCGGAACACACCTAAGAGAATCGGATGCGTCTGATTCTCTTTTTTGATTTTTACTTTTCTTGCGATTTTCGTTGGGTTGCTTCCTCGAGTTTAAAAACAAGGTTGTATAGTTTTTTTATCGGCGGTTTCAGTCCTTTTTGTTCTAAACATATTGTGATTAAAACTATTTCTGATAGGATGGAACCATGAAATTTCAGAAACATACGCGCGCGCACCGTTATTTCGAGTCCAATATAGTTTCAGTGTTTGCCATTAAGATTTGACAGGAACTATATTTGATTTATAATAAAGAAAAGAGAAAAAGATGAGCTGAAAACGAGCTACATTATTTTCATTAACACCTTTGACTTGTTCGGGAAAGGATTTCCGAAATATACCTTTGAGAACATCTGTCAGGAATCATCGGATCTTCATCTGGATGACGGTGCTGTCAAAGTGTTCATCAATGCCAAGAGTACAATTCCGGGCATGTCCCCGGAACTGCAAGGTTTTCTCCGCTACCTCTGCGGAGAAAATCCGGATACTCCGCTCACCGATCGGATTCAGAACGAAGTCGTTAAATCCCGAAATAATGTACGATGGGAGAGGATTTATATGTTACTGGAAGAAAAATACAAAGCTTTTTTCGCTGAGGGGCGTGCGGAAGGACGTGAGCTTGGCCTAGAGGAAGGCCGTGCGAGAGGACGCGAAGAAGGTCGTGAAGAAGGCCGTGCGGAAGGTCGCGAGGAAGGACGCATAGATACAATCCTTGAAATGTTTGAATCCGGATACCTTCCGGTGGAAGTAGCACTCAAGGAAACCGGTCTTGATTCCGAAGCAGCACTGCAAGCTTATATTAAGGAGCGAGAGGAATCAACAAAGTAATCAAATACCCGAAAGAGCGGAATGGAAATGGACCGTTCCGCTCTTTTTTTGCGTTTCCTTTTCGGGATTGTCGTTTTTATTCCACCTTCGGCAGCCGGGCCAGGCTCTTAGCGATGTCCTCGCCCGCCAGAATCGTATCGCTCATGGTTCCGTCATTGAACTACTCGTAGGCCTTCAGGTCGAAATGGGCGAAAGGCTATTCTTCTTCAAAAATGCTCAGATCGTCCCAGGAAAGCAACTTCGCTTTAATCGGGAACAGGTTGATTTCCTCCGGATACTCCTCGCTGATCAGCTCCGCCCCCAGATGGCGGTACATCTGCTCCGCATTGTCGTTTCCCTTGAAGACATCTATTACCATTTGACCGTATCCCTGGTTTTTCGCGCAGCGACCCATGTGCTCAATCAGTTTCCGGCCCAGACCTTTACCCCGAGCCGCTTCCGTCAGGAACAACTTTTCCAGCCAGAAGGCGCCCAAAACCTCCGGCGACGGCAATCCGCTGGTGAACCCCAGGAAGGTGCGTTCTCCCGCCTCCGACACTTCCTCGGCAATCCAGAATTCGCCCCCCGGCTGCAGCCAGTCTCCCCGCATCCGCTGCACGGTGTCCTCCTGGTTGATGGACGTAATCAGCCGAGAATCCACGATTCCCTGATAAACGGTGTTATATATTTCCTTGTACAAAGCGGCACAAAGCTCCATATCGGAGGCTTTTGCCGGACGAATTTCTATACTCATACCTTCTCTCCGTTCTAATTATTCTATACTTTCTATACTTCCGTTTCTCTCGGCTTCCGGTGCTCCGTCCGGTCGAAAAAAGCCTTGAGTGCACTCCGGTATTCCGCCGGGTTCTCGTAATAGGATACCGCATGCTCCGCGCCGTCAATCCACAGGATATCTTTATCCGCCGCACCGCAAGCCTGATAGTTCCGAATGGCATGGGACGGCGGCACGAATTTGTCTGCGGTCCCGTGGATGAACAGACTTGGAATCCGGCATTTCCGAAGGGCGTGTTCCGCATCCGCTTCCTGCATTCCGAAATGCGCTTTCCGCTGGCATCGCCGGTCAAAGCTCTGCATGAACGGAAATGCCGGCAGGTGAAACCATTTTTTTAGGCAAAGGGTGCAGATATCCTTCATGGAAGTGTATCCGCAATCCGCAATCATTCCCCGAACGTTGGGCGGCAGGGTCAGGCCGGAAGCGCAGGACACGGTGGCCGCCCCCATCGACACGCCGTACAGATAGACCGGCAGGCCTTTTCTGTTATGGCTCTCGATGAAATCCAGCCAGTCCAACACATCGTACTTCTCCCTGGCGCCGAAGGTGATGTATTCCCCGCCGCTTTTGCCGCAGCCCCGCTGATCGATTGTCAGCAGGTCGCAATTGTTCTCGTGAAGCCACCGGGCGACTCCGGCAAAATCCTTCAGGGAGTTGGTTCGGTATCCGTGGGCACAAAGTACAATCCGCTTAGGATTCTCGCATCGAAGATAGCGCCCGAACAGCGGGGTGTCGTCCACGGTGGAACAAATCTCCAATTCGTCCTGTTCCCGGTTCTTCAGCCACTCTTGGTCCTGTTCCGGAATCCGCCCGTACCGATCCAGCGGCACGGCTTTGGCCTTCCTAGCCTTCTTTTTCTTTCCGCCGTAACTCCACAGGCTCTTTCGCGCCACCGTAAAATCAAAAAGCTGATTGCAAACGGCGGTATATCCCAGTGCAGCCCCGGCAGCCGCTGCGGCACCGATTATTTTTGTGCGATTCTTGTTCTTGCTTCCCATACGCCCTCTCCCTTGGTTATCAATGCGTTCATGCAGGATTTTCGATACTGAAATTCTAACACATCCACTGCCCGCCTTCAATCGCTGACGGGGTGTTTAGATTCCAATTTCATTGGCAATTATTCTTTAGATATGTTATTATGTATTAACTACAGCGTAACTCTACAAAAAATGAGGTGCTTCATGCTTGCATTATACCTTCAGATGCTGGACTCGCCGGAAGATCAGTCTGAGTTTGAAAAACTATACCGTACGCATCGTGATTTAATGTATTTCATTGCATATAATGTTCTCCACGATCACCAGCGTGCGGAAGATGCCGTCAGCGAGACTTTTCTTCGCCTTGCACAGTGCTTTTCCCGAATTCTGGAAATCGGACCGGTAGATTCTCTTCCTGTGAAACGATACGTTGCCGTAAGCGTGAAGAACCTTTCGCTGAACATGATTTCCCACACTAAGAGACACCCGGAAACCGAGTTTGACGATTACAAGCTTCCGCTCATTACAGAAGAATCCATGAACGCACTCCTGGAACAGGAAACACTGGATACGACCTTAGCCGCACTGAACGAGCTCCCCGAAAAATATCGGGCGGCACTGCAGTTGTATGCCGTATACGGGCATGATATTTCCGAAATATCAAAGTTCCTCCAGATTTCCGACGGCGCGGTATACAAGCGAATTCAACGTGCTCGCAAGATGCTTATTGACAAATAGGGTAGAGTGAGAATTTTTTCTCACCCTCCCATTGCACCGTACGTACGGTT
>OLOA01000958.1_pt1 | contig 30297 bp, 28 predicted proteins | sample 1672201 | NCBI WGS metagenome assembly OLOA01 (sample SAMEA3136658, study PRJEB25190) | human gut metagenome
ACGCACACTTTATTTTCGTTTATTGTGGTGCCTCTAGGGCGTGATGGTCTATATAAGTCCAGATAAGTTTTTTACATCGTAAAAAACTTTTAGCTGGACTATAGTCTGCCTTTTACGGCATAACTATCAAACATTTAGTGTGTCGTGATAAATGTAGATTTTATTTCTGTTTATATATAGTTAAAATTATGATAACAATGTAGAATCTACATCAACTAAGTGATCCTTATCTTTATCTTTTTGTTTTCGATCACGTTTCCCATCCATAACCACTTGAATGACAGCTGGTCCCCCATCAGTTGGTAAGGCCATATTATCAGCCCCAACTAATTGTTCAATTAATTCTTTGAAAAAACTAAACTTATGATCCTCATATTTTGAAAGAATTTGAACTAATAATTCACTCGTTAAATGAATGCCTTCCCCTTCTAAATGTTCACATAGTTCTTCAATAAAATCAGAGTCTGGTTCTAAAAATGACTCAATTCCTAAGTCCATATTCATATCCTGCTTCATCTCGTGTCACCTCTTCATACTAAAGATTAACATTTCGTGCGTATTGAATTATCGCCTACTCGTTTTATAATCTCTATTATGACGCATTTCATTTAATTAAACAACTAATTTTCTTTGATAATAGCTTCCACTCACAACATCAATTCCAAAATCCCTAATCAAATGAAGACTAGATTCATTTTCAATTTCTGAACAACAAATCTTTACATCTTTACTCATACAAACATTAATTAACGAATTCATCATACTTAAACAATTTTTCGAAGACTTAAGATATTGAATAAAACATGAACTAATTCTTAAATAATCAATACTTAAATTACGAATAGACCCTGTTAAAGCACCAGCACCATATTCATCTAATGCAATATTAACGCCAAATTCACGTAATCGTTTAATTGCCTTTTGAATTAAAACATTTTGTTCAAATAAGATATCCTCATTCACACTAATAATCACTTGATTTGGATCAATGCCATCTTCTTTTAAATGAGTTAAAATACGAGAACACAAACATTTATTTAAGAGTGTTTGACGGGAAAACTTAATAAATAGTGATAATTTAACTGAATTTTTTTCATCGTAATCCTTTAAATAATCACAACCTAATTTAAATAAATAAATCTCTTTTTCAATATTTAAAAAAGGTGATGCCTCTTCACGCTCTTCGACAGGTAATTGATTTAAAATACTATAATCATCTAAAATATTGTGGCACTCAATACCAAATAACTGATGTCCATCTCGATAATATAGAGGACTATAATTTAACGTAAATTCACCTATGTGATTAGCCTTCTCTAATAATTGATGAATTTTAACTGAAAAATTATACCGTGTGAATTTTTCCTGACAAAAGTTAACTTCATATGAGAGTTTAGACCTTGATTTTAAAATCATTCCATAAAAACTAGATTTAACGCGTTCAATAGTTTCTTCAAATGAATCTGTCGTTGATTGGGGTAAACAAAAAGTAACAAAATAAGACTGCCCAAGCTTTTCATACCATCGTTCGACTAAGCGATTGAGCTTTCTCTTAAGTTTGATTTCACTACAACACGCTTTAAAATAAAACCATAATCCTTCTTTCTCTACTGAAAAAGTAATACTTTCTCCAATAAACTCATCAATCATTTCAATCACTTGTTTCAAAAGGGATGTGTTGAAGTCACTATAGAAACAATGATCTAATTTAAAATAACCAACGACAGTTTTAGACGTATACTCGTATCGATAAGAAATAGGAAGTTGCTTCCAACTAACTACTTTATATTTTCGTTTATTTCGAATTAAATGAATCCCGTTATAATATTGTCGATAGTTATGATATATCCCTTGCATTCGATGTTTTAATCTTTGTTCTTGATAAGAAACTTGTTGAGTTAGCTTATTTAAACTATCTTGAAATTCACTCCCCTCTACTTCATTTAGTTTACCTTCACAAGATTGAGATAAAAATTGATAAACAAATCTCAACCAACCATTTTGTTGTTTACCCTTTAAATTATTGGACAGTTTTGTAATATAATCATATAATTGCTCATCATTATCATGAACGAGATGATAAGTTAAATGATAAATTAAGCAATAAACATCAGATTGTTGAGAGGCCACCAACTCTAGAAGGTTCAAATCCCACTCAATCTCATCACTACGATTTAATTGAAATAACGAATGAGCGCATATTGCCTTTTTCATTAACAAGGTATTCTCTTGAGTTTCATCCACTGGTTCTATATTTAAAATAATCTCCTCATAATTTTCAGATAGATATAACCTTAATAATTCAATTTGATATTTTAAATAATCTGAAATATCCTGATTTTGATAATCAGCAGTAAATGTTTGAAACCTCTCGATGCTTTTACGGTGACATGAAACTAGAATAATATAAATTAACCGTTCCAAAGCATACGTCGTTAATAAAGGAATCTTTTTATCACTACCAAAAGAAGCTGCCGACATATAATAAAAGTCTGCCTCTTTAAATACACCTTTCGTTTCATAAATATAGCCTAACTCAGCAAAAATGTAACCTTTTAAGAGATTATCAGTTTCTAAATTTTCTAAAATACACTCACATTCAATTAGATACTTAAGTGCCACATTATTGGCTTTCTGTTGAGAATAATAACGTGAAGCAAAAATCAACATCGGAATTAACCATTCAAAACTTTGATTTTCCCGATAATCATTTAGTATATTCTCTAATTCTAACTCATCCTTTTCTATCTGCTCATATAATATTCCCTCGACTTTTCTGTAGTTTTCTAACAGATAACATGAATCAATAAAAAAACTTAGTAACGCATCTCTTGTTACTTTCTCGGCCATCTATAGCCCCCCTCTATATTTGTTAACCGTTTTCACATAACAATAATTATACTAACTCGTCATAAAAAAATACATAGGATAAATTGTGAGATTAAGACGAATCATTGATAGTCCATATAAAAGTACATCACTGTCCTAAATACAACTCTTTTATCTTAAAAACCTAGCTCATCATTTACTAAAATAATATTAATTTATTCTTGATCAGCTTGTGGCCACATAACAACATAATTGCAATAAATACAATCTGGACTCTTACAATCACAACATTTTAACGTCTTTGTGCAAGGCATTTTTTATTTAGACGAAGTGTATTAGCAGGAGCTACAACTTCCCCATTTCACTTAATCAGCTCATCTAAATCACGAACAATCTTATTAATTACCGCTACAATCATAACCAGATTAGCCCCCTATAACAATAATGCTATTCGATTGTTACAACCATCTAAATTATATAAATCCCCATGTTCAGTAATCAAATAAACATCCGCAAAAATATTCTCGGTATAATTAATGACACTCACTCTGTGTCAACCCTTCCACCTATGTTTGAATGAAACGATAGTCATCCTTTTGAAATTCATCTAATAACCTAACTTCTTTGAACGTCATTGAACCACCAACTCCGATTAGCTTTCCCTTCTGAACTAATGATGTAACAAGGGAAAATGCGTCTTCCTTAGAATTGGCAAATGTCGCATTAAATCCATGGCGTTTCAAGGCTTCCACTGTACGTTCTACTTTTTTATTGATGACCGTCTTCACATACTCCCTCATCTTACACTCCCCCTCAATGGACACTATTACTCCTAACATATTCACTAAGTGCTAGAATAGCAACTCAAAATTTTAAAAGTCTTTAATTAAAAACATATTGATCGTGCGTATAAATATACTTCAAAAGATCGTCATATGTAATAACAGCTTCTATCACGTCCTCTTGACGGCCACTTTCAGTTAACAATAACGCATCTAATTTTTTAGGTGACGCTTGAAAGAGATGCCAAGCCTCATAAACCGTCATCGATGAAGCGATAAATTCATACTGTGATTTTTTTTCAAAGTCTAATAAATCTTTTACTGTCCCTGAAAGCTCAATTGTATTATTTTGAATATGTTTTTGTAACCATTTCGCAATCGCTCTTGAAGTAACTAACCCTATAAACTTATTATTCTCGTAAATAGGAAGTTTCAAAATTTCCTTTTCTCCAGAAAGTTTTAAAACATCTTCAATAGAATCAGTAGCATTAAATTTTATCACTTCCGCTTTAAATACACCTACTGTCGATGGGTCCACTAATTGTTGTTCAATAAATTTAATTCGTTCGACCACTTCATCACTTGGTGTTGCAATCAATTTCTCAAAGTCATCGGTTTGATGCACAATAATATTTCGTAACTTACGGAATAAATGTAACTCATCTAAATAAAGATGAATCATGGGATGCGCCTTTGCCTTATAAAGTAAATCGCTAAACGACACATTGTCATCTGAGTCCGTATATTTCTTCAGATATTTATGTATATGATTAAATGATTCAATGAATACTAGATATCCTTCTTGTTCTACCATTTTTTACACCTCCCGAATATACAACGGTTGATAAGTTAGCACTCCGTTAATATTCGTACTTTCATATAATGTAATATTATCAAGCATCATTTCCTTTTGAATATCAATCCCTCGAGATAAATCAACTGATGGAACTAACAACTTTGCATTTCGACAAAGTGTCACATGAGGCGTATAAATAAACTCCTCTTGAGTCACTAAACGGGCTTCAACTAAAGCATCATGCAAATCCATTGCCACTTTCGTCAACGCTTCATTCGGATGCGTTCCCATATAAATAACGTAACGATTTTTCTTTTTAAAGAAGCCAATATGATCAAGCATCAAGATTATTTTCTCAACATCAATTGAATTGATGATTTCGATCAACTGATTGACACTCGCCTCCTCCATCATCCCTAGAAACTTGAGCGTCAGATGAAAATTATCATAACTCGTATACTTTGCTACTTCACAATATTTCTCCACCATTAACTGAGCATGTTTAAAATAATCTTTTAGCTCCGTGGAAAAACTAATACCAATAAACAATCGTTTCATAACTTCACCTAATTATCTTGTTTTTTATTAGGATACACTAAATCAACTAAAACTATTTGTCATTTTTGCACCAATCTACACTTTCTTTACAAAATTAAAAAAATCTACTTATAAAAAGTAGACTTTATTGATTCGCTTCAAAAACAATAGGTTCTGCTGTTAGCATAACTTTCCCAGCTTTCACTCGAATAACTTCATTGGTTAGTAAATTTTTATATTCACCATCCACTGTATCAACAGAAACCTCTCCTGACTTTAAACCAAAATTAAAAATTGCAATTCGTTTTTTCACCTTTGTATGATACATTAATCGAACCGTATCTAAGACTTCCCCTAATTCAATCGTATAAAATCCATCACGCATAATATCATCTTTTTTTAAAGAAGCTAACTGACACATTAAATCAGCCATTCCTGCTTCATTATAACGTAACCAATCCACCTTATCGATATCAAACAAACTTGGAGTATGCGTACAAAGTGCCTCTTGTCCCGCATAAATCATCGTGGCCCCTTTTTGTAGATACACAAATGCGGTCCACATTTTTAATTGCTCTACCGATTTAACTAGCGAAGCGATCCGTGCCTGATCATGATTCTCTAAGCAACGCAACTTCACATAATTCCCCGGATAAATAACCTCCTGCATTTGCACGCGCTTAATATATTCCCCTAATGGGGCACGTCCAAGTAAATAATCCTTATAGAAAGCAAACACATCATAATCATAACAAATATCAAACGCCTGATACATCTCACAATCACTATGCACCTCAAAACCTTGCGAACGAATATAATTAATAAATCCACCATCGACACTTTCTGCTAGCCAAATGAAGTCGGGATTAATCTCTGCAACCTCACGTCTAGCTCTTAGCCAAAACTCTACTGGTACAAACGATGCCACATCACATCGATATCCATCTACACCCAGTGCTGCCCAGTATTTTAAAGTCTCAATTAATTCATCCCATAACGCGACATCCTTAGAATAATCCAAATCGGTAATATCAGACCAATCACCCACACGGTTTGCGAATTGCCCGTCCTTATTAAGATAGAACCATTCAGGATGCTGGTTTAATAAATAAGAATCTCGAGACGTATGATTATAAACGACATCAATCATTAATTTCATTCCTTGTTTATGCGTTGCTTCAATTAACGCCTTGAAATCTTCAAGTGTTCCATACTCAGGATTAACCTCACGGTAGTTTTGAATCGAATACGGACAACCTAACTCACCTTTCTTATCTTTCTTGCCAATCGGATGAATCGGTAACAAATATAAAATATCTACTCCTAATTGCTTAATTCGCTCTAAATCTCCAATCAGTTCACGAAACGTTCCACTTTCATTATGATTACGATTATATACTTGATAAATCACCGACTGACGTAAAGATAAATTTGTATCCTTTGCCATCTTCTATATCCCTCCTATCATTAACTACTTCTAATTTATTCTCTCGAAAGTCCTTCATGTAAAAAAACATTCGACTTCTTTATGAAGAATAACTCATAAAATATAAAAAAACTCAGGAAAAGTCCTGAGTTTCTAATAAATTAACGTTAAGATATATTGAATTGAAAAACAAGCTGTCATCATCACACAAATTAATGCCACCATCGTAATCCCACGACCTATTCCACCAGCGATTGGAAATCGATTATTAAACCATCCATAAATATTTTGCGTCAATAATCCAACAAATGCAAATGCTAAATAAATTCCCACATGTAAAAGTGCCATTTGTACAAAAAAAGGAATCGTCATAAATAAAGTTGCACCATTTGCCACCACTAAAGCAATCATCGCAGTCATCATATTAACGAAAACAAACTCCGCAGGCTTATAATATGGACGAAATACCTTAAATAAAAAACCAATCATAAAAAATAACATTGGAAAAATCACTAATCCTAACATAAATCTCATCCCCCATAAAATCAATAAACTTTATTCCATCATATCATAACGTCTTCCAAAATAAAAGGGCTACCAAAAAAGGTAACCCGTTAACTAATTGTTATAAAATATAAAATTGTGGATAAGTAAAACTATTAATATTCTACTAACAATCAATAAAATCTTAAGGGTACTAAAACAAATTTCTTCATCTTCTGTAACTGGTTCAGTTTTACAGTAGCTAAAATCTTAAGGGTACTAAAACACGTTCTGCATCGAATGAGTCTAAAGCAATGTTTTACAGTAGCTAAAATCTTAAGGGTACTAAAACATCTTCGAATACACATTACTAACACTCTTGTTTTACAGTAGCTAAAATCTTAAGGGTACTAAAACATGGTGACTTAGCACTTCGCGTTGATAATATTTTACAGTAGCTAAAATCTTAAGGGTACTAAAACGGAAATTCTAATGAAAATTTAGGGTATTTGTTTTACAGTAGCTAAAATCTTAAGGGTACTAAAACACGTTACCCGTATCATGTCTAACTTGTAGCGTTTTACAGTAGCTAAAATCTTAAGGGTACTAAAACAGCGATTCTGAAGGAGTTCTAACTACAAAAGTTTTACAGTAGCTAAAATCTTAAGGGTACTAAAACACAAAGCAATCAGATGGTAATCGTTTAATAGTTTTACAGTAGCTAAAATCTTAAGGGTACTAAAACACAATAACTCCTGATGAATTACTATACAAGTTTTACAGTAGCTAAAATCTTAAGGGTACTAAAACTAACTTTTGAATTTCTAAAGTCTGTAAATTGTTTTACAGTAGCTAAAATCTTAAGGGTACTAAAACCTGACTTTGTATATGTTTCTGATATAGTTTGTTTTACAGTAGCTAAAATCTTAAGGGTACTAAAACTAAACATTCAAAAGCAACAGACAAAGTCACGTTTTACAGTAGCTAAAATCTTAAGGGTACTAAAACAGACCTTTAAAGTAATTGGCGATTAAAACGTTTTACAGTAGCTAAAATCTTAAGGGTACTAAAACAAACTCCATGTACGCCCTGCGATTTCTACGTTTTACAGTAGCTAAAATCTTAAGGGTACTAAAACAAACAAGCCAACGCGTGACATATCCGTTCGGTTTTACAGTAGCTAAAATCTTAAGGGTACTAAAACTGTAGTGCCTTAACTGGTTTAAATTCCATTGTTTTACAGTAGCTAAAATCTTAAGGGTACTAAAACAAGCGCTTCTAAGCTCTCGGCATACTCTTTGTTTTACAGTAGCTAAAATCTTAAGGGTACTAAAACCTCAAATGATGATTTAAGATTTTAATACTTAATTAAAGTATAACTGAGTACTTATAATTTATAAAGTTTTTCTTCTAAAAAATTCCATTCAAGTCTTGATAATTTAGGAGTATATCGCTGCTGATAATTATGAAAATAAAATCCTTCATTCAATAATACGAACAGTACTAAACTTTGATCATAGGGTATATAACTTTGTCCATCCTGGCTTAACAGATACGGAATAATTCTTTTGAAATAAGACAGTAATTTTTCATCTTCAATATCAAAAGAACATGGATAATTACACTGAAGATAATTATGAATACTAATCCAATCATAAAAAGGCTGACACTCTGAATCACCACAAATTAAAATTGTTTCTAATAAATCTTTTTTAATAAGTAAATCACTACTAGTAGAACCAAAGCTAATTATAGTCAACTGCCCCTTTCTACTTAATTGATGCAAATCATTTAATAATAACTCCACTTTCTCTATCGGCACTAATTTCGATAAATCTTCTAAATATAACAAATAATTAATTTCTGTATCGTTGATTAATATTGATAAAATCTTTATAAAAGCTCTCATTAAATATTCAGATTCAATAAAATCAATACAGTATACTCCATTATCCATAAAAGAAAATGTAAAATATTGTTGCGTAATATCATTCAAATTTATTCGCTTTATATCTATCTCATAATTTAAATCATATTTTTCATTCTGTTTCTTATATTCTATCGAAATTAGTTCAAGTAAGTCATTAATTTTATCAATATAATGTACGACGTCCACATTATTATTTATTAAATTAAAATAAGTTGCCCCTAAAGATCCTTTTTTTCCACTTAAATGATAAATTAAATCCTCACGATTATTTATTCTTAGAAATCGATAATCGTTCTTACCAATAACCTTATCATTAATCATCCAAAGTAATTCCTGATTTAATAGAGATTCGATCTGCAATTCAGTATAGCGATGTCCTAGTACTGACCATTCAATTATTTGTTTCAAATACAATTGAACTTTTTTATTTTGTCCAGTAATTTGAATGAAGTTATCCGCTGAAGAAAACTCAATAGGTTTAATTAATGGATGTCTAAAGTAATAATTAATCATATTACCACCACCTTATTTACGCCTATCACTTCTTCTTGATGACTCATAACTCCAATAATCAGAGCCATTTCTTCAAATTGCTTCTCAGTTACCATTAGTAATCTAATATGTCCTAATTTAGGAGCTGACTGGTTTAATATTCGATAATATTTTTTAGCATGTTGTCTATTTGGACATGTCCGAACATAAACAGAATATTGTAACATTTCAAATCCATTCGATAATAATAATTTACGAAATTGACGATAAGCTCTCTTTTCAGCTGCAGTTTCAGTGGGCAAATCAAAAAAACATAAAATTCTCATCACATCATACCTCATGCTACTTCCTCAAAATAAAGTAAATTAGGTTCAATTAGTTTTTCTAAATTCCCACTTTCTAAAACAGCTACAAAATCAATTACATACTTTTCAAGTACTACCTGCAGTGTATACTGACCACTCTTATAATAACATCGTTTCGTCATTAAACTAATCAATGCTTGACGATGTTCACTTTTAAAATAACGTTCATTCATTAAATTTTTGTATACATAATAATCAACAAAGGGTCTGAAAGGCTCCATTAAATCGTCAACTAAATTAAATTGATTATATTCACTACGATGGAAAATTCCTAATAAAGGTGAGAGTCCATACCCTACAACTAGACGAGCTAAATGAGCACGAATAATAGAATATCCGTAGTTTAAACATACATTAATCATATTATCATCTTGTCTAGTAAACTTTTTCCCAAATAATTCATTGAAATAAACTTTAGCTGCATGTCCCTCACGGTTGGTTTGATCATATGGTTCAACATCCTGAATATACTGATTTAAACGATCAATTGATAACTCACTACTTTCACATTCCATTAAAACAGCTAACTGATTACGAAGTTTAAACTTCACTAACTGTTGCCAAATTTTTTGTTTTAACTCATTATCTAGGTTAATTTGTCGATAAATCAATTTGCTTGCCCTTGAATGGGTATTAAATGAATTAAATACTCCTATCGGATGATGTGATTCATCACACGTAACTAAGGAAATATTATATTTACTTAATTGTGTTAATAATCGTGTTGAAATTGTTGTTTGTTGTCCATCTACAACAATCACTGAAATATCAGCAAGCGGGATAGTAAATACTTTTTGATTCTTTTCAATAATAATACTATCTAACTTAAGTCTTAGACTTTCTCCATCTTCTACTAAAACTGTACGCCAACTCATAAAACTCCCCCTATTTTAAATTTGAGTACAAATATAACCACCAGTGCGAACTGGTGGTTTTCTCTGCGGCTGAAAGCCTCTATTGCCGGCCTAGGCCTGAAAGGCCTCCTGAAGTCCTTAACTTCTGCACCACATTCACTTATTAATCCTCAAAGGATTTCTTGCTTACTCTCTTCATCTTGTTTTTCAGCAACCACTCATTCAAGCGTCATCAGACCAGTTACCTCTTTTTATCTCTTTACTAGCAGCTTATCAAATTTTTACACGAATTATCTTGTCACCTTTAGCCTTACTTTCTAAATAAAGTGAAATCTTCTTTTATAATTACATTCTACCTCTTGTCTCACTTCTCTTAATATTCGTCTACTTTTTACTCTAAGTACCCTTTGATTACCACGCTAAAAGCTTTCCGGAACCACCTGCATAGCAGGTGGTTTTCATTTAACACAAAAAAAGCCCCAGTGAGGGGCTGATTTCGGCATAAAGCCTTATTTTAGTAGATCCTTAAGATTTTAGCTACTGTGCAAGCGTCCTTGCATAATTATTATATAATTAATTACCAAAATTTACAATATTATTTGAACGTTAATTTTAATTTTTCCTTTTTAATAAAATGTTGATATCCCAATACATCAACTGAAATCTTATAGAACCTATTTAGTCCTTTCTTTAACGTTTTCAAACCTTCAGCTTGTTTATCATATTTTGACTTATTAATTGGTTTTACCTCTATTCGATTAGGGCTACTCAAATTACGAGCTAAGAATCGATACTGAAAGGTTTGATTATTCTCATCATTCCATTGAATAAAATCATTTTTATAAAGTGAAAAACAAAACTCAAAATTTGATTCGTTTAGTCTTCCCTCCAATAATAATTCAATTTGTTCTATACTTAATTCGATTTTCTCAGAATTCAAAATTTGTTGATATCTTTGAAGTGAAATACCATATAGTCCTGTTCCTTTTTGATATGACAAATCAGCATATTTTAACCCTGCTGCAATATATCTTTTGTCTTTCTTATTATAATAAATATCACAACGCCATGGATTTAACGACTGCAAAACAACTTTTTTAGTACTTTGATTTGCTTGTTTTAATTCAATATGTTGTCCTAATTTTGAATCATAATATTTAATACTTTGAATCTGAGGTCCATTTCCTTTTTTACTATACTTTCTAATTGGTCCATACTCTAATCGATAGGCTTGAAATGGATTCTTTTTATCAGGATAAGTTTTCATCACATCCTCTAAAATAGAAAATGTTTGAGGATCATGATGATACATTAAAAATTGAGTTTTATCTTTTTTATATCGATCCATAAATCGTTTAGCATCTACATCTTCGTAAATATTTTTAATTTTTGCGATAACATAATGCTCTTTACTATTTGAATCAAGAGTAAAACTTTTGTCACCGCTCGTTTGTTTGACTATCCCCTGTCTTGTAGAATAAATAGTTGCATCCGCAACTTGACGATTAAATTTCCGATCTACTTTATATGAGTAACGACAATCAATCGATACTTTTTCAAGTTGATAGAAAAATTGACTAAATGGTTCCTGATATGTAAGTTGATTATAACTTTGTTCGATAATTTCGCCAGTTGTTTCATCAACTCTAAATTCATCTGTACTAAATACCTTCTTTTGTTCTTTCCATAATGATAAATGTGGTACACAAGCAATAATTAAGGCATCAATCGCATGATGTGCATGATTTTCATCACGATTTTTTCTAATTCCCCAGTGTCTTCTTAACTGAGCAGTAAACTTTCCTCGAACAACTTCTACAGTTGTAGTAGGATAATTTTCTTTCATAAAATCTTGTAAAGTATTTAAGACAACCTTTGAGGCATAACGAGTGTCAACTAAGTTACGATTAATAAACCGTTGACGAACTTCATACTTATTAATATCCTCTTCAAAAAGCAATAATTCTAGTTTGGTGCGACTAAGATCACCTTTTCCATCTTTGTATAATTCAATAACATAACTTTTATAAGCCTCATAGTTCCAAGTTAAACTCGCTTTTCTTTTAAAATAACGATACGGTGTTAAATTTCCTTTTTCACGATTTTCAGTCGCATAACATAAAACTTTATTTGATAAACTATCATCATAAGAAATTGATTTAGGAATAATATGATCAATATCAAATAAATGTGGATTTTTAATTAAATCAAATATTTTAATTATTTCTCCACTATATAAACATCTTTGTTTTTGTTCATACCATAAACGCAACTTTGTATTTAAATCATTCTGCTGACGATAAGCTTCTTCCCCAAATCCATATTCATTTCTCGCTTTCTCAATGGCCTGTTTCTTCTTATTATCATTTTCTTTATTTAATTTTGTAATACGATCTTTTTCTTCTTTTTCATTACTATCACGAGGCATTTCAATAACTACTTTATCTAAAGCCCCATATTTTTTTAGTAAGGCATTAATAATCTTTATACTTTCACGGATGGAACATCTAACGACAGGATTATAAATTTCATCGACCATTGCGTCTAAAGGAATATATTTCAGTCCTTTAAAAACTTCTATATTTGATTTAAAAACCCCTAATTCACTAAATATCTGCATCTGATTTTTAGATGTTGACCACAATTCATCTACAACTTCATTCATAGCTTTCAAAGATAAACTGTGCCACTTAGAGAAAAGAGACCTGTTTTTCTTTCTAAAATCAGCTATTTTTTCAATTAACTCTTTGCTTAATCCTAAATTAAGCGATTCCAACTGAGTAATAATTTGATGATATTCTGTATTTAATGTTAGTTTAGCCGCCAATTTATCAAACATTTCAACATTTAACGTTTGAACATCAAAACCATAATCTAACATTTTGTTTCTAAATTGACGATAACTAGCAAATGAATGAAATTCGGCTTTATATTTACTATCTACCCTGTACCCCGTCACTTCTTCTTTTAGGCAACCTGTAACTTTCGTTATAATCTTCATCATATTCACTGTTTTTGATGACATAATCTGATGATAAATTTCACGTTTTTGAACTTCCGTTAACTTCTCACCAGCAATAGAAATATTATTCATGTCATTTAAAAAGTCAAACAATTGGGCTGTATAAGAAAATTTAGCAGCACGTGCCTCTTGTGGATAAATCGTACATTTTCCAATTAAAATATCAAATAAATTCTCTAGAGTTTCTCCATTTTCACGATAGATTCCATAATCAGTACGTGACTTTTTGTTGCCTGGCCCTATATAATAAGGGCGCTTAACTGTTAAAATTTCCGTGAATTTTTCTAAAAACACTTTATCTAACTCAGGATAAAACTGACCTTGTTTTAAGATGATTGCCTCAGCTTCCTTTTTATAAGCACCAGTTGGAAAAATATTAACCAATGACTCTTTTTCACCATCTTTATTATAAGTTTCAATAATCCCTCGAATTTGGCCATATTCTTCATAACGTTCTAACTGGATTTCACATGGATAATACTCTTTTAATAACTCAACATTTTGGCTCACAGAGCTACTATCTGCCTCATCTAACTCAACATCTTCTAAATAAGAAATTCCTCGATGTTTCATTAAATTATATAAAGCAGCATAAACTTCTGGCTTACTTAACTTTTCCGTTAATCCTTTTACTCGTAAATGATAAGGCGTAGGAGCTAAAACCTCTCCTTTTTCAAAACCAGCCTCTTCTAACAAGTGCGCAACTCGTTCTAAACGATGCACCTTTCGACGATTAAGACGTCTAGCCTGTCTGGAGCTACGCCGTGTTTGATTATTATCAGGATCAGCAGAAGAAAACAAACGAACTCCTGATTCTAAAATTTTCCCATCAACATTGTCAATTAAACCAAATCCAACTGATGCAATCCCAATATCTAAGCCTAGTGTATATCCCATGAGTATCTCCCTTTCATTTATTTATATACTAAATAATAACATAAAAAAATAAACATAATACAAAATATTCCATTTATAACATAAAAAGGTCTAGGGATTTATCCTAGACCTTTTTATTTATTATTTTTTACGCATTGTTGGGAATAATAATACGTCACGGATTGTTGGAGAGTTAGTTAATAACATAACTAAACGGTCGATACCAATTCCAAGTCCTCCTGCTGGTGGCATACCATATTCTAATGCTTCGATGTAGTCAATATCCATTTCAGATGCTTCATCGTTTCCTAATGCTTTCTCAGCTAATTGAGCTTCGAAACGTTCTTTTTGATCGATTGGATCATTTAACTCAGTGAAGGCATTTGCGTACTCACGAGCATCGATGAATAACTCGAAACGATCAGTGAAACGAGGATCTTGAGCATTTTTCTTCGCAAGTGGAGAAACTTCTACTGGATGTCCATAAATGAATGTTGGTTGAACGATTTTTTCTTCAACGAATGTTTCGAAGAATTCGTTGATGATATGTCCAACACCTGTGAAGTGAGCAGGCACTTCTACATTATGTTCTTTAGCGATGGCTTTAGCTTCTTCAAATGTCATTTCTTTGAAGAAATCAACACCTGTAATTTCTTTAATAGCCTCAACCATGTGCCAACGTTTCCATCCAACTGCTAAGTTGATTTCATGTCCACCGTAAGGCACAGTCGTTGTTCCTAAAACTTCTTGTGCGATATGAGCAATCATATTTTCAGTTAAATCCATCATTGTTTCCATATCACCATAAGCTTCATATAACTCAATTGAAGTGAACTCAGGGTTATGACGAACTGAAATCCCTTCATTACGGAAGATACGTCCGATTTCATAAACTTTTTCTAATCCACCAACTAATAAACGTTTTAAATGTAACTCAGTTGCAATACGTAAATATAAATCCATATCTAATGTATTATGGTGAGTTTCGAATGGACGAGCTGCAGCTCCACCTAATGTGGTATGTAAAATTGGAGTTTCAACTTCTAAATATCCTAAATTATCTAAATAACGGCGCATTGCAGTAATTACACGAGTACGTGTAATGAACGTTTGTTTACTTTCTTCGTTCATGATTAAATCAACATAACGACGACGGTAACGCTCTTCAACGTCAGTTAATCCATGATATTTTTCTGGTAACGGGCGTAACGCTTTTGTTAATGGTGTATATTCTTTAACTTTAATTGATAACTCACCAACTTTAGTTTTGAATACAACTCCGCGTACCCCAACAATATCACCTAAGTCAGCTTTTGAGAAGAAATTATAAGCTTCTTCCCCAACTGCATCTTGGCGTACATAAATTTGAACTTGACCTTTAACGTCTTGGATATGAGCAAAACCAGCTTTCCCTTTTCCGCGTTTTGTACGGATACGTCCAGCGATTGCTACTTCAATTTCTTTTTCTTCTAATTCTTCTTTAGAGAACGCCCCAAACTCTTCAACTAACTCTGAAGATAAATGAGTACGATCGAATCGTTGTCCAAATGGATCAATTCCGTTTTGACGTAAATCTTCCATTTTGTCACGTCTAACTTGTAATTGATCGTTGATTTCAGTTGTCGACATCTGAATCACTCCATCTATATAACTATTTTTTTCATTTTTTCATTATAACATGTTAAAGTACATTTTGTCTTAATTATTGTCTATTTAGGCAAAAAATATTCAGTTCATATTAAAAAGGCAGTGTCAAATACTGACACTACCTACTCCTCAAATAAATAACCACTTAACCTCAAAAAATCGACACCCTCAATAATCGAATATCACATGGTTATTCAACCTCCATTATAAAACTAAATATCTAAAAAAACAACCCCTAATAGGAAGCGTTTACCAAAATAGCAAACTTGTTTTAGAGTAGGTGAGCTGCTATAATACTTGTAATAAAATGGTAATTCAGGAGGTTGTTTAATGGAAACATACAAAACAACAGGCGTCTGTGCCAAAGAAATTCAATTTGAAATTGAAGATAACAAAATCAAAAGTGTTAACTTTATCGGGGGATGTCCAGGAAATTTAATTGGAATCTCACACCTTGTAAAAGGAATGGAAGTAGAGGATGCAATTAATAAGCTAAAAGGCATTCCATGCCGTACAAAAGACACATCATGTCCAGATCAACTTGCACAAGCCTTAGAAAAGTATTTACAACAAAAATAAAACCAGTCCTAGAGACTGGTTTTATTTTTGTTTCTTTTTCTCAAAGTAATTAATCATTTGAAATGAAACAAACATAGAAAGAATAACTCCAAAAAACAGGACATTATTTCGCGCTAAATTAATTACCCCATTAATATCAAGTACAACAATAACAATAGAAGCAACTAACCAAAATAACGCTAAAATCCCCTTCATCCTTTTAAAACTCATCTTCACATCCCCCTTTTCCTTATTATATCAATAAAAAAGCAGCATCACTCAGACATTGCTTTTGAAACCCTTTACTGATTCTAAAAATTTCAGAAATTTAGATATCCATGATAAGTTTATTCAGATACTAATCGCTTTTCTCCTACAATTTGCTGAATTTCTTTAATATCCTGTGTCACCTCTAATACTCCTAAATATTCTCCCTTATCATTACGAACAGCATAATAGCGGATTAAAACAAATTTATCACCTAATTTAATCCAAAAATCTTCTTGATCTTTACGACCTGTTTTAAAATCATTGACAATTTTCTCTACAATATGAACACTTGCTGGTGGATGACAGTTTGATACATTTCTTCCGATAATCGATCTAGTACGAATAAATGTTCTTTCTTTTCCTTCTGAAAAATATTTTACAAAATCATCTTTATCCACAAAAGTAATATCAAAAGGAAGTGTATTTAACATACACGTTAATTGTTCAGTAGTAAAAATTCCAGATGGCAATTTAATTAGTCCTTCTTGAACGTTTTCTTCTTCTTTTACTACAGCATCTTTAGTAGGAATAACAGGATTCCATTCAGATACCTTCTTAATTAAAAATCCAATTTCATGGCTTTCATCTGCGATTTTTTTCCATTCCTCTTGTGTTAAATGATCTAACAACATTGGAGCCATAATATTTTCTTCTTTAAAAATCATTTCCTCCACTCTAGTCATAACATCTTCTATTTTTTGAGTTATAACAGAGTCTACTTTAGAATCTTGCTCAAGTAACGTTTTAATTTCTTTAATATCTGCACGAATTTCATCATCAACTCCCCACATAACTTGTGGAGGAGCAACAATACCGTATTTCTCCATATACGGGAAAAATAAATTTTCCTTCTTCTGATAATGAAGTTCTATTTGAGAAAGATGATTAACTCCCTCTAATAAATTTTTATAACTTTCTTCACCATCTAAATTTTTAAGATAAGGTTTAATTTCTTGATTCATAATTCGACTAATCGCTAAATTTTCTCTCATTAAAGTATTTAATGGATGCCCAGGAATAAGAATAGCATTTGATGGATGTTGGTGAATTTCTTCAATTGCTCCTTTAAAAACAGATGCATGAACATCACAAAGTCGTTGAATTTCTGAAGCTGAAACCCCCTCTGCAATTAACGCAGCTTCTGCTGTGGTAATTTCTGAAGCTGAGACATCCTCAAATGCTTCTTCAAACTGTTGTTTAACTTCTTCAACAGTTTTTCCCTCATGTAACTGCTTAATAATATCCTTAATTGTTTGTTTTCTCATTTCACTATTATTGATAAATTCACTCATATAAGGCCTCCTTTTAACGATGTAATAAATAACCTTTATCTAATAACGTTTGTTCAATTACTTCAAAATCAATTCTTTTCATAGTAGCGCCCTTACGAAGTGTCATGACTTTGCCAACTGTATTAATCATTCCTGGCTTTACAATATCATGAAGTCCTAATTGATATAAAATATCTAATATTTCTGGATACTTCATATATATTTCATAAACTGGTTCATTTAAATCAATTATTTTGTTCATCATTTCCCTCTATTCTTGAAATACTTCATCTAGTTTTAATTATTTACAATCGTAACAATGATCTTACTTTCTTCTTTAGCCATAACTCGATGTTTAATTTTCGCATCAAAGGGTAAAATATCGCCTTGATTTAATAAATAGTTATCTCCGTTATCAAAACTAATTTCAACAACACCATTTACAACTTGAATAAATGCAGATGCTTCATGGGAATGTTTAGGAATTTCATCACCTGCTTCTAATGCGAAACACACGACTTTAAACTGACTATTATTAATTAATAATTCTTTTGAATTTACCGCATTAAGATTTTTAACTTTAGATTCTTGTTGACTCATAATAAACATACCTCCTGATTAAATTAAATTGACTTAGTAATATCTTGTCCTGGTGCAAATAACTCATAATGAATATTTTCAGGTGTAACCCCTAATTCAATTAAATAATGATATATACTTCTCATAAATTCCACAGGTCCACAGAAATAAAACACCGAATTAAGATTCACATTTTCTTGTAACCATTCTTTTGATAAACGTCCCTTTAAATCAAATCTCCTTTGTGCTTCATCTGCTAATAACGGACGTGTATAAACGGTTGTAATCTTTAAATTTTCATGATTATTAGCTAATTTTTCAATTTCCTCTTCGAACGCATGGTAGTTTGAATTTGGTGAGCTATAGATTAAATGCACAGCTGGATATGACTCAACAGCTTTATATGCCATTGTCAGCATTGGGGTAATTCCAATTCCGCCACCTATTAAGACAACAGACTTTCCATCATCTTTTAAAACAAACTTTCCTGTTGGAGCTGAAATCTTTACTAAATCTCCTTTATGAACCGTATCACATAGTTTTTTACTTACATCACCTTCAGGCTCTCTTTTAACACTAATTTTAAAATATTTACCATTCGAAACACTTGATAGCGTATATTGTCTTGGTCTTGACCAAGTTCCATCTTCATTTTGCACACGAATAGCAATAAACTGTCCTGGTAAATAATCTGGTAACTTCTCATCATCTGGTGAAGTTAAATAAAATGAATAAATATATTCATTTTCTGCTACTTTATCACTTACAATAAATTCTTTAAAACCTTTCCATACACTCATTTTGTATGCTCCTATTCTCCTATAAATTAATAACTGTTGATTTAATATGTGTCATCGATTCAATCGAATAAGCGATTCCTTGGACTCCAACACCTGAATTTTTAATACCCAAGAATGGTAAATGATCAGGACCACGCTCAGTACGGTTATTAACTTGAACTGTTCCAACCTCAAGCTTTTTGGCTACTTCAAATGCTTTATTCAGATTTACGGTAAAGACTGAACTTTGTAATCCGTATTCGGAAGCATTAGCAACTTCAATTGCCTCTTCTAGTGATTTAACACGAATAATAGGTAGTACAGGACCAAATGGTTCTTCCCAAGCAATTCTCATATCTAGAGTAACAAAATCAAATAATGTCGGTTGAATAAGATTTGCATCACGTTTACCACCATAAAGTAGCGTTGCACCTTTTTCTTTTGCATCCTCAATAAGTCCCCATACAAAATCAGCTGAACTATTATCAATAAGAGGAACAACATCTAAATTCTCCTCATCTAAAGGATTTCCTATTTTTAATTTTTTAATATGATTCATCATTTTAGAAATCAATTCATCTGCGACATCCTCTAAGACTAGAACACGCTTAATAGCTGTACAACGTTGACCTGAATAAGAAAAAGCTCCTGAAATAATTTGACTAGCTGCTAATTCTAAATCAGCGTCTTCTAATACAATGGCAGCATCTTTTCCACCTAACTCCATTAGTAAAGGAATCATCTCCACTTGTTTTGCAATATGTTTACCAATCGCTGTACTTCCTGTAAAATTAATAAAATTAATATCAGGATGTGTCACAACATAATCGCCAATCTCACTGCCTTTTCCCGTTACAATACTTACGACATGATCTGGTAATCCTGCTTCATTAAACAGCCTCTTTAAGAATGTTCCACATAAACTTCCTTGAGTAGCTGGCTTAAATACTACCGTATTTCCACCCATTAAAGCTGGTGCGATTTTCGAAATAGCTAAGTTAATTGGATAATTAAACGGTGAAATAGCAAGTACAATCCCCATTGGCTCTCGACTTGTAATTGCAAATTTCCCTTTTTTAGCCCCTTCTACAATATCAGCTGGAATTGCTTGTCCATATATATTTTTAGCTGTTTCAATCGTATATCGAATTAAATCCGCCGTTCTTAAAACTTCTGATTTAGCACTTTTTCGATCTTTCCCAACCTCTTTCATCAATAAATTGACTAACTCGTCATGATATTTAATCAATAAATGGGCTACCTTATATAAATATTCACCACGTTCATATAATGAAGTTTGTGCCCATTGCTTTGATGCTTGTTTAGTCTGCTTAATCACTTCATCAACTTCAGCTTTTGATAAAGCTGGAACCTCACCAATTACTGCGTTATTTAAAGGTGATGTTATCTTTATAACTTTGTTTGAATTCATTTTAATCATCTCTCTTTATAATTTAAATTTGAATCTACTTTGCTGATAACCGTATTATAATCAAAATCAAAATTCAAAAATATGATTCAAATCAAAATTTAATTAACTCTCCTAAATTCTGAAGTTCTATTGCTTTAGTACAAAAGTATATAATTATAAGTTTTATACTATTTGGTATTACAGTATAAGTAACACCTTGTTTCATGACATAAAAAAAAGAGGCATCAAGTCTCTGTCCTGTTAAAATATTATCGACTAACCAAGACTGAAAAGATAAGATTTGATGTCTCACTCGTATTTATTAGAAAACTTTTAACTATTAAAGATATAAATATATTTTTCAATGATTAGATGCCTTGTTGCAAGCAAGATTTTAAATCCTCATCTGGAGTACTGATAGGTCTTAAATCAAACGTATCAACTAAATATTGTAGTACATTAGGACTTAAAAAGGCAGGTAATGTTGGGCCTAAATAGATTCCCTTGATACCTAATGATAATAAGGCTAGTAAATCTGCTACTGCCTTTTGTTCATACCAAGAGAGAATAATTGATAAGGGTAAAGCATTAACATCGGTGTCAAATGCATCGGCTAAAGCTGTTGCAATTCTTACGGCAGAATAAGCATCATTACATTGACCTACATCTAGAAGTCGTGGAAGTCCAGCTACTTCCCAAAATTTCAACTTATTAAATCTATATTTACCACAGGCTAGCGTTAAGATGACACAGTCATCCGGTACTTTTTTCGCAAATTCTGTATAATAATTTCTACCTGGTCTTGCCCCATCACATCCTCCAATTAAGAAGAAATGTCGAATTTTTCCTTCCTTAACTGCATTAACAATCGTTTCTGCATGACTTAAGGTAGCGTGATGTCCAAATCCAACTAAGATTTCATAAGGTTCTTGATCCTCTTCATAACCTCCAAGTTCTAAAGCTTTATTGATTATTTCACTAAAATCCTTTTCTCCGTTTTCATTCTTACCAATATGTTTGACACCATCCCAACCTACTACACTGGTCGTAAAGATTCTATCTTTATAGTTATCCCTCGGTCTCATTAAACAGTTTGTTGTCATTAAAATACAACCTGGTATATTATCAAATTCTTTTTGTTGATCTTGCCACGCACCACCGAAGTTTCCAACTAAATGAGGATATTTTTTCAATTCTGGATATCCATGACTAGGAATCATCTCTCCATGAGTATAAATATTTATTCCTTTACCTTCTGTTTGTTTTAATAACATATCTAAGTCTTTCAAGTCGTGCCCAGATACGATGATAAATGGCCCCTTTTTAAGATGAACATTTACTTTATGAGGTGATGGATTTTTATAGACAGTTGTATTCGCTTCATCTAACTTCTTCATAACAGCAACACTCATATCGCCAGTTCTCATCGTCCATCGAATTAATTCTTCCACCGATAAACTATCATCAGTCGTTGCTTCCAGTGCTCTCACATAAAAGTTATCAACTTCATCATCATAATATCCGAGTTCCCTTGCCTGGTGTCCATAAGCACTGATCCCTTTTAATCCATATATTATTGTTTGTCTTAATGAACGAATATCAGGATCAAGGTTTTGATCATACATAATTCCTGCTTTTTTGGCATCCTTAAGCATTTCTGACCTTGTCTCGCTTAAATTGTAAGTCGCATGCTCTGTATCATTATTAATATTTCCTACCTGTTTTCTTAACTGTTCCTTTATTCTTTGGGATTCTTTTAACATTTCAACATGAACATCAGCATCAAAGTTGACATTAGTTAGTGTTGTAAATAAGGAATTTTCAATAAATGTGATAATTTCTTTATCAACATTTTGACCCTGCTCAATAATTTCTTTTGCATAACAACTGATTCCTTTTATTTGGAATATGAGTAAATCTTGAAGAGCTGCTACTTCTGGTGTCTTACCACATACCCCTAATTTTGTACATCCTTTTCCACCCGCTGTTTGCTCACATTGGTAGCAAAACATAGGGTATTCCATTGCCATGTTATTTTCCACACAAGAACCTCCTTAAATATATACAATTACAGTTCATAGTATTGATTATCTTTGTCTCAACTATCCTTAAGGAGTTAACCCTTTTATAGGCATTGAGAACAGCACTTCTTCTACTAAAAAAATATCATATTTAATACTTCACGTTAAAATTGAAATAAAGAAACCCCATTGATGTGACTTGGGATTCAACACTTTTTACATTTTTATCATGAATAATTCAGGATAAAAAGTATATTTTTTTCTATTTTTGATTTCAATCACATTTATTTTTATTTTACTTCAATAAAATAACGTTGATAAATTAAGAAGAGGTGAAAATATGGATATGTTTTGTAATCAATGTCAAGAAGCGGCAAAGGGAATTGGGTGTACAGTATTTGGCGTTTGTGGAAAATCACCTGAGCTAACTGCTTTAATGGATACATTTATTTATTCATTAATTGGATTATCTAGTTTAGCTCAAGAAGTAAATGCACAAGGAGATCAAACAAGCGAGGTTGATTTATTCGTTACAGAAGGTTTATTTGCAACGATTACTAACGCAAATTTTGACGAGGAAGAATTTGTGAAACGTATTAAAAAAAGCTTCAGTTTACGTAAGCAGTTGAAAGAAAAATTAAACAATCATCACCTTCCAATTTTGTCACATGATATTGTTAACTTTGAAGCTCATGATAAACAAAGTATGATAGCAAAAGCTTTATCAGTTGCTATTCATTCATCAACAGACGATGAAGATATTCGTTCATTACGTGAATTAATCTTATTCGGACTTAAAGGCTTAGCAGCCTATGCATCTCATGCTGAAAAATTAGGATTTATAGATTCTGAAGTGTTTGCTCAAATGCATCGCTTTATGGCCTCATTAATTAATCCACAATTAGATGTAGCTACTTATACAACACTAGCACTTGAATTAGGAACTGTCGGAGTTTCTGCTATGGCACTTCTTGATCAAGCTAACACCTCATCATTTGGACATCCAGAAATGACAAAAGTTAATATTGGTGTTAGAAACCGTCCGGGTATCTTAATTACGGGACATGACTTACACGATATTAAACAATTATTAGAACAAACAAAAGATACAGGAATTGATATCTATACTCATAGTGAAATGTTACCTGCTCACTACTATCCAGAACTTAAAAAATACTCTCACTTAGTTGGGAACTATGGGAATGCTTGGCATGAACAAACAAAAGAATTCGAAACTTTTAATGGACCTATTGTCTTTACAACAAATTGTTTAGTTCCACCTCGTAAAGGATGCACTTATACTGATCGTGTTTATACGACAGGAAATACAGGACATCCCGACTTTAAAGTGATTCCTATGTTAGGAGATGGTTCAAAAGATTTTAGTCTTGTTATTGAACATGCGTTAAAATGCCCGCCTCCTACTCAAATTGAAGAGGGTGAAATTATTGGTGGATTTGCTCACAATCAAGTATTAGCACTTGCTGATTCAGTTGTCAGCTCCATTCAAGAGGGTTCAATTAAGAACTTTGTTGTCATGGGAGGATGTGATGGTCGTCATAAAGAACGTACTTACTATAAAGACTTTGCACAAGAATTACCTAATGACTCTGTCATTTTAACGGCGGGATGTGCCAAATATAAATACAATAAATTAAATCTTGGCGACATCAATGGAATTCCTCGTGTATTAGATGCTGGACAATGTAATGACTCATACTCATTAGTTGTTATTGCCTTAAAATTAAAAGAAGCATTAGGATTAGATGATATTAATGACTTACCAATTGCTTATAATATTGCTTGGTATGAACAAAAAGCTGTTATCGTTTTATTAGCTTTATTATCACTAGGAGTTAAAAATATTCATTTAGGCCCTACTTTACCAGCCTTCTTATCACCAAATGTGATTAACGTCTTAGTTGAAAATTTCGCAATTGGTGGAATTTCAACAGTAGAAGAAGACTTGAAACTTCTATTAAAATAATTTTTAATCGAGTAAATATAGATTAATTTGTTTAGTATCCTAATTAAAGGTGGTTATTTTACATGAAAGCTTTTGTAGATTGAGATCTTTGTATCGGATGTGGTGCTTGTACAAGCATCGCACCAGAAGTATTTGAACTAGATAACGAAGGAATTTCAATCCCTATCGTTGATCAGATTAAAGCAGAAATTATAAAATTTGCTGAAGATGCAAAAGATAGTTGTCCGGTCGAGGCAATTACGATTATAAAATATTAATTTTATCGTTTATCTAGCTAGCTAATTAAAACTCCATATATAAAAAGAAGCAAAATACCCTTAGTTCTTCAACTAGGTGTTCTGCTTCTTTTTATGTAAGTTATAAAATTATATCTATTCTACAGCTCTAATAAAATTTAAATTAATCCATTTAAATACTTTAAATCTAATATTTCAATTTTTTTATGACCGATTATTTTGATAATCCCTTTTTCACTAAACATATTTAACTTTCTACTAATTGTTTCTCTTGTTAATCCTGTATAGTTTGCCATATCTTCTCGTGTAAATGGCAAATTAACAACAATCTTTGATCCCATTTTAATGCCATAGTGATTAGCTAAATCAACTAATAAATAAGCTAACTTAGCATCTGTATCATTATCAGATAAAACAAGTGCTAAGCTCTCTAAATGAATAAGTCGCTGACTAACAACTTCTAATACTTTAAGACTCATTTCAGGCTTTTCTAATATTAATTTTTGAAACTGCTCTTTCGTAATCGTACATACATTACAATCCTCTATTGCTTTTGCATAACATTTAAAGTTTGTTTCCTGCAATAATTGAAGTTCTCCCCAAAAATCACCCTCTTTTAAAATATGTAAAATTTGTTCCTTCCCATCCTTTGTATAACTAAAAATTTTTAACTTTCCTTCATTGATAATATACAACGTATCGGCAAGTTCTCCTTCATTAAATAAAATATCCCCTTTTTTATATTCTTTATGCTCAATAACCTTAAGTAGCTCTTCAACCTCCTGACAATTAAAATGCTTAAAAATCGGAACCTTGTAAGTACAAAATTTATCTACACAACGCGTACAACTCACAAAATCAACTCTTTCTAGCCTATTTTTATTTAGACAAGCATACCACAGATAATAAAAATAACACAATTAATATATAAATTTTAAAACCAACCAAAAAGAAGTATCTTAATTATGGTACCCATTTCCTTAACAAAAGCTCATGATCATTTATGGTGATCTACTAGATCTATAATCAGTATCACTGGATGATCACAACATTTTAATAATAGTATTTAATTTTATCATTTCGAATGCCTAGGATAGAAAAAATACTAACTACCTACTTTAGTGATGACTCTTACTAGAAAATCTAATCATCCTGAATTTTTTCAATTTATTTTATTTATTACGATAAAATAAAAACCTATAGCTCAGACTTACTTAGTATCTAACCTATAGGTTTAAATTATGTTTTTTATTTTAAACGTTTAGCAGCCTCTAATGTATTACGAAGTAACATTGTAATTGTCATTGGTCCAACTCCACCTGGAACAGGCGTAATATAACTAACTTTTGGTTCTACTTCATCAAAAGCTACATCACCCACAAGTTTTCCAGTTTCTAATCGATTAATTCCAACATCGATCACAACTGCTCCATCTTTGACCATATCCGCTGTGATAAAGTTTGGACGTCCAATAGCCACAATGAGAAGATCAGCTGATTTCGTAAATTGAGCTAAATCTTGTGTACGAGAATGACAAACCGTTACGGTTGCATTTTCATCTAAAAGTAATTGAATAAGAGGCTTCCCAACAATATGACTACGCCCAACAATAACCGCATGACGTCCTGTCATCTCAATGTTATAAGCTTTTAATAATTCAATCACACCAGATGGTGTACATGGTTTTAAGCAATCTAGACCCGAAGCTAAAGCTCCCACCTGATACGGATGGAATCCATCGACATCTTTTTTCACCGAAATCGTTGCAATGACCTTTTCCTCACTAATATGTTTAGGTAGTGGTAACTGAACTAAAATCCCATGACCAGATGGATCTTCATTTAATTCCTTAATTTTTGTCAATAACTCCGACTCAGTTGTTTCAACAGGTAATTCAATCACCGTTGACTTAAATCCAACCTCTTCACAAGATTTTTTCTTATTTCTAACATAAGTCATTGATGCAGGATTATTACCTACAATAATCACAACTAAATGAGGTTGAATCCCTGTTTTCTCAATGAATTCTGCCGTTTCCTGGGAAATTTTATCTCTAATTTGAGAGGAAACTTTTTTCCCATCAATCAATGTTGTCATCACGATTCCTCCTACTTACAAACTTTATCTTTAAGTTTCTTCATTATAACACAAAATACCCTATAAAATAACATATGCCTCATCTATTTAATGTATGCTTAGCTCGCCACTACTATTTATACATAGCTAAGATTATCATTAAAAATCCCTTGCCTCACGCAAGGGATTTCTTATTTTTAATTATCGATTTTCATATAAAGGGAAACGTCCAGTTAATCCTAAGACTGATTGACGAATTTGAGCTAATTTTTCTTCATCCTCATGATATTTTAACGCTTCAGCAATATAACCTGCTAACTCAATCATTTCTGCTTCTTTAAATCCACGAGTTGTGACGGCAGGCGTTCCTAAACGAATTCCACTCGTAACGAATGGTTTTTCTGTATCAAATGGAATCGTATTTTTATTACACGTAATCGCCACTCGATCTAAGACAGCTTCAGCGACTTTTCCAGTTAAGCCAAATGTCGATTTCACATCAACAAGCATCAAATGATTATCTGTTCCACCTGACACAATACGTAAACCATGCTTCGCTAATTCTTCAGCTAACACTTTCGCATTTTTAATCACTTGTTTTTGATACTCTACAAAATCAGGGGTTAAAGCTTCTCCAAACGCAACAGCTTTTGCGCCAATAACATGCATTAAAGGCCCGCCTTGAATACCAGGGAATACAACTTTATCTAATTTTGTCGCAATTTCTTCATCATTCGTTAAAACCATTCCACCACGTGGCCCACGTAATGTTTTATGAGTCGTTGTTGTCACAATATGAGCATAATCCATTGGATTTTGATGTAATCCCGCTGCGACTAATCCCGCAATATGCGCCATATCTACCATTAAATAAGCCCCTACTTCATCTGCAATTTCACGGAATTTTTTGAAATCAATAGCACGTGGATAAGCAGATGCCCCTGCTACAATTAAAGCTGGCTTAACTTCAAGAGCAATTTGACGAACAACTTCATAATCAATCGTTTCAGTTTCATCACTTACTCCATATTCATAAAACTCATAATCTTTTCCTGAGAAGTTTAACGGATGACCATGAGTTAAATGTCCCCCGTGACTTAAATTCATTCCTAATACTTTTGCTCCTGGCTCTAACACTGCACGATAAGCTCCCATATTGGCTTGAGAACCCGAATGAGGTTGAACATTCGCAAATTTTGCTCCAAATAATTGTTTGGCACGATTACGTGCAATATCTTCAATCGTATCTACAAATTCACATCCACCATAATAACGTTTATTTGGATACCCTTCTGCATATTTATTTGTTAAAATAGATCCTTGAACCGCCATAACTTCTTCTGATACATAATTCTCAGACGCAATTAATTCCACATTTTCACGTTGACGCTTTAACTCTAATTGTAGCGCCTCAAAAATAGCCGTATCTTTCATCAAAAAATCACTCCTAACAAAAACTTCTATCGTCATTTTCACATAAACCTATCGAATAGCCAACTTATATGCTCTTTACTTATACTTCTAGTATATAAGTAAAGTAGTTCGCAGGTGTGTTTTTTAACCAAAAAACAAAAAAAAGTGCCTTATCATAGAAACTATTTTCTATCACAAGACACTTTATTGCAGAGTTTCTAACATTTAGCATTCACTAAATCTTATCCAGATACTTCACGGCTATCCGATAACCCTTACGCAAAACTCTACAAATTAATTATTTCCCTTGTATCAAAAAATATTCACTCATATAATAAAATAAAGGAGGAATGAATATGGAAAATATGCCCTTAACCATTTTCACTCTAATAATGGCAATATTTTTTTTCATTTTTGCCACTATTTTTGCTTTATTAAAAGAAAAAGCATGTCTCTTAATTTCAGGTTATAACTTCAAATCGAAAAAAGAACGTCTTAAATATGATGAGAAACGCCTGAGCCTGGACATGAGAAATAATTTTATCACTTACGGCATTATTTTTGTCATTGGCTCAATCCCAACTTATTTCTTCGGAATGTGGTGCTTCATTCTTACCATCATTATTTGGCTCATTTACTTTTTCAAAAATGTTCACCTAGATGATAAAAAAGCTTTCGAAAAATATAAAAAATAAAAAAGTGCCTCATTATAGGAACATCTTCCTACAATAAGACACTTAACCTGTAGAGTCCATCTAATATCGAGTTTCACAACTGAATATTAGTCAGATAATATTCTTTATAATGGGCTATCTGCTACTCCATTCTAAGGCTAAATTTCTTTTTTATGTGGGAACATCAGCGAAGACCACCTTTGACTCTACACTAATAGGATATGTAGATTCAAAATTTTTATCCTTAATTCCGACATATTTTTAAATATATTTCTCATATAATAAAGTATTAATTCATCAAAACAGGGGGGAAAAATGGATTTTATAGATAATTTAATTCAAACCTTATTTGATATAATTGATAACTTATTTTGGTTTAGTCCCGGTATAGGACCAAGAAAAATAAAGAAGCTAAATGTGTTTATCGCTAGTTTTGCGATGGTAGTTTTCATTTACTTCATCTATCAACTTATCTTGTAAAAGAGAGTAACTTAAATTAATAGCACTCTCTTTTATCATCTAATAACAAAAATAAAAAGTGTCTTGCATAGAAACATTTTTCTAAAACAAGACACTTTTTTCTGAGAGTTTTAAAGTCTAATAACGGTATTCATTAAACTTTTTCAGATTCTTACTATTTACCGTGGGCAATCCACAAACGCCACGCGACGGTCGATTCTAATGATTATAGTGGGATGATCGACAAACACCACTGCAACTCTCATTAATAGAATAACTCATTAACAAAAAAATATACAAAAAAGATGCGCTTAGCGCATCTTTTTTAATTGGAAGTAGATAAACTACTTACTTTATACTGATCTCACTATTATTATATCTAAAATTTATCTTATAAGCAATTTTTTATTACCTCAAATAATAATTAATATCAAAAATATGATAATATCAATTATTTTAAATAAATTTAAGAATTATTATTGATTTTAATCTAAAGCTAATATAAACTAGTAATAGTTACTACT
>OLOA01000966.1_pt1 | contig 30191 bp, 30 predicted proteins | sample 1672201 | NCBI WGS metagenome assembly OLOA01 (sample SAMEA3136658, study PRJEB25190) | human gut metagenome
CCGGACACCATGGTGTCCGGGGCCCCTCATCATCGATCGCGTGGTTCAGCGAGGGCTCAGGCCTTCTTGGCCTTCTTCGCCTTCTTGGCCTTCTTCGCCTTCTTGGCCTTCTTCGCGCCACCCAGCGCGGTGACGAGCAGTCCGCCGGTGAGCGAGAGGTTCTTCTCGAAGTGGATCTGCTGGTTCACCTTGTCGCCGCCCTCGTACTTCCAGAAGGGGTGGCCCATGTAGGTGGTGGGCACCATCTGCGCGGCCAGCACCAGGGATGCCAGCCGAGGAGCGATGCCCAGGGCCAGTGCGACGCCGGCGGCGGTCATCGTGCCGCCCTGCAGCTTGGTGAGGGTCACTGCGGACACATCGGGCAGGATGTCGCGCACCGGCGCGGGCACCTTGTCGAGCAGGTCGTCCGTGACGCCGGCCATCTGATCGGCATTCTGGAACACGGCATAGCCGCGACGCACGAAGACGGTGGCGAACAGCGAACGCGCTGCAAAGTGGGCAATTCCCATGACAAAACTCCTTGTTCGGATGATTGAAGCGTGAAATAACCGTGTCGGTGTGAGCCTATGGCAAGCACCGGGCCACGGAGGTCAGATCACTTTGCGAACGATTCGACCTTCATGATCTTCACCGACACCTCGCGGCCGTTCGGTGCCTGGTATTCGACGGTGTCGCCGGCGCTCCTGCCCAGCACGGCCGCGCCGAGGGGCGACTGCGGGCTGAACACCTGGGTGTCCACCGACTTGTCCACGCCCATCATCTCGCGGCTGCCGAGCAGGAAGACGTCGGTGTCATCGGGGTCGCCGTCGTAGGCGACGGTCACGGTGCTGCCGGCGGTCACCTCGTCGGGAGCGCCCTGTGGCTCGCCGACCTCGGCATGCTGCAGCATCTGTTCGAGCTGGCGGATCCGCAGTTCCTGCTGGCCCTGTTCCTCGCGGGCCGCGTGGTAGCCGCCGTTCTCGGACAGATCGCCCTCAGCCTTGGCGGCCCCGATCTTCTTGGCGATCAGACTGCGTCCCTCGCCCTTGAGGTAGTCAAGCTCCTCCTGGAGCTTGGTATACGCATCCTGCGTCATCCAGATCGTCTGCTTGTCACTCATTGCTCCATCCTATCGAGGCGGGGCGGCCATGGCTGACGCCGTCGCGTGGCGAGGTGGGTGCTGCCGGTGTTGAGGGGCTGTGCAGACTAGGGGCATGTCAGTGCCCACCAGCGACCCGTCCAACGCGGGTCTGCGACTTCTCCATGTGCATGCCCATCCCGACGACGAGTCGAGCAAGGGCGCGGCCACCACCCTGAAGTACGTCCATGAGGGCGTGCGGGTGATGGTGGCCACATGTACTGGTGGCGAGCGCGGCAGTGTGCTCAACCCGGCGATGGACCGCCCCGAGGTGTGGGACCACATGCCCGAGATCAGGCGTTCGGAGATGGCGCACGCCCGCGAGATCCTCGGTGTGGAGCAGCGCAGCCTGGGATACATCGACTCGGGGTTGCCCGAGGGCGACCCGCCCGACCCGCTGCCGCCGGGCTCCTTCGCCACGCTCGACCCGGAGGTGGCAGCCGCGCCGTTGGTGAAGATCATCCGCGAATTCAAGCCGCAGGTGATGACCACCTATGACGAGAACGGCGGCTATCCCCACCCCGACCACATCCAGTGCCACCGCGTGTCGGTGGCGGCGTTCCGCCAGGCGGCCGATCCCGAGGTGCTGCCCGAGTACGGCGAGCCCTGGCAGGTGAGCAAGCTGTACTACCAGATGAGCTTCCACCGGTTGCGCTATGCGGCCCTCGACGCCGCAATGCACGAACGGGGAATGGATTCCCCCTATTCGGAGCGCCTCGCCGAGTGGGAGAACCGCGACTACGAGCAGCGCATCACCACGCGGGTGCCCTGTGGGGACTTCTTCGCCCGGCGCGACGACGCCCTGCGTGCCCACGAGTCCCAGATCGACCCGCACGGCTTCTGGTTCGCCGTGCCGCTGGACATCCAGCGCAAGGTCTGGCCCACCGAGGACTTCCAGCTGGTCTACAGCCGCGTGCCCACCTTCGTGCCTGAGAACGACCTGTTCGACGGGTTGCGCCCCGGCACCAAGGCACCGGACCCGTCCGATACGTGGATCATCTGACTCCCTGCGGGAGTGGATCATCCGACGTCCTGCGGAAGTGGACTGACCGATGATGGGGCGCCGGGGGGATTGGTGCCCCATCATCCAGACCGCCAAGAGGATTGGCGCGCGGCTGTCCAGACCGCGAAGAGGATTGGCGCGCGGCTGTCCAGACCGCGAAGAGGATTGGCGCCCCTTCATCCAGACCGCCAATAGGATTGGCGTATGGCCAACCGTCTCGTCGCTGAGAGCTCGCCCTATCTCCGAGGGCATGCCGATGATCTGATCGACTGGTGGCCCTGGGGGCCCCGGGCGCTCGCAGAGGCCCGCCGTCGACAACTGCCCGTGCTGCTGTCCGTCGGATACGCCTCCTGCCACTGGTGCCATGTGATGGCCCAGGAGAGCTTCCGTGATCCGCAGGTGGCCCAGTTCGTCAACGACAATTTCGTGGCGATCGCGGTCGACCGCGAGGAGCGTCCCGACGTCGACCAGGTGTTCATGAACGCCACCCAGGCATTGACCGGCCAGGGCGGCTGGCCGATGACGGTGTTCTGCACGCCCGATGGAGAGCCCTTCTTCGCCGGCACCTATTTCCCTTCGCAGGCCCGCGACGGCCAACCAAGCTTCCTGCAGGTCTGCCAGACGCTTGCCCGGGCATGGGCCGAACGGCGCGACGAGGTCGTCGAATCCGGTGCCCATATCGCCTCCCAACTCGCCGACCAGGCGTCCGTCGCCGACCCGGCGGGGGACCAGACCGGCGAGCCCCCGGCCGCCGATGAACTGCTGGCCGGCGCGCTGGCGCTCGTCGACCCCGACAACGGCGGCTTCGGCACCGCCCCCAAGTTCCCGCAGCCGGCCAGCCTGGATGCCCTCATGGTCACCGGTGAACCGCACCAGATCGGGGCCGTGCAGCTGAGCCTGGAGCACATCGTGCGCGGCGGCATCCACGACATCGTCGGTGGCGGCTTCCACCGCTATGCGGTCGACGCGGCATGGGCCGTCCCGCACTTCGAGAAGATGCTCGACGACAACGCCCTGCTGCTGGGCACGCTCACCCGGGCCTGGCGACGTACCGGGCCCGAGACCGGCGACCTGCGCGAACACTTCGAACTGGCGATCCGCGGCATCGTCGGATGGCTCTCGCGCGAGATGGCGATCACCACCGATGCCGGCACGGCCTTCGCCTCCGGCCAGGACGCCGATTCCCTGGACGCCGACGGCCAGCGGGTCGAGGGGGCCTTCTACCTGTGGACGCCCCACCAGGTGGAGGCCGTGTTCAACCGGCGGGACGCACTGTTCGCCCAGGCGGTCTTCCACCTGACGCCCAAGGGCACGATGCCTGACCACAGCTCGACGCTGCGCCTGCACGGCGACCCGGACCCCGACCGGCTCAAGCGGATCCTTGGCGAGCTGCGCGAGGTGCGCGCCGAGCGTCCCGCCCCCGCCCGCGACGACAAGGTGGTGGCCGGCTGGAACGGGCTGCTGGCCGACTCGCTCACCTCGGCGGCGATGGTCTTCGGTGAACCCGAGTGGCTCACCATGGCACGCTCCGTGCTCGACTACCTGTGGAGCGTGCACCACTTCGACACCGACCACGCGGCGCGCAGCTCCCTGGCCGGCGTGGCGGGTCCCGCACCCGCTGTGCTGGAGGACTACGCCGGCTTCGCGCTGGGTGCCGCTCGCCTTGCCGGTGCCACCGGTGACACCGAGCTGCTGGACCGTGCCGTGACCGTGCTCGGCCGTGGCGTCGAGCTGTTCGGCGCCGACGACGGCGGATTCTTCGACGCCCAACACGACGAGGCACTGTTCACCCGGGCCCGGCAACTGGCCGACGAGGGCGGTCCCTCGGCCACGAGCATCATGGTCACCGCCCTGCAGGTGGTGGCCGGCCTCACCGGCAATCGGGACTGGGCCGACCGCGCCCGCCGTGCCGAACCCGGCCTGTGGCAGGTGCTCGAGCAGACGCCCCTGGCGTCGGGCTGGGGGCTGACGCAATTGGCCATCGACGCGCAGGCGACCGCCGGCATGGGACGCGCCCAGGTGGCGATCGTCGACCCCGAGTCGCGGCCCATGGGCCTGCTGGCCCGCGCGGTGTGGCGGTTGGCGCCCGAGGGCACCGTCGCGGCCCTCGGCACTCCCGACGCGCCCGGCTTCGGGGAACTCTTCGCGCAGCGTCACGACATCGACGGCGCCCCCACCGCCTACATCTGCCGCGACGAGACCTGCTTCGACCCGGTGACCGACTTCACCCGCCTGCGCGACCCCCTGTGGCGACGCGTCGTGCGGGCAAGCCTGCCGGCCGACGGCCGCCGGAAGGGCACACGCCCCGCCCACGACCACGGACCCGGCGATCGAGCCCACGGCGCGCCGGGCCATGACCACGGGCCCGCCACCGACGGGATGCGCGTGATGTCGCACGTCGCCACCGACAAGCCGCGCTTCGAATGGCGCACCCTGCGGACTGCGGAATTCGGGTTCCCCGGAGACCAGCGCGATGCCCTGGTGGCCGCCGTCCTCGACGGCACCAAGACCGCCACGTCGGAGCCGCTCGACGGCTACCGGCGCCATGACCTCGACCCGGGCGACGAGCTCGGCAACTGTGAGGTGGTCGTCGACTCGCTCAACCAGCCCGTCGCCCTGATCCGCATCAACAGCGTGGCGACCGTGCCGCTCGCCGACGTCGACCAGGCCCATGCGGCACGCGATGGGCGCGGCTTCACCACCGCCGCCCAGTGGCGCACTGCGCACGAGGAGTTCTGGAACAGCGACGACTTCCGCGCCAAGCTCGGTGAGCCCACCCTGGAGCTGGGCGATGACACCCCCATCGTGCTGCTCGGATTCCGCACCTACCGCCCCGGCGACGTCGTGGCCGGGCATGTGGTCGACTTCTCCGACGTCCCCGGGGCCTGAGGGCTCGCCGACGCCTTCGTCCATCGAAAGGAATCCCATGGATCTTCCCCATCGCGCCCCGACCGGCGAGGATGCTGCCCCGGTTGCCCAGGACAAGCCGCCCTTCGCGTGGCGCGAGCTGCCAAGGGCCGAATTCGGCCTGCCCGGAGAGCTGCGTGACATCCTGCTCACCGCGCTGATGGCCGGCACCAAGACCGGCACCAGCAGCCTGCTGGCCGAGTTCGAACGCGAGGGACGCGATCCGCTGGCCGAACGCGGCGGCTACGAGCTGGTGGTCGACTCCGACGAGGCGCCCGTCGCAATCATGCGCATTGCGCGGGTGCAGGTATTGCCCTTCGCGCAGGTCGACGTGGCGCACGCCGAAACCGAGGGATTCCCCACGATCGAGCAGTGGCGCGACGCCCACCTGGCCCTGTGGACCAGCCGGGTCTTCCTCGACCTGCTCGGCGAGCCACCGATCATGCTCGACGGCGACACCGCCGTGGTGCTCACCAGGTTCCGCGCCTACCGCCCCGGCGACATCGTCGCCGGACATGTCATCGACTTCGACGCCTGAGCGGCCCGGACGCTACTTCCCGAAGCGTCGTTCGCGCTGCTGGTAGGAGCGCAGCGCGCGATAGAAGTCGATCTTGCGGAAATCGGGCCACAGGGCCTCGCAGAAGTACAGCTCGGAATGGGCGCTCTGCCAGGGCAGGAAGCCGCTGAGCCGCTGCTCGCCCGAGGTGCGGATCAGTAGGTCCGGGTCGGGCTGGCCCTTGGTGTACAGGTGGTCGGCGATCTGGTTCGGGTCCAGGGTGCGGGACAGTTCCTCGAGGGTGGTTCCCTTCGCGGCTTCGGCGGCCAGCAGGGAGCGCACCGCATCGCGCAGTTCGTGGCGTCCGCCATAGGCGACGGCGATGTTGATGTGGATACCCGTGTTGTCGATGGTCTCCAGCGCGGCCTCGCGCAGGGTGGTCGCCAGCGATTCGGGCAACAGGTCGAGGTCGCCCATCGGCTGCACGCGGTAGTCGGGCACGGCGGCCAGGTCGCGGGTGAGCCGATCGATCACGCCCATGAGGGGCAGTAGTTCGTCGGGCCCGGAGCGTTGCAGGTTCTCGGTGGACAACACCCACAGCGTGACCACGCCGATGCCCACCTCGTCGCACCAGCCCACGAATTCGCGCAACTTGTCGGCGCCGGCCTTGTAGCCCACCTCAAGCGGCTGGCCGGGCGCATTGGTGCGCGCCCAGCGTCGGTTCCCGTCGGCGAGCACCGCCACATGGCGTGGCATCTCGCGCGGATCGAGCCCGGCACGCAGACGTGTTTCATAGGTGGAATAGATCAGGCGGGTAGGTGAGAGGCGGTCCCACGTTTCGCTCGCCCCTTCGTGGTGCACCATGGTGGCAGCCTATCCGCCCGCACCAGTCGCCCACCGGCAGAAGCGGCCGACGGGCCGGTGGCCACGACCAGGGTTCCCGATGTCGGGCGGGCGCTACGACCCTCGTCTGATGGAGGGGCGTCCCCACCACGGATCCCGCGCGGAATACCGCGATCGCGGACTCGCCGACGCCGAACCTACGGTACCGTAGGTTACGTGATGGGGTCGCAGCGTCAGGGTTCAGCCACGCGGCGCCGGACCGCGCGTCCGTCCACCGATGGCGCGGGTCACCCCGCCGGTGCCGAGCGTTCGGACACCGCAGCGGCCACACCGGCCAAGCCGAAGATGCGCGGCTGGCTGCACGCCGGGATGACCCCACTGATCTTCCTGGCGATCCTGGCGCTGATAGTGCACACCGCCAGCTGGTCGGGACGCCTCGCCGAGGCGATCTACCTGGTCACGGCCCTGATGCTGTTCGGCAACTCGGCGATCTACCACCGCGGCCACTGGAGCCCCCGGATCTCGGGGATGCTGCGCCGCTTCGACCACTCGAACATCGCGATCTTCATCGCGGGCACCTATACGCCGCTGGCGGTGCTGATGCTCCACGGCGCATCGCGGGTGACGCTGCTGTGCATCGTGTGGGCCTGCGCCGCCGTCGAGGTGGCCTGCCGCAACCTGTGGATGGGGGCGCCTCGCATCCTGTACACGGGCCTGTACATCGCGATGGGGTGGGCCGCCGTGTTCTGGATCCCGCAGTTCTGGCGCGCCGGCGGCCCGGGCGTCGTCATCTGGCTGATCGCCGGCGGATTGTGTTACACCGTGGGGGCGGTGGTGTACGCGTTCAAGTGGCCCAATCCGTCACCGCGCTGGTTCGGCTTCCACGAGATCTTCCATGCCGGCACCGTCGTGGGGGCAGCCTGCCACCTTGTCTCCATCTGGCTGGCGGCCGGCTGAGCCGCCGCGCGGCACCCGTCGGGTGGGCTTGACCCCGGGCGCCGCTATTCGTCGTCGGCGATTTCGCCGGCATCGGAGGCCGCCTGGTCAGCTTGGCGCGCCTTGTCGATCGTCGCCCTGGCCGCGTCCAACCAGCCCTGGCAGATGCGTGCGAGCTTCTCGCCGCGCTGCCACAGCTGCATGGAATCGGCCAGCGGAACCCCGCCGGACTCCAGCTTTGTCACCACATCGGCCAACTCGGCGCGGGCCTGCTCGTAGCTCAGTTCGGGCTGTTCGTCGGCTGCCATGGCAGTCCTTTCCTTGGAGGTGTCGGGTCGTGGGTGGGGCAATGGGTCATCGTGCGGGCGGGTCGTCGGCACCCGCGGGCCCCGAACCACCCGGAAGTGTGTCGTCAACCTCCACCACCAGGCGTCCGTCTGAGAGGAAGACCATCAGCTGGTCGCCCGGCTCGGTCTGGGTCACTGAGGTGACCGAGGCATTGTCCGCATCGGCCACGATGGCGTAGCCGCGCTCCAGGGTCGCCTTGGGCGACATGGCCCGGATGCGCTGCACGGCATGGGCCACATCGGTGCGTTCGTGGTCGAGCAGCCGATCGATGGCGGTGTCGAGGCGGAAGCGCATCATCTCGAGCTGCTCGGTGTGGCCCGACAGGGCAGCGGACGGATCGGAGAGCACGGGACGCGAGACCAGCTGGTTGAGTTCTGCCTGGGCGTTGCTGACGCGGGCGATGATCGCCGTGCGCGCCCGGGCCACCAGCTGGGCCACGGCGTGACGCTCCTCGGCGGCATCGGGCACGATGCGCTTGGCGGCGTCGGTGGGGGTCGACGCCCGTAGGTCGGCCACCAGGTCGAGGATCGGCGTGTCCGGTTCGTGACCGATGGCGCTCACCACGGGCGTCGAGGCGGCGGCGACCGCACGCACGAGCCCCTCGTCGCTGAACGGCAGCAGGTTCTCCAGGGAACCACCACCGCGGGCAATGACGATCAGGTCAACCTGCGGGTCGGCGTCGAGCTCGGCCAGCGCGGCCGTGACATCGGCCACCGAGCTGGGGCCCTGCACCAGGGCGTGGCGCACGCGGAATCGTGCCGAGGGCCAGCGTCGTTGGGTGTTGGTGAGCACATCGCGTTCGGCGGCTGAATCGGCGCCGGTGATCAGTCCGATGAGCCGCGGGATCATCGGGAGCGGCTTCTTGCGGGCGGGGCTGAACAGGCCCTCGGCCTGGAGCTTGCGCTTGAGTTTCTCGAGCTCGGCAAGCAGCTGGCCCTCGCCGGCAATGCGCAGCTCGAAGCATTCGAAGCTGAGGCGGGCGGTCTTGTTCCACACGCGGGGCCGCACCTTGGCCAGCACGGTGGTGCCCTCGGTCAGGGGCCCGGCCTGGTCGAGCACCGCCGTCGTGGCAGTGACCTGGGCCGACACCTCGGAGCTCGTGTCACGCAGGGTGAGGAAGTGCATATAGGCGCCGGCGCGGCGTCGCAATTCGATCACCTGGGCCTCCACCCAGATGGTGTTCATGCGCTCCACCCAACCCTTGACCCACCCGACGACGGTGCTCAACCGCTCGGCGGTCTGGGGGGTCTGGCCCGGCTTCGTCGCCGGCGCAGCGGAAGCCGACGCGGCTGCCGACGCCGGTTGGGCAGGACCGGAGGTGCGGGCGCCCTGCGGCGACGGGGGCCCCGAGTGCGGCGTGGGGCTGGCGGGCTGCGACATGACCACCACGCTAGTCGCTGGGTGCGCCCATACACTGGACGCCATGACGCAAGAGGGCAGCACCGATCGTCCCGCCAAGCACGTGGTGGTGGCGGCTCCGCGAGGTTATTGCGCCGGCGTCGATCGTGCCGTGGTCACGGTGCAGCGGGCGCTGGCCGTGTACGGGGCGCCGGTCTATGTGCGCAAGCAGATCGTGCACAACCGCCATGTGGTGGAGACCCTGGAACAGCAGGGCGCGATCTTCGTGGATGAGCTCGATGAGGTGCCGGCCGGTGCGCTGGTGATCTTCTCGGCGCACGGGGTCTCCCCGGCGGTGCGCGAGGAGGCGGCGCGCCGCGGGCTGCGCACCATCGACGCCACCTGCCCGTTGGTCACCAAGGTGCACCACGAGGCGAAGCGCTTCGCGAAGGATGGGGTGCCGATCGTGCTGATCGGCCATGAGGGGCACGAGGAGGTCGAGGGCACCACCGGCGAGGCGCCCGACGACATCACGCTGCTGCAGACCCCCGAGGACGTCGATGCGCTCGAGCTGGATCGCAACCAGCCGCTGGCGTGGCTCACCCAGACCACGCTGAGCGTCGATGAGACGCGGGCCACCGTTGAGCGGCTGCGTGAGCGCTTCCCGAATCTGCTCGACCCGCCCAGCGATGACATCTGCTACGCCACCCAGAACCGGCAATCGGCGGTGAAGCTCATTGCCAAGCACTCCGACCTGGTGATCGTGGTGGGCTCGCAGAACTCGTCCAATTCGGTGCGCCTGGTGGAGGTGGCCCGTGAGGCCGGCGCCAAGCAGGCCCGACGCGTGGACAATGCCGACGAGATCGATCCGGACTGGTTCGACGGCGTCAACACGGTGGGCGTCACCAGCGGCGCCTCGGTGCCCGAGGAACTGGTGGACGGGGTGATCGCCCGGCTGGCGCAGTTGGGATATCCCCGCGCCGACGAGGAGCGCCTCGTGGAGGAATCACTGAGCTTCGCCCTGCCGCCCGAGTTGCGTGAGCGCCGGGCCGGCCACGCCGTGCGACGCAGCTGAGGCGGGCGTAGCGGGCGACCCCGGGCCAGCCGTGGCCGGGTCGGGTGGGGCGGCTTCGAGTGCGGCCGTGTCGTCCACCAACTCGGGAGCGGTGAGCACCCGCGGACTCGTCTCGGCGGCCCGTGGTGAGGACAGCTCGTCGTCGGCAAGCTGCAGTTCACCGAACTTGCGGGCCGTCACGAACACGCGCTGCTCCAGGGACCCGACGGTTTCGTTGTAGGCCTTCACGGCACCGCCCAGCGAACGACCCAGCTTGTCCATGTGGGAGCCCATGGTGGACAGGCGCTCATAGAGCTCGCGACCCAGCGTTGCCACCTGCTGGGCGGATTCGGCGAAGGCTGCCTGCTTCCACCCGTGCTGCACGGCCCTCAGCATCGGAATCAGGATCGACGGCGATGACAGGAAGATGCCGTGGCGGGCCGCGTACTCGTGCAGGTCGGGACGCTGGTCCAGCGCCACCTGGAGCAGGGCGTCACTGGGCAGGAAGAGGATCACCATCTCGGGGCTGCCCGCGTCCAGGCGCCAGTAGTTCTTGGCGCCGAGTTGGTTGATGTGGGTGATCACATTGGCCACATACGCGTCGAGCAGGCGGGTGCGCTGATCGGGGTCGTCGGTCTGGAAGGCGTCGATGAAGTTGCCCAGCGGCGCCTTCGAATCGACGAAGATCACCTTGCCATCGGCCAGGTTCACCCTCATGTCCGGGCGGAGTCCGCCGTCTGCGGTCTCGGTGGCCACCTGGGTGTCGAAGTCCACCCGGTCCACCAGTCCGGCGATCTCCACGGTGCGCTTGAGCTGGGTCTCGCCCCAGGCACCCCGCACCTGGGGCTTGCGCAGGGCCGTCACGAGCGCCTCGGTCTCGCGGCGCAGCGTCTCATTGCTGTGGCGCACGCTGGCCACCTGCTGGGCCAGGTCGGCGGCGCCCTGGGCACGGGCCCGCTCCACCTGCAGCAGGCGGTCATTCATCTCGTGGAGGCTCTTGGCCACCGGCTCCATGAGCAGCTTCGTCTCGGCCAGGCGCTCCCCGGCGGTCTGGTTCACCGCCAGGGTCTGCCGCTGCATCGCCTCGCCCGACAGCCGCTGGAATTCCCGCGACATCGCCTCGCGATCGGCCTGCGTGCGCTCCAACTGCGCCTGCAGGGCATCGCGTTGGGCCACGGCACCGGCCAATTCGCCGGAGCGTCCGATGTCCCGGGCCCGCGTGTGCAGGGCACCGACGAAGAAGCCGATGGCCAGGCCCACGGCCAGCAGCAGCACGGCGATCACCACGGTGGAGATACTCATGGGCCCATCCTTGCCCAGCCCTGTGACATTTCCGGGCACGCCGTCCTTCGTCCGGGCGCTGGACCTTTGCCGGGAGCGGGGGAGCCGTCGCCGACTCCGCGTGTACGACGTGTCACGCGAACTGGTTCGTGACCGGGTGCGCTGGTTCAATGGCAACCATGGCCGACCCCAGCGAATTCATGACCGCCTTTGCCCAGTTCATCTCCAGCAGCCCCACCAGCTATCACGCCGCCGAGACCATGTCGGCGCTGCTCGATCGGGCCGGTTTCGAGGCGATGGACGAGAAATTGCCCTGGACCGGTGTCGCGGGACGCCGCTATTTCGTGCGTGGCGGCGCCGTCGTGGCCTGGATCGCCCCCGAACGCGTCGAGCCCACCACCGGGTTCCGCATCGTGGGCGTGCACACGGATTCGCCGGCGCTGAAGCTCAAGCCCGAGCCGGTCTACGACAATGCCGGGTGGCAGCAGCTCAACATGGAGGTCTACGGCGGTCCGTTGATCAACAGCTGGCTCGACCGTGAGCTCGGGCTGGCCGGACGCATCACCACCCGAACCGGTGAGAACCACCTGGTGCGCACCGGGCCGATCATGCGCGTCAGCCAGCTGGCGCCCCACCTGGACCGCTCGGTGAACCAGGCGCTCACCGTGGATCAGCAGTATGAGCTGATGCCCTCCTATGGCCTGGGCAGCGAGCCCGATGTGATCGAGCTGTTGTGTGGGCAGGCCGGCATTCTGCCCACCGAATTCGGGTTTGCCGATGTGTACGCATATCCGACCCAGGAGCCGGCACTGTTCGGCAACCAGAGCGAGTTCTTCGCGTCCAGCAGGCTGGACAACCTCTCGTCGGTGTTCCCCGGGCTGTTGGCGCTGCTGCGGGTGAAGTCACCCCATGACGTCGTCGTCTTCTCGGCCTTCGACCACGAGGAGGTGGGGTCGTCCACCACCAGCGGTGCGGCCGGGCCGCTGCTGTCCGACGCGCTCACCAGGATCGCGGCCGGACTCGAGGTGGGCGGTGATGCCTATCAGGCGATGTTGGCGCGCAGCTCGTGCATCTCGGCCGACGCAGCCCACAGCGTCAACCCCAACCATGTGTCCAAGTACGACCCCGTGGTGCGTCCGCTGATGAACCAGGGCCCGGCGCTGAAGGTGAACGCCAAGCAGCGCTATGCCACCGACTCGGTGACCGCCTCGTTGTGGCTGCGGGCGTGTGAGGCGGCCGGAGTGGTGCACCAGTCGTTCGTGTCGAACAACGACGTGCCCTGCGGCACGACGATCGGGCCGATCACCGCCACCCGGTTGGGCATCCCCACCGTGGACGTCGGCGTGCCGATCCTGTCGATGCACTCGACGCGCGAGATGTGTGGCAGCCAGGATCCGCAGTTGCTGAGCAGGGCACTGGAGGCCTACTGGATGGGGGCCTGAGCCTGCGATTGGCGGCGTTCGGGGCAGGGGTGGACGCGCTCGGCGGCCGGTGGCTGCGGGCGGTTGGAACGGGTCGACGGTAACCTAGCCAGTTGTGGCACTCACCATTGGAATCGTCGGCCTCCCCAACGCCGGCAAATCGACCCTGTTCAACGCGCTGACCCGCAACGACGCCCTTGCCGCGAACTACCCGTTCGCGACGATCGAGCCGAATGTGGGCGTGGTCGGCGTGCCCGACAGACGCCTGGACGTGCTGGGCAAGATGTTCGACTCGGCCAAGCTCGTGCCGGCCACGGTGACCTTCGTGGACATCGCCGGCATCGTGAAGGGCGCCTCGCAGGGTGAGGGGATGGGCAACGCCTTCCTCGCCAATATCCGCGAGGCCGATGCGATCTGCCAGGTCACCCGGATGTTCACCGATGTGGACGTGACCCATGTGGACGGGCAGGTGAATCCCGGTTCCGACCTTGACACCATCACCACCGAGCTGGTGCTGGCTGACCTGCAGACCCTGGAGAAGGTGCTGCCCAAGGTGGAGAAGGAGGCCGCGATCCGCAAGGAGACGCGACCCAAGGCGGAGGTCTACCGCAAGGCCTATGAGACGCTCGCCGCCGGCACCGGCATCTTCCAGGCCGGGCTGGATCCCGAGCCGTTGCACGACCTGTGGCTGCTCACCGCCAAGCCCTACATCTATGTGTTCAACTGCGATCAGGACCAGCTGGCCGACGCCGACCTGTTGGACCGCACCCGCAAGCTCGTGGCGCCCGCCGAGGCGATCTTCCTCGACGCGAAGTTCGAGTCCGAACTGGTGGAGATGAGCGACGAGGAGGCCGCGGAGTTCCTCGCCGATACCGGCGTGGAGGAGCCCGGCCTGAACCAGTTGGCGCGGGTGGGTTACGACACGCTGGGCCTACAGAGCTTCCTGACCGCCGGCGAGAAGGAATCGCGCGCCTGGACCATCCACAAGGGTTGGACCGCCCCGCAGGCGGCCGGCGTGATCCACACCGACTTCGAGAAGGGCTTCATCAAGGCCGAGGTGGTCAGCTTCAACGAGCTGGTCGAGTACGGCGGCATGAAGGAGGCCCAGGCGGCCGGTCGCGTGCGCCTTGAGGGCAAGGAATACGTGATGCAGGACGGGGACGTGGTGGAGTTCCGGTTCAACGTCTGAGCTATGGCTACTGGGACGCGGGCCCCGGTGGCTGGAACAACATCTGGTTCGGGAACCTGGGGTGAGGGGGAAAGCTAGTGGGTGCGTCGCTCGCCGTGAACTGGATAGGGCTCGCGGCCTTAATCATTTCGATCGTTCTTGCTGTGGTGAGGTTGGCGGAGTGGTGGACGAATCGCCGTCGGAAATATGTCACTTGTCAGTCACAGTCAGTTGGGATTCCGGCGGGGGATGGGAAGAGCGTTTCGACTCGGTCCTACGTGACAGTCACCGTAACCACCGAGGGTGCTCCCATCGCGATCGCCCGGCTCGGCTTTGAGCTCGTGGGGGAGTCCTCCGAATCAACTCAAGAACCCGCCATGGGTTCGGTGAATGACATTCCGACACTGTCTAGAGCTGGTTTGCCACCAACCGGCTTCGGGGATCCCGTGAACCTTGCGTCGGGAACTAGCGAAGCGTGGGCGGTTTCACTGAGCGTCCCACCGTTCGACTACTCCACCATGGTGGGCTACATGTTTCGTGCTGACGTGGAGTTGACCAATGGAAAGCACATGTATTCCAAGCCATTTTGGCATGTTCCTAGTCCCCCCATGGGATGGTCGGGAGATGACGTGAACGCAAGGCTCTCCGGAGCATGAGACGAAGCGTGAGGGCAATTCGTGGTCGAATCGACGGGCTGGCCTGCCATCAGTCCTATAAGACGTCACCTGCCGACGACAGTCCGTCCCTGTCCGGGCGGGATGCTTGTGTGGTCCCGCCGACTGCTCATCCGATGGAGTTGGTGCCCTGATATCCGTCACGGCTGAGCCGCCCTAGCGGAATGCGAGTCAACTGGGAGGGTCATTTGGCGGCTGAGGGAACTCGTTGCTGTCGGGTTGGCGTGACCTCGGGGCTTGGGTGTGGCTGTCCGTCCAAGGCCTGTGACGGCAGATCCTTCGAGTGACCGGTGACCGACCAGAGCTACAGACGTTGCGTGACGAGGTTGTCGGAATCAAACGTCACTTGGTCGCCTAGACGGGACAGAAGACTCTGCGGGCCCCGCGTTCGCCGCAGACGGGCATGCCATTGGCTCGAGTCGTTCACATGGCGCGGAGACGTACCGTCGGCTCGGTGGGGCCGACGGGGAAGGACGAGTCCCGACCCCGACCACAGGAACCCATGAGTTCCGATATTATTCTCTCGATCTTCCTCACCCCCACCCGAGAGGAACGCGCGGACCGCTGACCGCGCGACGAATGCAGATGAGCGATTCAAGGCGAGTTCCTGCCCTTGCTGCCCAGCATCTGTTTCTGCCTGCTCGGCGCACCAGATAGGGAACATGTCATGCAGCTCTATTGCGGAAATTGCGGTGCTCCTCTTCCCACCGGCGCCACCGTCTGCCAGCAATGTGGGACGCCGGTGGCCCCGCTGACATCGGAGGCGACCATGCCTCCCACCTCGCCGACGCCCCCGGGGAACCAACCCCTGTGGCAGCCCGCCCAGGGCTATGGGGCGGAGGCGCCCGCCGTGGTCACCGCTCCCGGCAGTGCGCCGCAAGCAACCGCCGGTTCCGCGGCCGTCACGCCGTGGGCAGTCGTCCTGCTGGTGGTGGGTGCAGTGCTCCTCTTCTCCGTCAGCTTCTTCGCGGGATACCTGTGGGGGTGGGTGTGATGAAACGAGTCCTCATCGTCGTGTTGGCGCTGCTCCTGATCATCGCCGGAGGCCTAGCCGGCAACGCCTTTCGCAATGCACGCATGCTCGCAGAGGGTGCGTCGTACAGGTTCAGCACAACCGTGAACCCGGCGGCCTCAGCCTCGGCCACGCCTGCAGGCGGCTCGTCGCCCAGTGCGTCGACCGGCGCCGGCAACTCAGCGACCATTGATGTCAGCTACGAGGCCGTGATCGCCCACGTGGACAAGTCGACCGTGGCCCAGGTCACCAACCAGACCACCGGACAGGGCTGGCAAGCGCACATCGCGCGCAGCTCCGGTAGCGGCTATACGCTCACCGCCCCCGACATGCCAAGCTTCACGATCAAGCAGAGCGCCAACCCCTTCGGTTCGGCGTCCCTCAGCACATCGGCCGACGAGATCGCCGCCAAGGACAAGAGCCTGCAGGCGCAACATCCGGCGACATCGGCCCCGAGCGCCCCCGCTTCGCCGAGTCAGGGCCCCACCGCCGCGCCGTCTCCATCGTCCGTGGCGCGCACCCAGATCCTCTCGGCTTCCCCACTCCTTGCAAACGGGCAGCTCGATCCGGGAGTCACTGTTCGCAGCGGTGACCCGTCAGCGGCCAGCGCCCTCGAGTGCACGACCAGTGGCTCAATCCTTGAGTCGTTCGACTGCTCGCCCGCCCTTGTCACGGGCGCGGAGGCCTGCTGGCTCGAGCCCTCCACGGGCGCCGGCAGCGTGAACATCCTGTGTGTCGACGCGCAACCCCGGACCTTTATCCGGTACAAGAATGTTGCAGTCGCGACCGGTGGATCGGCTTCGGGTTCAGAGCCCATCTGGATTGAAACCGATGACGGATCTCAGTACCGGGCGAAGGCGGACGGCGCGCTTGATATCAGTTCTGATAACTACTCCCCTATATTTCTCTGCGCGGCCGGGCCGTGCCGGCAAAGTGGTGACAACGTGCTCTGGAGCCCAACGGACGCGTCGCCACACATCGACACGAGTCAGGGGACCTGGCGCGTGCTGGTCGGCACTGTCACCTCCGAAGCGCCCGCAGTGAAGCGCAGCGAGGCCGTCACCAAGGCGTGGGTCACCAGCGGGGCTTGACCGGGCCAAACCGAGGGGGACCCCGGTGAGGCAGGCGGCGCGGCTCACAGGGCCGGCGACAGCGTTCGACGCGCATGACAAAACGGGAGAACCATGAAGAAGTTACTTGCCGGACTGCTGATCGTGCTCATCGCGGTGGCCGGCTTTGCCGGCGGCAACCTCCTGCGGCAGCACACGATGCTGGCTGACGGTGCCAGCTATCGGTTCTCCCTCGTGGTGCCCGCAGCCGACCAATCGGTTGCCGCGGCCACCGCGACGCCGGCGGCCGACAGCGTCGCTGGCCCGCCGGCAGGTTCATCGCTCACCTATGAGGCGGTGATCCACACCCGGGAAGGATCGTCGTCGGCCGACATCGTTAATCAGGTCACCCAGCAGTCATGGCGGGCCGAGGTGGTGCGGTCGGTGGGCAGGGGATACAAACTGATTGCCCCCGATCGACCCACCTTCACCCTCGAGCAGTCGCTGAACCCCCTGGCACGACCCACCCTGACGACCACGCCCCAGGAGGTCACGAGCCACCCGGAAGCCGCCCCGTCAGCCCCGGTATCAACGCCAACACCCGCCTGCCGGGTCTACAGCGGAGCTGAGCTGGGGCAGATCGTCGGGCGACAGCCGATCGCGGAACGCGGGCCGGCGCATCAGGAAATCATGTATGACAAGGGCGGTTGGACGATGCTGAAGCTTCCAGACAGGTATTACGGGAGTGGGTCGTGGCACATTTTCCACACGGTCGACTGCGTGCCCCGCCCAGTTCTCATGTATGGCAGCGACGCAAGCGACAACTTCTCGGTGGCCAGGATGACGGCCGCGGGCATCCCGGCCGACCTTCAGGCCTTCGTGCGTGGACTGGGGATCTTCCCGTGACCTCCCGGTGTGTCGACCCAGCGATGGTCGCGCGCCAACAAGTCCTGCAGGGCCGCCGCTGCTGACCCCGCGGGGGCGGCGTCGCCATGCCAGGAAACGCCGATCTCCCGACGCGCCGCAGGATGGTCGATCGGAACCTCCACCACATCGTCCGAGGGCTGGATGGCGGGCGGCAGGATGGCCACGCCCAGGCCCGCCGAGGCCAGGCCGCGCAACGTCTGGATGTCCTCACCCTCGAAGGCGAAGGTGCGGCTGATCCCGGCGTCGCGCAGGAGCTCGTCGACGATCGTGCGCAGTCCATAGCCCGGAGTCATGGCCAACAACCTCTCGTCCGCCAGCTCCGAGAGCTGGACGCGATCGCGCCCGGCGAGACGGTGCTCGGGAGCCACCGTCAGCACCAACGGTTCGGCATACAGGCGCAGGGTATGGGCATGCTTGGTGGGCGGCAGCGGCGGTGAGACGAGGATGGCGTCGGCAACACCTTTCTCGAACAGGTCAATGCAGCTCTCCCGGGCGCCCTGGCGCAGGTCAACGTGGGCGTCCGGCCGGTCGGCAAGCAGGGCCCGCAGCAGCGCCGGCACCACGCGGCGTCCGAAGGTGTGCTGGAAGGCGATCGTGACGCTCGCCCCGGCGCGCTCGAGCTCGCGATGCACGGCAGTGACCCCGGCCAGCGCCGCCGTCCGGGTGCTGCGTGCGTAGTCGAGCAGTGTCGTGCCGGCATCGGTGAGGGCCACGCCCCGTCGGTCGCGACGCAGCAACGGGGCACCGATGCGGTCGGACAGCCTGGCCATGGCGCGGCTCACGCTGGGCTGCGGCACTCCCATCACCTCCGCAGCGGCGGTGATGCCGCCCTCATCTGCCACCGCCACCAGAAAGGGCAGGTCGGCCAGCACCTCGCGCAGGGTTGTGGTGTCCAGGGGCTCATCCATACGGAAATGATATGGGAGGGCTCCACGCTATGCATTGGTGCTATGTGGATCTGCGCCGTAGCGTCGTCCTGTGAGCGTGAGGACCAGGACACGACAGGCAGCAACAGCCGATTCGGCGCAGGCCGGCTACGCGCCGGGATCGCGCGAATACCGACGTGTGGTGGTGGCACTGACCTGCGCCGGGCTGGCCACCTTCGCCCAGCTCTACTCGCCCCAGGGGATCCTGCCGCTGATCAGCGCGCGACTGCACGTGACCGCCGCCCACTCCGCGCTGCTGATCTCGGCGGCAACCATCGGACTGGCCGCCGGCGCCCTGCCCTGGGCCTGGCTGGGTGACCGGATCGGCAGGCTGACCGCGATGAAGTCGGCCATGGCCGCCGCCACCCTGTGCGGGGCACTCGGGTTGCTCATGCCGGGCTTCGGCGCGGTGCTGGCGCTGCGCGTGGCCGAGGGATTCGCGCTGGGTGGGGTTCCGGTGCTGGCCATCGCGTACCTGGGTGATCAGGTGAGTCCGGCGTTCACCGCCCGGGCCGCGGCCGTCTATGTCTCGGGCACCTCGATCGGTGGACTTGCCGGACGCCTGGTGGCCGCCCCGATCGCGGAGTGGTTCGGCTGGCGGATCGGCATGGCCTCGGTGTTGGGGTTCGCCGCCGTGGCCACCGCCGTGTTCATGGTGATCGCCCCTGCAGTCCGCACCCCCGGGAGGCCCGAAGGGAAGGGGCACGGCACCCGACGGGCCGCGCTGCGCGCCCTGCTCGAGCCGGGACTCCTTGCGCTCTATGCAGTCGGCTTCCTGCTCATGGGCGGCTTCGTGGCCGTCTACAACTACCTGGCCTTCAGGCTGCGCGCCGCACCCTTCGGCCTGCCGACCACGGTGACCTCGCTGCTGTTCCTGGCATATCTGGCCGGCACGGTGTCGTCCCAGCGGGCCGGGCGACTGGCCGGACGCCGTGGCCGCCTGGGCGTGCTGCTGGGTGCGATCGCGGTCTTCATCCTCGGAGTCGGCCTCACGCTGGTTCCCGCGCTGCCGGTGATCGTCGTGGGACTGGTGGTGCTGACCGCCGGGTTCTTCGCGGCCCATGCCATCGCCTCGGGGTGGGCCGGGGTGCGTGCGCCAGCCGGCGGGGCACAAGCGCCCGCGCTGTACAACGTGGCCTACTACGCCGGTTCCAGCGTGATGGGCTGGTTCGGGGGCATCGTGTTCGTCGGCATGGGATGGGTGGGCCTGGTCGGACTCGTCGCCGTGCTCGCCGCCGCGGCCGCAGGCCTGGCAGTGTCCACCCTGCGCGGAGCCGAGACCGTCGGCTGATCCGCTGGGCCCAGAGGGCATCGGGTCGGACCACGATGCGTCATGTTGCCGCCCTATTTCACAGCGTCACATCACCGGGGCTGGACCGGATCCATGGCCAGTGCCGCGAGCGTGGATCGCGTCGCGGTGGGCAACGCTGTGGGCGGAACAAGTGGGCGCCGCGGCTCCTTGTTCGTGCCGTCAGCCGCTCCTACGCTCACCACATGGAGTCAAGAACCACGCGTTCGACGCCCGACGTGGGCAGCCGGGCAGCGGAGGACCCGAAGGTCCCGGATACGGCAGTCGACGGCGATGCGACCCGAGCGCTCCCCACGACACTGGCGGCGCCCACGGGGCTGGCGGCCTTCACCATGCTTCCAAGCCAGGACGCCGGTGGCGTCTGCGATATCGACGGGACCTGCCACTGATGACCACGCAATTGTTTGACCATGCCGACGACCGCATTGCCGTGGACGTCTGGAGCGACGTCATGTGCCCGTTCTGCTATCTGGGTGATGGCCTGCTGGGCAAGGCGCTGGAGGATTTCCCGCAGGCCGATCAGGTGGACATTCGCTATCACAGCTTCCTGCTGATGCCCGACCTTCCCGAGGGCGTCACGAGGGACCTTTCCGATGTGCTGGAGAACGAGCGCGGATATCCCCGTGAGCAGACCGAGGCGATGAACGCCCGTATCACCGAGCAGGGCGCCGGAATCGGCCTGGATTATCACTTCGACGACGCCCTGGCCACGAACATGCGGCGGGCCCACGAGCTGTCCCACTTCGCCAAGGACGCGGGAAAGCAGCACGCCATGGTGCAGCGCTTGTTCCGGGCCTATTTCACCGAGGGGCTGGACCTGGGCGACGTGGACGTGCTCGCCGATCTGGCCGGTGACGTCGGCCTCGACCGGGATGCGGCCGTGGCTGCGTTGCAGGCGGGAACCTATGCCGACGACGTGGAGACCGATATCGCGCAGGCCCAGCAGCTGGGCATCTCCGGGGTGCCGTTCTTCGTGTTCAACGGCAAGTATGCGGTGTCGGGGGCCCAGCCGGCGGAGGCCTTCAGTCAGGTGCTCAATACGGTCTGGAAGGAATCGACCGAAGCAGCACCGGCAGGTGAATGATGTCCGGTCACCGAAGGCGTGCGGCAACGCCGTGACGCAGGGATGGTCCGGAAACAGAACAGTCCCGACATAGGAAGAAGCCCCGAGAGGATCATTCTCGGGGCTTCTTCTTCGCAGTGGTCGGCAACTGGCTCAAGTTGCAGCAACCACGGGATATGGAGGCTCTTCCCAATCAACGGTGTAGTTGCTGCTTGAAGCCGCCGGTCTCGAGGAGGCTGCGGGCGATCTAGTGGGTGAGGTTGCGCAAGCCAACGCGATGCCGCGTAGGTGCTCGAGTCGTCCGTTGATGGCCTCGGTTGGGCCGTTGGACGTGCCGGGACGGTCGAAGTAGGCCAGCACGTCCGCGGCGCGCTTGTTCAGCGTCCGGCCCAGTCGAGCGACCTCGGCAAGACCGGCCGGAACACCACGGGCCACGGAGGCGATCAGCGCGCTCATGGTGGCCTTCCCGGCAGTGCGGTCGGGGTCGCGGTAGGCGGCGATCATGCGCTGGTAGACGCTCCAGGTGACCTCGACCGCGACATGACGCTCATCGGCGAACAAGTCAGCCAGCCGGACCTTCTGGCGGTCGGTGAGCAGGTCGGCGCCGGTGTGCAGAGTGCGTCGGGCCCTGTACAGCGGGTCACCGGCGCGGCCCCGTCGGCCGAAGATGTCCTGCTGAGCGCGTTGTCGGCATTCGTCCAAGGCGTCGGCGGCCAGGTGGATCACGTGGAAGGGATCCATCACGGCCGTGACGTGCGGGATCTCCTCGACCACGGCCGTCTTGAACCCGGTGAACCCATCCATCGCGACGACCTCGACCTGTTCCCGCCACGCCTCGTCGCGGCTGGCGAGCCACGTCTTGAAGGCGGCCTTGGAACGCCCTTCAATCATGTCCAACAGCTGCGCAGAACCGGTCCCATCCCGCACACCGGTGAGGTCGATGATGACGGTCACGTACTTGTCCCCGCGGCCGCAACCCTTTCCAACGGGCAGCAGCAGACTGAACCGTTCAGCCTGCTGGTCGACCACAACAACCGAATCGACACGCGCCACGGTCAACCCGTTCGCTTCGCGATCGAGGAACGCAGCCGTCAACTGTTGGTTGACCCCTACCGAGACACGGAACCCATCAACCCCAGGTACCTGCGCGAACTCCTCGAGAAGAAGACCACCCGACCCGAGAGTTCGTTCCTGGACACCTGGCTCGCCGCCCGCGACCGACAGGCCGCAGCAGCCCGCACCGTCGACCAACTAGCTGACGAGGAGACCGGTCAAGGAATCCCACACCAGACCCGCGACGGCGGCGCCAATACTTCCTGACGACGACAGCCCTGGCGATGCATGACCCGGTCTGGCTGTTGCCCGTGGGGCCCTGCTTCATCGATCCATCCGCCTGAAACATCGAGTTGCTGCGTACCAGGCGTGGCCACACCGCGCCGTAGCTACGCCTGGCCGAAGGTGCGGGCCTCACTGATAAACCCTTCCGAGCATCTCTGGTGTGTCCTGCCATCCAGGCGCACGTAACGTTTCACTTATTTCAGATGCTACATTCGTGTCAGATACGGTTCCCTGGTGGTGCCGGAGAGAAGGAGGATCGTCATGCCTGACACCTTGCACGCTGCTGCTGTGGAGCCCCACGATCTGGAACAGATCGCGTCCTTCGCTGAGCAGCTCCCTCAGGGATCGCCGGTATCCGTCGTGCTCCAGCACCTCGTCATGAGCTTGAGCCAGGGTAAGGACGTCACGTACGCCACGACCCAGGAGAACCTCACCCCACAACAGGCTGCCGAGCTGTTGAAGATGAGCCGCCCGCACCTGATGAAGTTGATTCGTGCGGGCGCGCTAGAGGCCGAGATGGTGGGCACGCATCACCGCATCCCCATGACTGAGATCCTTGCTTTCATCGATCGCCGCGAGCGTGCAAAGGCAGAGGTTGCCGTCGCTTACAGCACCACAGACGCGGTGCGGAAGGCTGCGAGTGATGCCGTCGCTCAGCTCACCGATGAAGACATCGCGGCCCTGAACGCGCTGTAGGCATCAGCCCTGGCGGCGTAGCAGGTCTAGCACGGCCTGTGCGGCTGGCTTCTCATCCTCGCATTGAGGGCAGATAGGCAGCCCGGAGGCGTCGCTTCGAGATGGGATGAACCATGCGCCACAGACACCGCGAACGGGAATACTGTTGACGAACCCGTCCACCAGGAACGTCGTTCCGACGTAGTGCAGATGAGTCGCAGCGGCTACGTCGCGCGGTGCGCCCTCCTTGTACTCCGGCATATCCGCCATTAGCTGAACAAGCCGTGCCTGCGTGATGGAGACCATCGCGTTGAAAGTGTTGTTCTGGTCATACCAGGGCTCCACCTTCGAAGGGTCGGGCTCCAGAAAGGGCAGGCACACCGTCTGTACGGCTTGGTGCAGCTCGCTGGACGCGGACTGCCCGAGGCGCAGAGTCACGGTGAGGAGTGAATCTCTGTGCTGCGCCTCGTGTGCGTCGCTAGCGGGCTCATCGTGCTCTGCGGTGACAGTAAAGGACACCCTGGTTCCCTCGCTAATGCCCGGCATCGTGACCGTGTGCTCGCCACCCGAACGCACGCACTCCTGCAAGGCGCTGACGAACCGGCCAAGCACATCACTCTTCCACGCGAGAGCGCGCGCCGAGACTTCTTCTCGGGCACGGATCTTGTACTCAGCGGGCGACGGCAGCAAGGAGTCAAACGCGAGGGTGGCGACCTGGTTATGGAAGTGGTTGTGTTGACCTGCCCACACCAGCCAAGGGTCGCCCTGTTCGTCGAGGATCACGGCACCCCGCCACGCAGCCCCAGTACGGTCACGGACTTCGAAGACAGGCGCGCCGAAGGCCTTCGAGGCTGCGACGTGCCGATCGGGCATTCCGTGCTCAAACCGCTTACGGGCGTCATCGAGAAGTGGGTGGTCGAGGCCGAATAGCTCGAGCCGTTCGAAGGCACTGTTCGCGATGAGGTCAAGCACGGTGGTGTCACCGAACGTCTCTCGTGGAAGAGTCTTCAGCACCTTGATCGTCGGACGAACCTCGCGCACAGTCGCTCCTGATGTCATCAGGGCACCCATCGCACCCCGTTGCAGATGTTTACCTCATGATGGCACCGACGCAAGATCGGAACTGCACGCAGAAAACGCCCCGCGTCGAGGGCGGCCGGTGGTCGGATCTGCTACGAGCCCCCGTACGCCGCTAACTGGGGATGGCTGAGCCCCTGACCCTGTAGGTGTTGCGCTTTTTTGCGCTGCGAAGGCCGATCCTGACGCCGATACGAACTCTTGAACCGTCCCAGGTTTGGTGCCGCATCTTTTCGAGTTGAGAGGATGGCGTCATGCCGAAGAAGATTGACCCCGCTCTGCGTGAGCGGGCCGTGAGGCTGGTGCTGGAGCACCGGTCAGAGTACCCGTCGAACGCGAAGGTGATCGCGGCCGTAGCCCGGCAGGAGTGCGTCGGTGCGGAGTCCTTGCGACGGTGGGTGATCCAGGCCGAGATTGACGCGGGTGACCGTGGTGGTCAGACCAGCGAAGAGCATGCGGAGATCCGCCGGCTCAAGGCCGAGAACCGGGCGTTGCGTGAGGACGTCGCGATCTTGAAGGCGGCGACGGCTTTCTTCGTGGGGGAACTCGACCCCCGCAACCGTTGATGATGGGCTTCATCGACCAGATGCGCTCGGAGGGCTTTGCCGTCGAGTCGATCATTCGCGTCCTGCGTGAGCAGGGCGTGAAGATCGCGGCACGCACCTACCGGGCCTGGAAGCGAGGCCGGGTCGCGGTCCGGACCGTGACCGACGCGATCGTCGTGGACGCGGTCCGTGACGCGGCCTGGCGCGACGAGACACTGCCCGGCGGGAGCACACGCCGGAAGATGACCCCGGAGGGTCTTTACGGACGGAAGAAGATGACCGCGTTCATCCGCCGCACCACGCTCCGGGACGTGTCTCGCGGTGCGGTGGACCGCGCGATGCGGGCCCTGGGCCTTTCCGGGGTCACGCGGGCGAAAGCGATCCGCACCACGATCCCCGCCAAGGATGGGGTCCGTGCCGGGGACCTGCTGAACCGGGACTTCACCGCTCCGCGCCCGGATCACACGTGGGTGACGGACTTCACGTATGTGCGGACGTGGGCCGGATGGGTGTATGTCGCGTTCATCCTCGACGTGTTCTCGCAACGCATCGTCGCCTGGCATGCGCAGACCAGCAAGCACACGGACCTTGTGATGATCCCGCTGCGGATGGCGCTGTGGCGGCGTGACCGGGACGGGCATCCCGTCGGTCCCGGCCAGCTCCGGCATCACTCCGACGCCGGATCCCAAGGCGGATTCAACTGGTCGTCGCAACACCTTGACGTGGAAGGTGTTGGCGATGGCAGCGAACGACAGGGACCAGAGCACGAGGGACGCGCCACAGGTGTTGCGGCGCCAGTGGCGTGCAGATCGAGCGTTGCGCCCACCGATGCGTTCCCCTGGGCGCCCACGCCAGTCACCTTCGCGGCGAGTCGAACGGCAGTTTTGGCGCCAGATCGCCACGGGCGTCACAACGGCGGAAGCCTCCCTCGCGGTCGGCGTGTCGTGCCCCGTCGGTGCGCGCTGGTTTCGACACGCTGGCGGCATGCCACCGATCAGCCTGGCCGAGCCGTCCGGGCGCTATCTCAGTTTCGAAGAACGTGAAGAGATCGCGATCCTGAACGCCAAAGGCGTCGGCGTGCGCGCGATCGCTCGCCAGCTGGGGCGTGATGCAGGCACGATCAGCCGTGAACTACGCCGTAACGCCGCCACCCGTAGCGGCCGAATCGAGTACCGGGCCACGGTCGCGCAGTGGAAAGCGCAAGAAGCAGCGAAACGCCCGAAGATCGCGAAGTTGGTTAGGAACGAGCGTCTACGCGACTACGTCCAAGACCGCCTTGCCGGCGGGGTCACCCATCCTGACGGCACGCCCGTGGCGGGCCCGGCCGCGCCGGCGTGGAAGGGGTTGAACAAGCCGCGCAGGCAGGATCGGCGCTGGGCCAGTTCGTGGAGCCCGGAGCAGATCAGTCATCGGCTGCGGTTGGACTTCCCCGATGATGAGTCCATGCGCATCAGCCATGAGGCGATCTATCAGTCGTTGTTCATCGAAGGGCGCGGCGCGTTGAAACGCGAACTCGTCGCCTGTCTGCGCACCGGCCGCGCGTTGCGTGAACCGCGGGAGCGTTCACGGAACAAGCCCCAGGGCCATGTCAGCGCTGAGGTGGTCATCAGCCAGCGGCCCGCCGAAGCGCAAGACCGTGCCGTGCCAGGCCATTGGGAGGGCGACCTCATCATCGGTACCGGCCGCTCCGCGATCGGCACGCTCGTCGAGCGTCGTAGCCGCACCACGATCCTCGTACATCTTCCTCGACTTGAAGGCTGGGGTGAGCAGCCGCCGGTAAAGAAAGGCCCGTCGCTGGGCGGCTACGGCGCGCAGGCGATGAACAAGGCGTTGAGCGCGTCGATCACGTCGCTTCCGCAGCAAGTGCGTCAGACGATCACGTGGGATCGGGGTAAGGAACTGTCCGGGCACGCCCAGTTCACGCTGGAGACCGGCACGCGCGTGTTCTTCGCCGACCCGCACTCGCCGTGGCAGCGACCGACGAACGAGAACACCAACGGTGTGCTGCGCCAGTACTTCCCCAAGGGCACTGACCTGTCCCGATGGAGCGCGAACGACCTTGAAGCTGTCGCTCACACCCTCAACAACCGGCCACGCAAAGTCCTCGGCTGGCGAACCCCCGCAGAGGTCTTCGACGAGCAACTACGATCACTCGAACAAGCCGGTGTTGCAACGACTGGTTGAACCTGCCCAATACACATCCGTAGTGCTGACCGATCACCTCGCGCTCGAGCAGATCGCACCCTCGATCGGAAGCATCGGCGACGCGTACGACAACGCCCTGATGGAGACGATCAACGGCGTCTACAAGGCCGAATGCGTCCGCACCACCATCTTCCACGACGGCCCCTACAAGACGATCGCGGACGTCGAGTTCGCGACAGCTGGGTGGGTCGACTGGTACAACCACCGCAGGCTCCACGGTAGCCTCGGAATGGTCAGCCCCGACGAGTTCGAGGCGGCCTACTACGCGGCCCTCAACCCAGAGCCGCTCCCCGCATAGAAGCGGCCGAGAACCTGGGACGGTTCATGGGCCTGGGGGTGGAAGGGTTGGCCGTTCTTTTGCTCGATGCCCAGGGGGGCCAGCAGGTATTCGAAGGCGTTGCGGGCGCCGCGGGAGCGGGTGGTGAAGACGAGCCCGTTATCGGTCAGGGTGGAGGCTGGTGGCCCGTAGGTGGTGATGTTCGTGGTGAAGCTGTCCACGACAAGTGCGGCGGTGACGCGGCGGTGGGCGGTGGCGGAGAGCAGTAGCCGGGAGTGGTCGTCGAGCCAGTTGAGGATCTCGACGTCGCTGCCGTCGGCCAGCGGCCAGTGGTGGGGGCACCTCCCGCTTGCGGGGGAAAATCGGATTGCCAGGTTTCGTTGGGTTGGTCTGCTTCGAACCGGTGGATGCTGCTTTTGGGGCGCTTCTTCGGTTCTGGGGTGATCAGGTCTGCTTTGTGCAGGATCCGGCGGATCGTGGAGGTCGACGGGGCGCGCGGGTGTTCGTGTTCGAGGTGCCAGGCGATGGTGACCGGGCCAGCGTCCAGTCCGGAGTCCGTGAGGACGCGACGCAGGGCCAGGATGCGGGCTCGCACGGGTTCGGCGGTGGCGGCACTGTTGCTGCGGGGGCGCCGACTTCGGGGCTCGATCGCGTCCCAACCGCCCTGTTCGTATCGTCGGATCAGTTCGTGGACCCATCGCCAGGACACCCGGTAGCGGCGGGCGACCTCGGCCTGCGTTTGCTGCCGCTGCGTGACGGCCAGAACAATCAGACGCGCTTTAGACATCCCTCATCGTCACGGACCACTATGAACGATGTCCCGACTCACCTATGAACGATGTCCTGAACCTACACACCTTCAGCTCCACCAATATGTTCAGGCAATGTGTTTCAGCAATAGCCTCCGGGCTCGTCGATGTGGCCGGTGGCGAGGATTTCGCCGGTGTGCCGGCCGTCGCGGGTCAGCTGACGGCGTGAGGCGATGACCCGTTCTCGGACCGGGCGCGGCCCTCGCCGCCACGCGATTCTATGGCCTGCCCAGCCTCTGACCGATGTCTCGACTCATCCGTCCCGGTGGACCTAGGGAGTCGAGCCCTAGGTCCACCCGAGATGGATAAGACATCGCTCAGGCTCTCACGGCGTCGCGCTACCTTGGGGACTTAGGCCCAGTCCTTGTGCGGCGACGTGCCGCCGATACCGGCGTTGAACGTATTCGTCGGATCGAGCTCCTTGAAGTGCTCTTCCATGGACTCCGGCAGCTTGTAGATGCGACCGTAGTTGTGCTCGGCGGGCAGCTTCGCGCCGCGCTCCTCCAGCAGGTGCTGGATGCGGTCGTGCAGCGCCTCGGGATCCACGCCCTGCTTGGCGACATAGTCCTGGTGCATCACATGGCAGAAGAAGTGCCCGTAATACGCCTTGACCTCAAGCTGGTCGTCGATCTCCTCCGGCAGCACCTCGAGCCAGTTCCAATCGTCGCGACGCAGGGCCACATCGATGGGGATGAGCCCTGCGATGTGCCGGCGCTTCAACGCGGCGTAGCGAGTGGCGGCACTGGCCGCGCCGAACCGGTTGAGCGACGCGCTCTTTTCTTCATCAGACGTGCAGATGAAGAACTCACCAGTGTGCTCGGGCTCTGCGAAGAACTCCTTGAGCATCTTCTCGCTCGCGGCCTTCTGCGACTCGCTGACGGTGAGCAGCAGGTGATGCTCGAAACGGTTGCGGTACTCCATCATGCGCTTGGGCAGCTGGTTGGGCAGCACGCTGAACATGGCTTGCGATACCGTGTCGGCGAAGGTCGGACCAATGCCGGGAATCTTCGAGAACAAGCCGTTGGCCCACGTCTTGAACGAGAACATGCGCGTCTGCAGCGCTGGACTCATGAACTTCAGGAAGACGAAGGTGTCTTTGCCGTACTTCTCGGCCAAGTCGAAGGCACTGCGGCCCATGTACTCACCAGAGATAGGCAGCGGCATGTCGGCTTCGAGGAACAACCGACGGATCTCTTCGAGCTCGTGCGTGTTGTTCGTGCCGATGTAAAACACGGTCGGGTGCACTTCGCGAGGGAAGGTGCGGGTGCGCACCGCGAACACCATCAGCTTGCCGGCCGAGCCGGAAGCCTCGAACAGGTACTCGGGGTTCGCATTGTAGCGAGCAGGCGAAGGCACGATCTTGCGCAAGTGCTCGGCGTACTCGGTCTCGTTCGAGTCTTCGGGAGCTGGGGTGACATCCTCGGGAGACCACTCGCCGCGCTGTAGACGGTCGAGTGCGACCTCAGGGTCGTCTCCGAGCGAGATGCCCAGGTGATTGACCAGCTCGACCTTGCCGTCGTCGTTGACGCGGGCGAAGATCGCTTCGCGCGTGAATGCCGGACCCTTGCGAATCTGGCTGCCGCCCGAGTTGTTCGCGATGCCGCCGATGACCGAGGCGCCGATTGATGTCGACCCGATCACCGAGTGCGGCTCGCGCTGGTGCTTGGCGAGCGCGTCGGTCAGGTGTGTCAGCGGGGTGCCCGCGAGCGAGATCGCCTCGCGCGCGTCGTTGATGAGGTGCACCTCATCGATGCGGTGAGTCGAGATGATCACAATGGGGCGATCGTAGTCTTGGAAGCCGGGGCCGGATCCACCAGTCAGGCCCGTGTTCGATGCCTGCGGGATGACGATGAGGTTGTTGTCGACGGATACCTGCAGCGCCCGCCACATCTCGACCAGCGTGCCGGGGCGCACCACGGCGAAGACTGGTCCTCCGCCGAATCGATAGCCTTTGCTGAATGGCATCGTGGCACGCTCAGAGGTCAGTACATGTTCGTCGCCGACGATTCTCTTGAACGCATCGATCGCTTCGTGCGAAGTCGTGGTGGTCTGTCCTGGTTGCGTCATCTCTAAGCCTCCTATATTCAGTTGCATCACAAGCGCGTCATGATGCTGAGGGGATGTCGCCTTGATCCTAGCTAGTCCGCGGTCGTTCATTTTTTGATGGGCGGGGAAACGAGCCAGGGGGACGACGTCTGCGACCGTCTGCCCGGAAGCTCGCTACGGCGTCCAAGGAGTGTGCGTGTGCGTATGCATGTGCATACGCGCATCCTCATTGTAGAAGATGCGCATCAGATAGTTTCGGACCGCGGTACTTTCGGACTCCGGTAGGTTCGGAGGCTCTTCCCAGATGAGGGTGTAGCGCACGTCGCGCGGCGGGCCGGCGCGTCGGT
>OLOA01000974.1_pt1 | contig 30059 bp, 33 predicted proteins | sample 1672201 | NCBI WGS metagenome assembly OLOA01 (sample SAMEA3136658, study PRJEB25190) | human gut metagenome
ATTGGTCAATCGTGCGTAGTGCGTCGATCAGCAGCCGAGCAGGCGGCTGGACAGGTACTCGCTGACACCGCTCAACGGGACGCGCTCCTGGGCCATCGAATCACGCTCGCGGATGGTCACCGCGTCGTCATCGAGGGTGTCGAAGTCAATCGTCACGCAGTAGGGCGTGCCGATCTCGTCCTGACGGCGGTAGCGCTTGCCGATGGCCTGGGCGTCGTCGAAATCGACGTTCCAGTACTGGCGCAGCTCGTCGGCCAGCCCCCGGGCCTTCGGCGACAGCTTCTCGTTGCGCGACAGCGGCAGCACGGCCACCTTCACCGGGGCCAGGCGCGGATCGATCTTGAGCACCGTGCGCTTGTCGACGCCACCCTTGGCGTTGGGGGCCTCGTCCTCGGTGTAGGCGTCGACCATGAAGGCCATGAACGAGCGGGTGAGCCCCGCGGCAGGCTCGATCACATACGGGATGTAGTGCTTGTTCTGGGCCTGGTCGAAGTAGCTCAGGTCGGTGCCGGAGTGCTCGGTGTGGGTCTTCAGGTCGAAGTCGGTGCGGTTGGCGATGCCCTCCAGCTCACCCCAGTCCGAACCGGCGAAACCGAACTTGTACTCGATGTCAACGGTGCGCTTCGAGTAGTGCGACAGCTTCTCCTTCGGATGCTCGAACAGGCGCAGGTTGTCCTCCTCGATGCCCAGACCCACGTACCAGGCCTTGCGGTGATCGATCCAGTACTGGTGCCATTCCTCATCAGTGCCGGGTTCGACGAAGAACTCCATCTCCATCTGCTCGAACTCGCGGGTGCGGAAGATGAAGTTGCCGGGCGTGATCTCGTTGCGGAAGCTCTTGCCGGTCTGGCCGACGCCGAACGGGGGCTTCATGCGCGTTGAGGTGAGCACATTCTTGAAGTTGATGAAGATGCCCTGGGCGGTCTCGGGACGCAGATAGTGCAGGCCGGCCTCATCGTGGATGGGTCCGAGATAGGTCTCGAGCATCATGTTGAAGTCACGGGGCTCGGTGAACTTGCCGCGCACCCCGCAATTGGGACACGGGATGTCCTCCAGCTTCACGGTGTCCGCGTCGGCAATCCCCTTGCGGAAGGCGTACTCCTCCTGCAACTGGTCGGCACGGAAGCGCTTGTGGCAGTTCTGGCACTCGACCAGGGGATCGTTGAACACGGCAACGTGTCCGGATGCCACCCAGACCTCACGGGGCAGGATGACCGAGGAGTCCAGCCCGACGATGTCGCCGCGGCTGGTGACCATATAGCGCCACCACTGCTTCTTGATGTTCTCCTTGAGCTCCACGCCCAGAGGGCCATAGTCCCATGCCGCCTTGGTGCCGCCGTAGATCTCCCCACAGGGGAAGACGAAGCCGCGCCGCTTGCACAGGTTGATGACCTTGTCGAGTTTGCTCTCTGCCACTGTTGCTCCTCTGGTTGCCCGGGGCGGGCCCCGGTCACGTCCCGATACCTGGCTGGCATCGGATGGACGGCCGCCGGGATTCCGCGGCCGCTTCCCCAATCATGCCCGAGTGCGCCATAATCGGCTCCCGCTCTCAGGGGCGCGGACGGGCCATCGTCCGGCCCCCGCCGGACCGGACTCCTAGTTGAGAACGATTTGCACATGGGAACGACTCTTATCTAGAATCATTCTCATGAACTTCACGCCGCGTACACGGCTCTCGAGATGGGCCGTCGGGCTTGTTCTCGGAGCACTCATCGTCCCACTTGCCGCCTGTTCAACGCCTTCGTCATCCAGTAGCGCGTCGGCCGGCAAGCTCAATGTCGTCACTGCCTTCTATCCCTTCGAATTCGTCAGCCAGCGGGTTGCCGGGGACCATGCCAATGTCAGCTCGCTGACGGCCCCGGGCGCCGAGCCCCATGACCTGGAGCTCACCCCGAAGCAGACCGCGTCCATCGGGGCGGCCGACCTGGTGGTCTACCAGACGGGATTCCAGTCGGCAGTTGACCAGGCGATCAAGCAGAGCACGCCGAAGCATGCCGTGGACGTGGCCAGCATCGTGAGCCTGCAGGCGCCCCAGGGCACCGTCGACCTCGGCGATGGCGACGATGACCAGTACACCAAGGATCCGCACGAATGGCTCGACCCCACCAACGTCGAGACCATCACCAACGCGGTGCGTGACCAGCTCAGCACCATTGACCCGTCCCACAAAGGCGATTACGAGGCGAACGCCGCCAAGCTGGTGGCCGACCTCCAGGGCGTGGACAACAGCTACAAGACCTCGTTGAGCACCTGCACCCAGAAGACCTTCATCACCACCCATGCCGCCTTCGGCTACATGGCGCGACGCTACGGCCTCAACCAGATCGGTATCTCCGGGCTCTCGCCCGACGAGGAGCCCTCGCCGACCCGCATCGCCAAGGTGCAGGACCTGGCCAAGCAGAACAATGTGACCACGATCTTCTACGAGACGCTGATCTCACCGAAGGTGGCCGAGTCGATTGCCGGTGACCTGCACCTGAAGACCGATGTGCTCGATCCGCTGGAGGGCATCACCGACAAGTCCCGTGGCAGCGATTACCTGCAGGTGATGGACTCGAACCTGACGGCCCTGAAGACCGCCAACGGCTGTTCGTGACCCCATCATCCCCATGAGCTGGTGAGCTCGCCTGCACTCCTCCCGCAGGCGGGCTCACTGCGCTGTCCACTACCCGAATCGAGAACGCACACATATGCCCGACAACCAACCCGTGATCTCGTGTGAGGACCTGTCGGTGACCCTCGAGGGCCACCAGATCCTCTTCGATATCGACGCCGAAGTTCATCGCAACGAAACCGTCGCCCTGCTCGGGGCCAACGGCTCCGGCAAGACCACCCTGGTACGCGCCCTGCTGGGGCTCATTCCCATTTCCGGGGGCACCGCCGAACTGTTCGGCACTCCCCTGTCGCAATTCAAGGACTGGAACCGACTTGGCTATGTGCCCCAGCGGGGGCATTCCCAGGTGGCCAATGCCACGGTGCGCGAGGTGGTCGCCACCGGGCGGCTGGCCAATCGCCACTTCTTCTCGCGCATGCACAAGCAGGACCGCGATGCGGTCGACACGGCCCTGCGACGCGTCGAGTTGAGCCATCGTGCCGGTGATCCCCTGTCGGTGCTGTCCGGCGGACAACAGCAGCGCGCACTCATCGCCCGGGCGCTGGCCAGCGAGGCCGAGCTGCTCATCCTGGACGAGCCGCTGGCCGCGCTCGACATCCCCACCCAGGAATCCCTGGCCCGGCTGTTCGAACGCCTGAAGTCTGACGGACTGTCGATGTTGGTGATCCTCCATGAGCTGGGCCCGATGGAGCGGCTCATCGATCGCAGCATCATGATCCAACTGGGCCACAAGATCTACGACGGGCCGCTGATGGCGGGTCCCGCCATTGATTCGGGCCACCACCATCCCGCGCCGATCGGCGCCGACCAGGCCGTCATCAGCGGCCCCGAGATGCGTCGTCCGCACCTGACCAAGGAGGCCTGAGGTGAGCGTCTTCGCACTTGCCTTCATGCAGCGGGCGTTGATCGCCGCGTTGCTGTCCGGATTCATGTCGCCCGCAGTGGGCACCTACATCGTGCAGCGCAAGTTGAGCCTGCTGGGCGACGGGCTGGGTCACGTGGCCATCGCCGGCGTCGGCCTGGCGCTGTTGACCGGCTGGGCACCGACACCGGTGGCCATCGTGATCTGCGTGGTGGGCGCGGTGTCCATCGAGTTGCTGCGCCAGAGCGGACGGGCCCCCGCGGATGTGGGGCTGGCCATCCTGTTCTATGGCGGACTGGCCACCGGCGTCCTGCTTGCGGGAATCTCCGGTCAGGGCACCGGGGTGTTGTCGCAGTACCTGTTCGGGTCGCTGACCACGGTGAGCATGTCCGATGTGGCGCTGGTGGCCGTGATGGCCGCCATCGTGATCATCCTCTCGTTGGGGCTGTCACCGCAGCTGTTCGCGGTGTGCGCCGACGAGGAGTTCGCACGCAGCCAGGGCCTGCCGGTTCGGGCCCTGGAGATCTGCATCGTGGTGATGGCCTCGGTGACGGTGGCCGTGTCGATGCGCACCGTGGGCCTGCTGCTCGTCAGCGCGCTGATGGTCGTACCGGTGGCCGCCGCCAACAACCTGGTGACCGGCTTCTACCGCTCGATGTTCACCGCGATCGGCATCGGTGTGGTGGTGAGCTTCATCGGCGTCACCGGCTCCTACTACTGGAACACCGCCTCGGGCGCCACCATCGTGGTCAGTGCCATCGCGGTCTTCGCCCTGAGCTGGCCGGTGGGATCGCTGCTGAACAGGCGCCGCCTGGCCCGTTCCCAGCGCATCCCCGATCCCGAGACGGCCCGCGACAACGCCGCCGAAGTCGCCGCACACCGTCCGGTCGACCCGTCCGAACTGGTGGGCGACGACGGCAACCACCCCCGAATCCAGCATGGCGACCATGTGGACTATCTGCACGGGAACCATCGCCATGCCCCACATGGAGATCATTTCGATGAACACTGAACGGGACCCGGGTCCCGAGCAGGAAACCACCCCCGCCGCCCCACGTTCCACCACGGGACGCGAGGAGGCCCCCCGCCCCCGACCCCGCCAGACCAAGCAGCGTCAGCTGATCAGCCGGATGCTGGAGAACCAATCCCGCTTCCGCACCGCGCAACAGCTCCATGCCGATCTGCGCGCCGCTGGAGACAGCGCCAGCCTGGCCACGGTCTATCGGGTGCTCCAATCGTTGGCGGAGCACGGCGAGGTCGACACCTGGCGCACTCCCGGCGGCGAGCTGGCCTTCCGGCACTGCTCGCCGACCCACCACCACCACCTCATCTGCTACCGCTGTGGGCGCACCGTCGAGATCGACGCCGGACCCGCGGAGCAGTGGGCGTCCCGGGTTGCCGCCGAGAACGGCTTCATCCACGCCGAGCACCAGGTGGAGGTCTACGGGCTGTGCCCCCAGTGCGCCGCCGAGATCGGCGAGGGCCACTGATCTCTGCCCCCGCGCCTTCGCGGTACCCGGGTGCCCCATGGCCCGGGTATCCCGGTAGTGTTGGGGGCACAAACTTCCATCGCCGAAGGGAAGCCGGTGAGATGCCGGCGCTGACGCGCAACCGTGAGCCGGGCCATCTGGCCTGATGAGCCGGGATACTTCGCGAGATGGTCTGGCCACAACCCGCTGCCGCGGTCGCAGTGGAGGCGGACATCCGTCGTCCCTGCTCGCAGCGAGAGAGGACGACGTGCCATGTCCACGTCACACGAAGCATCCCCGGGATCGCTCATCCCCCTGGCGCCCGGCCCATCGGTGCCGCGCACCTTCGCACCCGCCCCGCAGCTCCTGCCGCGCTCCGTGCGGGTGGCGGGGTCCCCCATCACCATCCTGACCGACCGGGCCGGGACACCGACCCCGCTGGAGCGCACCCCACGGCCCTTTACTCGGGCAGAACTCGAGGTCGCCTGGGTGCAGTGGTCCGCGCTGGATCCACGACTCGCCGACACGGTGATGGTGCTGGCCCACACTGCACTGAGGTGGGACGAGGCCCGGGCACTGACCGTTGACGACCTGGTGCCCCATGCCCATCAGATCATCGTGCGCGCGCACTGCCCGGGCCGGGTCCGACGCCCGCTGGAACCGGCGCTGCACCGGCGGGTGCCGGTGTCGTTGCGCATCCGCCAGGCACTGCGCAGGCTCGCTTCCACGCCGGGGCCCCAGGGGCTGGTGTTCACCGACCCGGACGGTGCCCCGCTGTGTCGCGCCACGGTGCGGCGGGTCCTCGACTGGTACCACACGGCCCCGGGCCATGGCCTGGCCGATCTTCCGGCCACTGCGGCCCAGTTGTGGGCCGACGACGGCGCGCCCCGCGCGGTCGTGGCCGAGTGGAGCGGCCGTCCGGCAGGGTCGTCGCGATCATGGGGCTGAGCCCTCGGACTCCTCCACTGCTGGGACCCGTCGCCCGGCTTCCCCGGCGCGTGGCTTCCCCGTCGCCGGATTCCCTTGCAGCGGGCCCTTGCAGCCGGGCCCCGGCCCCGCTGGGCCGGCATCACCGTGCGGCGCATTCGACGTGCACACGCCAGCGAGCCCCGGCGAGTGGGACCGGCCGGGGCTCACGTCCGTCCCGACGAGGCACGGGACGGCTGGTGCGGCGTGATCAACGAATGTTGAGCCCGCTCTTCAACACGCAACGACGCTTGCGGGCGAAGCAGCGGGCCGAGGTCAGGCCCTCACCGGTCGGGCCGGCGATGGTGAAGGTGGGAAAGCCCTCACCATCGATGCCGATGCCGTTGTACGAGGGGCCGTTCTTCACGAAGATCGTGGTCTGGATGAGCTTGCCCATCTTGGTCAGCGCGTTGACATTCGACGAGTGCATCACGGCCGTGTGACGGTTGCCGTGCTCCACCTCCACCGCCTTGTCGATGGCGGTGTCGACATCGGGCATTCGCACGATCGGCAGGATCGGCATCATCAGCTCCACCTGCACGAACGGATGGTCGAAGGGCACCTCGCAGATCAGCAGGCGCGTGTCCTTGGGTGCGCTCAGGCCCACCTCGGAGGCGAGCTGGGCGGCCGGCTTGCCCACATAGGCGGCGTTGGCATGCTGGCCCTTGGTCACTAGGGCGGCCAGCTTGTCCATCACGGCGCGATCCTTCAACTCGAAGCAGCCGTGCTTGAGCATCTCGAACTTGAGCAGGTCGGCAATGGAATCAACCGCCAGCACCTCCTTCTCGGCGGTGCACGGGAGGTTGTTGTCGAAGCTGGCCCCGTCCACGATGTCCCGGGCCGCCTTGGCGATGTCGGCGGTGTCATCCACCACGGCCGGCGGGTTGCCGGCGCCGGCACCGATGGCCTTCTTGCCGCTGGACAGCACGGCCTTGACGATGCCCGGCCCGCCGGTTGCCACGAGCATGCGCACCTTCTCGTGCGACATCATGGCGTTGGTGTTGTCGATGGAGGGCTCCTCGACCGTCACCACCAGGTTGGCGGGCGCACCCGCAGCGGCGAGCGCGCGGTTGATCTTGCGCACCAGCCACAGGGTGATCTTCTTGGCACGCGGATGGGGGCTGAAGACCACCGCGTTGCCGGCCGCGAGCATGCCGATCGTGTTGTTGATCACCGTCTCGGTGGGATTCGTCGTCGGCGTGATCGCCCCGATCACGCCGAAGGGCGAGAACTCGACGGTGGTCAGCCCGTCGTCCCCCGACCAGGCCTCGGTGATGATGTCCTCGGTGCCCGGTGTGTACAGGGCGGCGTAGCGATTCTTGAGGATCTTGTGGGGCACATTGCCCATCCCCGTCTCCTCGACGGTGGCGGTGGCCATGTACTCCAGGTTGCCGGGCTCGCTGGCCACGTCGCGGATTGCCTGGATGAACCGGTTGCGGTCACGCAACGAGCAGTCCATGTACTGGCGCCACGCCTCGTCGGCGGCGTCCACCGCACTGTTCATGTCGGTGAAGATGCCGTCGGTGCCGCTGGGGGCATCCGTACCGGAATCCTGGCGTGAGATGACCTCACGCACCGTCTCACGAACGACCCGCTGGATTAGTTCTGGGCTGATGGTCATGACCGACTCGCTTCCTTGGCTCGCGACATAGCAAAACTGGCAATGGTGACGTCCTGGTCGACCGTGCCGCCGGAGACACCAATGCCCCCGCACAGCACACCCTCGACAAAGACCGGCAGGCCTCCCCCGAAGACGACCACGCGTCCGTCGTTGGAGTTCTGGATTCCGTGGAGCTCAGCGCCCGGCAGGGACGCCTCGCCCAGATCGGCGGTCGGCTGTTTGAAGGCCGCTGCCGTGAATGCCTTGTTCGACGCCAGGTCAAGGCTGCCGAGCAGGGAATCCTCCATCCGGTGCAGGAGCATCAGATGGCCGCCGGCATCGACACCGGCAAAAACAATGGGTACGCCCAGCTCGGCACCCCGGGACTGGGCTGCCGCCGCCATCGCCTGGAGCACGTCCAGGTCGTAGCGGGCGAGCCCGAACCGGGTGGCGGGGTCGGCCGTGGTCGAGACATCGGCCGGCACGAAGCCGCTGGCGGGGCTCCACGCGACACGGGGCTGGGGCGACTGCGCCGCCAGGTGCTTCTCGACGACGGACCTCACCAGGCCCTCGAGCCGTGCCACGTCGAAGCGGTGCTCGGCCACGCGTGCCAACGAGTACAGGGCATCCGACAGCCGATTCACATAGCGGATCAGCTCGGGGCGCACCGGACGCGACTCGGCGGCGGTCAACATGCGTCGCTCGGCACGTCGGGTGACGGTGCGCGCGCGGTGGAGCGCTGCGGAGACCAGGTCGCGACCGGGAACCACGAAGTTGCGCTGTGGTCCGGTCTCGGCCATCGAATCATCGATGAGTCGTTCCAGGTCTGCGACGTCGTCGGGGCTGATCGTATTGGCGATCACGGCGCGTCCGGCCTCGTCGCTGGCCAACTCGGCGGCGGCGACGAACAGGCGCTGTTGGATGTGCTGGAGGGCGGCGCGCATGTCGGGGTCCTCGACGCGCGCCTTCGCCTCGCCGATGGTGGCGTTGGCCTCGTCCAGGGTTCCGTAGGCCTCAACGGTCGGGTCCTGCTTGGGCACCCTGGTGCCGCCGAACAAGCCGGTGGTTCCCTTGTCCCCGGTGCGGGTATAGATCGCTGCCATCGTCACGCCGGTCCGATCTCGACGGTGTCGACGATTCCGACGATGGTCGAATCGATCGGTGCGTCCTTGCGATCGGCGGCGAATCGCGCCGAGCTGCCCTTCGTGACGATCACGATCGAGCCCGTGCCAGCTCCCACGGTGTCCACCGCGATCTCCGGACGTCCGACCGGCTCCTGCGGGAGCCCGATCTGCTCGATGAGCATCAGCTTGAAGCCGACCAGCCGTTCGTCCTTGCTGGTGGAGACCACCGTGCCGCGTACCTTTGCCAAGAACATGTCACACCACCACCGTGATCTGGATATTTCGGGAGGCCGCCATGTCCCGGGCGGCGGCCGTCACCTTCGTGTCGGGCCGGATGGCCAGGCATGAAGCCGGGTCCAACTTCTGCACCACGCCCTGGCTGATCAGCTTCAGGGTGCTGGGCGCGCCCGTGACCGGTCCGCGCGGCGCCGGCTCACGCCGGGTATCGGTCACGCGCGTCCCCCGGTGGGAGACGCCGCCACCGTGCGGCCGGGGAGCCGGTGCCGGGATCGCGGGGGCGGCGCATGCGGCAAGGGCCTGTGCCGGGATTCCCTGGGCGATCAGCGCGTCCTTGTGTGCCGCGTCGCGACGGTCGAAGGCCGCCAGCGCCGTGCGTGCGAGCGCCTGGCTTCGGGCCAGCCTCACCCCGAAGGAGGTCAGGGCGGTCAGGTTGGCGCGCAACAGCTCCGCGTAACCGGAGGGCATCTCGGGATAGATCGAACGCTTGGGCGCCTCGTCGGGGCTGACCGCGGTGCTTGAGGCGACGACCAGGCGGTTGCTCATGATGAACTCACTGAACAGGTTGCTGGCCAGGCAGTCCGCGATCCCGTGGGACACCTTGGCGGCGACGTTGGCCGTCAGGGTCGGCGCGATGAGCATCTGGTGGTTGGCCACCAGGTGGTCGTCGACCTGTGGGAGGCCCAGGGCCCCGATCTTGTGCTGGTCGAGGATCCGGCGGGCGCTGGGGGTTTGCACCACGTCGAGGGCGACGCCCTCATCGGCCAGTGCGCGCAGGCCCCCGAGGCATTCGTCAAAGCCGAGCAGGCCGCCGGTGAAGACCACCAGCGCGCGACGGGGGGCGGGGGCGAGCAGTTCCACGAGCGTCTGCCGGATGATCGCCCTGAGTTGATCCGGATTCATCGGGATTCCTCCTGGGCGGGCATCGGGATGCCGAGCGGGGTGATGAACAGGGGTTGGGCCGGACGCACCACGGGTCGGTGCAGCCTGGCCTCGAAGATGGCCGGTGCGCTCTCGAACGAACTCGAGCCACCCACCAGGTAGACGGCCGGCACGTCCCGCGAGCCGAGGGCCTGCGCGGCGATGGTCGCCATCTTGTCGAGGGTGGGGCGGATGGTTCCCAGCACCTGTTCGCGGTACTGCGGATCCTACTTCATGGCCTCGGCCTGGTCGTAGTCGATGTTGTTCGAACCGGCCAGCACCAGGGTCATGTGATGGCCACCGGTGGCCTCGTCAACCGACAACACCACCTTGCCGTCCTCCAGGATCGACACCCCGGTGGTGCCGGCACCGACGTCGATGACCGCGCCGTCGGTGATGCCCATGGCGCGTGCGGCAGCCACCGGCTCGTCGACCACCTCATCAAGGTCGAGGCCGGCCGCGCCGATGACATTGGCGAACACCTGGATGTCACCGTCGCTGATGCCGGGGGGAATCGAGATCGAGGCCTTGGTGAACTCGTGGCCCAGGCGTTGCTCGACGTCGGCGCGCAGCGCGCGCACGGCGCTGGTCGCGCCTGCCCAATCGACCACCACCCCGTCGCGCACGACGGTGGAGTGCACCCAGCCCCCCGCAATCGGGTGGTTGGCCGCGTCGACCACTGCCACGACGATGTTCGCCGTGCCGAGATCGAATCCCAACCGCATCTGGCCGGTCGGTTCGTCGATCGCGCCGGTGCGGACCTGCTCAGCGAAACGCATGATCGCCTGCTCGGGGAGCTCCACGTGCGTCGTCACCACCATTCCAGTCATCGCCATTCGCCTGTCCTCGCGTTGCCCATCGTCGTGCCGTTGGCCATCGTGGTGCAGGGTCCGTGGGCTTCCGGCCCCCACACGGCGGGCAGCCCGAAGGCGACCCGGCAGCTGGGCGTCGGCCGGAAGCCACGTGGACCCTGCACTCATCGTCATGCCTGCTTGGGCAGGAGCTTCTCGACGTCGGCCGCGGGACGCGGGATGACGTGGCGGCTGAGCACCTCTTCGCCGACTGCCGCGGCGGCGGCAGCTCCGGCATCGACGGCGGCCTTGACCGCGCCCACGTCGCCGCGAACCATCACGGTGACCAGGCCGGCGCCGACCTTCTGGTAGCCGACGAGCACCACATTCGCGGCCTTGACCATCGCATCGGCCGCCTCGACGGACCCGACGTATCCCTTGGTCTCAATCAGACCCAGTGCTTCCCTCATGGTGTTTCCTTCCCTTGCCATTTCGCTTGCCTGCGTATCGGACATCACTTCTTGCCGGCTTCACGTCCGGCTTGCGGTGCCTTCCTGCGGTTGCGGGACGGTCCCGCTGTGCCCTTGTCAGGACGCTCCTGCGAGGGCGAGATCTTGGGCTGCGACGGCACGGCCGGTGCCGTGGCGGCCGGGTCATCGGCCACAGGCCCCGCTGGTGCCGGATCGGGGGCCGGTGCCGGATCAGTGGTCGGTGCCGCGGGCTCTGCGTCGCGCGGCGGGTCCGCCGGATCCAGGGCCCGCTCGGCGGCCGCCATCTGCTCGGGGGTCGCGGCCTCCGGCGAGGTGCCCCCACCGGGCCGGGCAGCCGGTGAGGCGCCCAGGCCGACCGTCACCGGGGTGAGCACCACCGGATCGATCTGGTCATTGGGTCGCGGGATCACCGACTCGGCGAACACGGAGGTGATCTGGCTCGCAGCCGCCCTGGCGGCCGCTATGGCCGACTGCACGGCCGAGACCTGGCCGGTGATCTTCACCGTCACCATGCCCATGCCGTCGGTCGTCTCGTAGCCGACCAGGCGCACATCGGCCGCCTTGCAGGCGACGTCCGCCGCGGTGATCGCGGCAGGCAGTCCCAGCACCTCAATGGTGCCCAGAGCTTGGGTGAGCTGCATCTCGTCTCCTCGTGTCCTAGTTCATCGGTAGTAGCGGTATGCGCTTGACCAGTCGGGCCGCGTTGGCTCCGATGGCCCGGTTGCGCGCGGCGTCCCGGCTCAGGTTGACGGCGATGTAGGGACGCTCGGCGGGCAGCTTCTCCGTGGTGATCACGGCATAGCTGAGGGCGACCCCGATGCCCACGCCGAGACGGGATTCCACGCTCGCCTCGTGCGCCAGCTCAAGGGGATTGATGCTTGCCTGCCAGGTGACAGTGCTCGGCACCCCCTCCTCCTCCATGCCGAAGCAGATATCGGCGATCTGATCAGCCGTGATCTGATCGCTGACGCGCATGTTGATCGTCGGCTTGTCGGTGTTCATCGGCCTGCCTCCCAGGCGAGCACGAGTCCGGTGGCCACCGCATTGCGCGGCCCCTCGGTGCCCCGGGTGTTGGCGCGCCCGGCGACCACGCGGAACTCGGCCAACGCATGGGTCACGAATTGTGGGATCTCGAAATCGAGCGCCGAGCCACCCACGAGCACGACATGGGCGATGTCGCGGACATTGTTGGTGGGGCTCACCGCGGCGAGGGCCCGCATGGCATTGGTCACGAAGACCCGCTGCTTGGCGTGGATACGCACCTGGCGGATCACCTCGAGGGGATGGCGCAGGGGCAGGGGGATCATCCCGTCGGGATGGAGCACCACGGTGCGCGCGAACAGCTCGGGGGCCAGCGGCTCGTCGAAGAACTGCACGGTGCCGTCCTCGTGGCGGATGCTGAACAGCGTCTCGACGCGGGCGAGCGGATAGCGCTTGATGTTCTCCGCGTCCTCCTCGCTGTCGAGTCCCAGCTCCATCTTGATGAGCAGCGTGACCATGTTCCCGGCCCCGGCCAGGTGCACTGACCTGGCCGGCTGGCCCTCGCGCAGGACGGAGGCGTCGGTTGATCCGGCGCCCATGTCGAGGATGGCGATCGGCACGGAGGTGCCCGGTGTGGTGAGTGCCCCACGGATGGCCATGTCGGCCTCCACGCCGCCGACCTCCACCCGTACGGCGAATTGTTCGGTCATCTCCTCGGCGATGCGCTGCATCTGGAGGCGGTCTGCCTTGACCATCACGGCGATGCCGACGGCTGCCTCCAGCGAGAACTCACCGGCCACCCCGCCGGTGACCTTCTGGGGGACGTTGGTGTCCACGGCCAACAGGTCGGTGACCTCGATGCCGGCCGGGTCGCGGTCGGTGAGCCGGCCCATGGTGACCCGCACCTTCTCCATCATCCCGCCGATGTTGGTGCCGGGCTCGCCCTTGATGTCGCGGATGGTGCCCACGGACTCGGCCGCGTGCATGATCTCCTGCGCCCCGCGATCGACGTCCACCTCGGCGGTGCGATCGCCCAGGAAGCGCAGGCTGCCGGCAGGAATGTGGCGTTCGGTGACATCTCCGGCGGGGGTCTTGATCACGACGGCGGAGCGGTTGCCCACCAATGACCTGGCCATGGGGACGACGCTGGCCGTCTCGTCGGGGCTCAGGCCGAACATGGTGGCGATGCCGTAGGGATTGGAGAGCGTCTCGACGATCCGGCCGACTTCGGCCACCTCGATCGCCGCCGGCATGCCGATCGGTACCTTGTCGATCAGTTTGACCTCATCGACGATCGGGATCTTGGCGGTCAGCCGGTTGTCGACCAGCACGCCGTCGTCCAATTGCAGGATGGCACCGGTGATGTTCACCCGGGCGGCCGCCTCATTGATCCGGGCGGCCACGTCGAGGAAGCCATGGGTGTGGTCGGCCACGACGATGTAGGGCTCACCGGCGCTGGCCTGCCCGAGGTCGTCGAGACGGATGGTCGTGCCGACCCCGACGCCCAGTCCCCCGGGGGTCGAGGGGTTGTGGCCGATCATGGTCGACTCAGTGATGATCGTCTCGGAGATGGTCTCCATGGCCACATCGCCGATCACCGGCGCCGCCTCGTTGATCCGGATGAGGTCGAGTTGCTCCAGTTCACGGCCGGCGGTCTGGAGTGCCTGGGTGATCGCCTGGAACACCCCCTGGGTGTTCTGTTGGGTGCCCTTGATGCCGGTGGTCGACACGATGGCCGACGCAAGGAACCGCGGCGGGGCACCCGCGGCGACGTCCGCGAGTGCCACCTCCGTGGTCGCATTGCCGATATCGACACCGGCGATGAGCGTCATGTTTACCCAGACCTCCAGATTTCCGACGTCAGTGCCTACGCGTCCGCCTTGAGGCGGCCCCGCTTCTCGTAGACATCGGCAGCCTCACGAATGAAGGCGGCATTGATGGTGCAGCCGTACTTCGTCTCGAGGCCGTCGGCGATCGCATACAGCTCGGCCTTCGTCGAACGGTAGGGGCGCAGGGCGTTGTAGACGTCCAGCACCTCCTCGTCGGGCACCTGGATGAGCTCTGCGGCGCGACGCAGGTTGCGGGCCAGCGCGTCACGGTCGGCCGATTCGGCCACCTGTGCCTGCATCTCAAGGGTCTCCGGGGCAATCCGGAAGTCCTTGGCGGTCAACTCGCCGCTCTTCACCTTGTCGAAGGTGAAGTCCGACAGGGCCCGACCCGATGCCGACTTGATCTGCTCGGGAACCTTCTCGCCCAGCGGATACGAGGACTTGTCCACCCGATGTGCGGCACCAGTGGTGCTGGGGGCAGCAGCGGGCAACTTGTCTAATGCGACATTGTCCTGGTTGAGGTTTGCCATGACCTCGCCCATGATCTGACGAATCAGTTCTTCGGAATCCATTGCCTCTCCTACCGGTACTCGACCCGAAGTGCCTGGGTCTTCTTGTTCAGATCGCACATCTGGGTTTCCTTGATGTGCAACAGGGCGGCGATTGCCTGGTACTTCGGACGTGCCATCTGGTCATTGACCACCGGCACGGGGTCGGGCGACTCACCCTTCGCGTAGCGGGCGGCATTCTTGCCGATCGCCCGGAAGGTGGCCAGATCGATCAACGGGGACTGGCTGAACAGCTCCAGGTTCGACAGCGGCGGCAGGTCCTTCTGGTGGATCACCGTGGTGCCGCGCGACTGGATGCCAATGCCCACGCCCGAGCCCGACAGCACCGCGGCGTCGTGGGCGATGAAGCCCACATCGGCGGTACGGAACACCCGGATGAACCGGTAGGTCAGGCCCTCCTCCTCGATGCCGGCGCAGATTTCGCGCAGCACCTCGGCGTGCGGGATACCGATGATCGTCTTGGTGATGCGTCCGCCGAAGGCCGGGGCCAGGGCGATCACCACCTCCCGGGGATTGGTACCCCGCGGGGCGGGGCCCTCCTCGGTGATCTCGAGCTGGTCACCGGATGCCTCGGTCAGCGACGGCGCGGTGGCCATCGCGGTGGCGCTTCCCGCACCGGTGCCCTGTGCGTCTCCGGCGGCGGCGAATTCCTTGACCACTTCTTCAATGATGGTGCGCAGTGTCTTCTCGTCCATCGTCATCACCTCAGATGCTCTCGGGACTGATCGCCTGGCGAATGGTCTTCAACTTGTCCCATCGCTCATCAGTCATCTGGTAGCCGGTGCCGGGCCCGCGGTAATCGTTCGGGTAGTTCACCGCGCTGATCACTTGGAAGTCCTCGTTGAGGATTGCCGAGGTGTGCAGGTAGTCGCCGGCAACGCGCTGCTTGAGCATGTTGTAGACGGAATTAGCGACATCCTCGAACCCGGCGCGATCCAGGGCGAGGACGATGTCCACACCGGTGATCCCGCGCTTCATGAGGTCCTCGGCGGCCTTCAGGTCCTCGACCACATTGCGTGCCGGCATGTCCTTGGAACCGCGCGCATAGGTGGCGGCCTCCACCTCTTCATCGGTCACCTCAGTGAGTCCGAGTTCGCGGAAGATGGCCTGGATCACCCGGGCCGCCTTGTTGCGCACCCGCACCACGTCCTCCTCGACCACGGGCTGGAGCCCGCCGTCGATCTTGAGGTCGCGCTGGATGATCAGCCAGTCGTCGTAGTCGTCGGCGTCCCAGTTCGATCCGGCGAACATGTTGTCGTAGTTCGGGGTGGCCGAGTAGCCCGAGCAGATGAAGTCGGTGCCGGGCACGAACTGCATCAGCGAGCGCGCAACGCGGCGCAGATCGGAGTGGGTGAACGTCTGGTCGTTCGACGAGGCGCATTCCAGGTCGAGGCTCATGGCAATGAGGTTCTCGGCCAGCACCGCGCGGATGCCGCTGGGCACTGCGGCCGGAACGCCGATGCACGACACCGAACCATTCTGGATGCCCTGCGAGCCGGCGCCCTTGGTGATGTAGAGGCAGCGGGCCTCCAGGTAGAGCATCGACTTGCCCTCGGCTGCGCCCATCTGCACCTCGGAGCCGGTGCCCGAGGTGAAGCGCATCTTCAGGCCGCGCGACGCGTAGCAGGAGGCCAGGAAGGACTTGGACCACGGCGTGTCGTCGCCGTCCATGAACACCTGCTCGGTGCCGTAGACCGAGACGGTCTCGGCATAGGCGGTGAAGCCGCGCATGCCCAGGGCCAGCTCGGTGGCCTCCTCCACCGAACACTGGGTGAGGATGCCGGGACGACCCACCTGCGAGCCCACCATGTTGGCGATGGCATTGAAGGGTGCATAGCGCACGATACCGACGGTGGTCTCCTCCTCGGCGAAGCCGCGCAGGGCGCCCTCGGCCGCGTCGGCGGCGATCTGGACCGGGTTGTCCTTCAGGTTGGTGACGTGCGCCTGATTGGCCGGGAACAGCCGGGCACGCATCTTGGTGACGGCCATCATCATCTCCAGCACCGACATGGTGCCGACCACCTCGGTGATCTTGGCCGGAGTCATGGCCGTGGTGAGCTGCACCACTTCCGCACGCGGAACGTGGAAGTCCATCATCTGCCGGGCCAGCTCACGCGAGTCGGTCTTGCAGACCTCCTCGGCCTTGTCGAGCCGGATTCCGTAGTCGGCGATGAAGGTGTCGATCATGTCGAAGTCGGCGCGCTGCTTGCCGTCGAGCTCGACGACCACCCCGTCCTCGATCCGGATCGAGGGGGTCGGGTCGTTGGGCCCGTTCATGGCGATCAGGCCCACCTCGGGCCATTCCGTGACGTAGCCGTCCTGGTTGACAGGGCGGGCGTCCAGTGCCTCGAAACGCTTGCTTTTCACGAAGCTGCCTCGTCTCAGATGTAGGGCGTGGTGGTTGACGTGGGAACGTCGCCCATGGCGCCGAGGAGTTCCAGGCCGGTCGCACGGGCGGCGATGATGGCCTGGCGGACTGCTCCGGAGTCACCGGTGAAACACGAGATGACCTCATTGGAGTAGCTGGTGCCGTGGGCGGGGCTGGAGTAGCCGATCACGTCGATGGTCGATGCCTTGACGGCCGTGTCGGCCAGGACCACGCCAATGGCGGCGGGTGCACCGACGGTGATTCCGAAGGCCTTGCCGACGGGTGCGCCGAAGGCCTTGTTGAGTGCATGGCTGGCGCGCGCGGTGTACTGGAACTCCAGGTGACCGGCATCGTTGCCGTAGACGTCACCGAAGGTGCGGTCCAGCTCACCGAGGGTGACCTCGACGGCGCGACGCGCGTCCGAGACGTCCTCGGCACCCAGGATGATGAGGGAGCCGTGGCCGGCCCCTCCCTTGGTGTCGCGGGCCAGCTCGATGGACACGACCTCGGTATTGGTGGCCTTCACGCCCTCGTCGGCCGCGAAGATGTGCGGGCCGGCGCCGGTGCGGTCACCGATGATGCCGATCGAGCGGTACTTGGGATCGATCTTCATCAGGGCGTGGATCTGCGGATCCACGTTCGGGATGACCAGGCCGATGGTATCGCCGAGCGCCGAGGTGCCGACGAACTCCGTGGCCTCGGGGCGTCCGATGGATGCCGGCACGCTCGGGGCGGCTGCACGCGGTGCGGCAGAGGCGGGCTCATTGCCGATCTTCGCCATCACGGCCGACATGATCTGGTCGACCAGTTGCTCATTCGCCATGGTTGATCACAACCTCACTTCTGGTCCGCGAACGACGGGAGGATCTTCTCCACGTCGGCGTGCGGGCGCGGGATCACGTGGACGGACACGAGTTCGCCAACGTTCTGGGCGGCCACGGCACCGGCATCGGTGGCGGCCTTGACCGCGCCGACGTCACCGCGCACCAGCACGGTCACCAGGCCGGAACCCACGCGCTGGCTTCCGATAAGCGTCACATTGGCCGACTTGACCATTGCATCAGCAGCTTCGACGGCCGGGACAAAACCCTTTGTCTCCACCATCCCCAGGGCATCTTGCATTCCGAACTCCTTCATTGGATTTGGTCGGATCGCCATTCACAGGTCCGGCGACCCTGCCGGGCAATACCCCGAGACTAGATGCGTGGATAGGGTGAAAATCGCACATCGACTGTCCAATTTCCGCGCACCTGCGCGAGCCTCCGACAACACGAAAGTGCAAGTCCCGACAAGAAAGTGCACCTGTGGCGATGGCAGGGAGCTTTTCCGTGCCGATGGCGGCCCGCGACGCCTCCGGGCACCGATCAGGCACGAGAATGGCCCTTAGACCTGGTGGCTGCGTCGCCGGGCACCCGGCCCTCAGGTCATGCACCCAGGAAGGTCATTGAATGTCGGACAAGCAACGCATCATCCAGGAGTTCGTCCCGGGCAAGCAGGTGACCCTGGCCCACGTGGTCGCCAATCCGGATCCCGGCCTCTACCCGAAGATCGGCCTGCCCGCGGGCACCGAGGCACTCGGCATCATGACGATCACCCCCAGCGAAGCGTCGATCATCGCCGCCGATGTGGCCACGAAGGCCTCGGCGGTGTCGTTGGGTTTCGTGGACCGCTTCTCGGGTTCCCTAGTCGTGCTCGGCCAGCTGTCGGACGTCGAATCGGCGATTGAGAACGTGGTGGCGGTGCTGTGCGATGAGCTCGGCTTTGCCCGCCCACCCATCACGCGTTCATGAAGAAGATCCTGTTGGTCGGCTCGGTCGGTGCCGGGAAGACGACCCTTTTGCAGTGCCTGCACGAGCGCGAACCCAGCTACGCAAAGACCGAGACGATCTACACCGACGGCACCATCGTGGACACGCCGGGCGAATACCTGGAGATGCCGTTCTACAAGCATGCCCTGCGGATGGCTTCCTTCGAGGTGGACCTGGTGGTGCTGCTCGCCTCCGCGCAGGTGTCGGAGGCGAAGTTCCCACCCGGGTTCACCAGCTTCTTCATGCCACCGTCGGTGGGCGTCGTGACGAAGATCGACCTTGCCGACCAGGTGGCGATCGACATCGCCACGTCACACCTGCAGATGGCCGGCGTGACGCAGATCTTCCCCGTGTCTGCCATGACCGGGGCCGGAATCGATCGGCTCGCAGCCCGTCTGGCCTAGTTGTACTGACCGGACACGTTGGTTGAGGAGCGAAACGCGGTTCGGTCCTGTTGTGAGGGAGAACTCCTCACCGTCGGACGAGGAGTTCCTGTGATGCGTTGCAGGCTTGGGCGAACACCCTTGGGTCGCCTTGGATTGACGCGGTGACCTGCGCTCCTTCATGGAGCAGGTGCAGCAGGGTCCCAGTGTTCTCGTCGCCGCTGGCGATCTGCGTGAACAGGGCCAGCATCCAGGCTTTCTCTGCCCGGATGAACTTGGTGGCCTCATGGTCGCTGGCGCCGATCTCGGACCACGCGTTGACGAACGCGCAACCGCGGGGGGTGCTGGTCGCCCATTGGGCAGTGTGCTGGTAGACGATGTCCAAGGCTTGAGCTGGGGAGGCATCGGTCAATGTTTCCAGGAGTTCGCCTTGCCAGGCGTGGGCGCGTTGTTGTAGGTAGCAGACGATCAACCGATCCTTGGATCCGTAGCGTTGGTACAAGGTCCTCTTTGTGGTCCCTGCGTGCTCGACGATGCTGTCGACACCGGTGGCCGTGATCCCGTGGTCGCGGAAGAGTTCGGCGGCAGCATCGAGAATCCGGCGGCCGACCGGCGTGGTGTCGACAGGCTCGAATACCTCGAGGTCGATGTCCATGCTTTTGTCCCCTCAGCCGACGGTGGTGCACTGACAGTATACCGACCGGTGTGTTTACCTGACTGGATGCGACGGGTCATGTGTGTAGCGTTTGTGGTGGCGTGGAGTTCCGGGTTCGTCGGGGCGACGCTGGCGGACCGGACAGGCGTGGGGACGTGGTCCCTGCTGGCCTGGCGTTACCTGGCGACCGCCCTCGTACTCCTCGTCGGGTGTCTCCTGGTTCCTTCACTGCGCCACTCTTTCTGCGCGCTGGGTCGACGTGAGGTGTTGCAACAGGTCATCCTGTCCGTCTTGTCTCATGTGCTCTTCCTGGGCGGTGTCTTCCTCGCCGCCGAAGAGGGGCTGGATGCCGGCTTGTCGGCGTTGGTGTGTGCACTCCAGCCGCTGATCGTGACCGTGGCAGGACGAATCTTTTTCGGTGACCGGGTCAGAATCGTCCAGTGGGTTGGCTTGCTCATTGCCCTGGGTGGCGTCTCCCTGAGCGTGGGAGGCATCAGCGCAGCGGGGGTGGGAAGCGTGGGCCTGGTAGCAATGAGTCTGCTGGGGCTGTCTACGGCCTCACTGCTGGAACGCTCGTGGAATCCCCAGGTGCCAGTGACGGTCAGCCTGACCGTGCAGGTGAGCGTCGCGGCCGTGATCTTCAGCGGTGTCGCCCTCGTGACCGGCGGTCTCGCACTGCAGGTCACGGGAGCACTGGTGCTGGCCATCAGTTGGCTGGTTCTCTTGTCAGGTCTCGGCGGCTACGCCACGTTCATCTGGTGCCTACGCCACGTGGGAGCCACCACGACCAGCACTCTGCTCTACCTGACTGCACCGGTCACGATGCTGTGGGCGTGGTGCATGTTTGGCCAGCAGCCCCCGCCCCTGCAGTGGATTGGGCTCGCGGTCGTCCTGAGCGGCGTCGGCCTCGCGACAAGACGCACCAACCACCGTGAGCAAGGCACAGCCTGACCACCGGCCCCAATGCGGCCGGATCGTACGCAACGACACCACGTCAATATCAGGAGCAAGGCTTCCATGACCCACACGAATGCTGCTCTCACACCGCGCCACCGGCTGATCGTCGCTCGGCTGGTCGTCGAGGAAGACTGGCCGGTCAGCGAGGTCGCTGCCCGGTTCCAGGTGTCTTGGCCGACCGTGAAGCGCTGGGCCGACCGCTACCGGGCCGGCCAGTCCATGTAGGACCGCTCCTCGCGGCCGCAGCACTCGCCGAACAAGACCGACCAGGCCACCACGCGGTGCTGTATCCAGCTCCGGCTACGTCTGCGCGAGGGGCCGGTTCAGCTCGCGTGCCGGCTCGGCGTCGCGCCGTCCACGGTCCACCGGATCTTGGTCGACGCCCGCCTGAACCGGCTGTCGAACGTTGACCGCGCGACTGGGGAACCCGTCCGTCGCTACGAACACGATCACCCCGGGGCCATGCTGCACGTCGATGTGAAGAAGCTCGGCAACATCCCCGACGGCGGGGGCTGGCGTTACGTCGGCCGCCGGCAAGGCGAGAAGAACCGGGCCGCCACGCCTGACAAGGCCAAGAACAAGTGGCGGGACCCTTTGATGGGCAAGGCCTATGTCCACACCGCCATCGACGACCACTCCCGTGTCGCCTATGCCGAAGTGCACGACGACGAAACCGCCTTCACCGCCGCCGCTGTTCTGGTGAGGGCTGTCGAGTGGTTCAACGCCTGCGGGGTCACGGTGGAGCGGGTGCTGTCTGACAACGGTGGCGCTTACCGGTCGCACCTGTGGCGAGACACCTGCGCCGAGCTGGGCATCCGGCACAAGCGCACCAGGCCGTATCGACCGCAGACCAACGGCAAGATCGAGCGCTTCCGCCGAACCCTGTCCGACGGCTGGGCCTATGCCCGCTGCTACACCTCTGAGACGGAGCGCCGCGGGGAGCTCGAGGGCTGGCTGCACAACTACAACCATCACCGACCCCACACGGCTTGCGGCAACCAGCCACCCTTCTCACGATTGACCAACGTCTCCGGTCAGTACACCTAGTCCCGGCACCCTCCCGGCGCCCTCCGGGGTGGACCGTACGGGTCGGCGGGGACTAGAGGGCGTGGGCCAACAGCCCGGCGAGCTCATGAGGGTCACCGGCCGGGGGTTTCCCGATGTGCAGAAGTCGCGCAATGCGGTCTGGGACAGCTGTGGAATGGCAGCCCGGAAGGCGGCGCGGTCGACGCCGGCGTCGGTGAGCGAGGCCGGCATGTCAAGGTCACGACGTATGGCGGTGATGAAGTCGACGAGCCCCGTCACCAGTCCGCGTCGGGTGGCCGCGTCGATGCCGATGGCCGCCGCGAGCTGTGCATAGCGCTCGGCGATGGGCGACAACGTGGCAGCCCCGAAGCCCAGCTCGCCGGCGTTGAAGCCGATCACATGCGGCATCAGGATGCCGTTGAGCCTGCCGTGCGCCACATGGAAGCTGCCGCCGATGGCATGGGACAACCCGTGCACGATGCCCAGTCCGGAGTTCTCGAAGGCGATGCCGGCCATCGTCGCCGCATTCTGCTGGTGTTCCCCGGCCGCAAGGTCGTTCCCGTCGCGGAAGCTGGCCACCAGGTTCGCGCTGATCAGTCGCAGCGCCTTCTCGGCCAGTGCGTCCGTGATGTCGTTGTGGTCCAGCGCAACATAGGCCTCCACCGCGTGGCTGAGCGCGTCCATCCCGGAGTCGGCGGTGAGCGTGGGCGGGCAGGTGCGCACCGCGTCAGGGTCGAGGATGGCCACATCTGCCACCATGTCGGGTGAGGTCATGGGGAGCTTGGCGTCGTGCTCGGGATCGGTGACCACCGCGAACGAGCTGACCTCCGACCCGGTTCCCGAGGTGGTGGGCACCACATAGAAGCCCGCCGACAGTGGCTGGCCCTGCTCGAGGGCAATCTTGCGCACCGCCTTGGCGGTGTCGATCGGCGATCCCCCGCCCAGGGCCAGCAGGGCCTCGGGGGCGCAGTCAAGGAAGGCCCGCAGGCCGCGCGCGACGGCCTGGACGTCGGGATTGGGCTGCACCTAGTCGAAGACCGTGATCTCGGCGCTGCCGAGGTGGCCGCGCACGGTGTCCATCAGTGCCGAGGAGGCGATGAAGGCGTCCGTGATGACCAAGACGCGGCGTCCGCCGAGCCTGTCCAGCGCGGTGAGTGCGTCAGGCCCGCAGGCGAGAGAAGTGGCCAGTTGGAATTGCTTCATGGAGCGGTCTCCGGTCGAACGATGAATGCTGTCGCCGGTATTCGCTGGGCGACATCCCCGTTCGGGAACGGAAGACCCTGGAGAAGTAGTTCACCTGGCTGAAATCCAGGGTGGTCGCGATTTCACCCACCGGCATCTGGGGGGACGCTAGCATCAGCTCGGCCCGTTCCAGCCGCCGTGACATCACATATGACACGAATGTGTCGCCCGTGACCGATTTGAACAACTTCGACAGGTGCCCCGGGGACCAGTGGAGCTTTCGGGCTGCCTCGGTCAGCGACAGCGCGCGGGCGGGGTTGCGGGCGATGTCATTGATGAGATCGCGCAGGTTGTGCTGCCGTTGCGGACGGGTGCGGAGCACCTCATCGAGGATCAGGGTGGCCAGCCGTTCGGCGTGCAGCTGGCTCGTGTAGCGGCCCGGATGGGCGCCGGCACCGCGTCGGTGCCGCACGATGGTCTCCTCCAAGTGTGGCGCGAGGCGTGGCGCGATGTCACGGGCCACGGCCAGGAGGGCCTCGTCCAGTGCCTGCACCCCCTCCAGCACATCGGTGCTCGGAACCGGATCGAAGGCGGCCTGCAACTGCACCGAGATCTCGGCGACCGTGCCCGCAAAGTCCTCGGCCAACAGAGCCGTTCGAAGGATGTCCGCACTGTCGCTCGCAGGAGCGTCGGAATCGGCCTCATCATCCGCGGCCCGGGCCGACGACGTGTTCGGGTTGGGTGTGAACCCCGCGACAATATCGGTGGGAACCACGCTCAGTCCGCGCAGGGCGGCCCCCCGGGCCTGGCTCTGGGCCACTCCCCCGCTGGCCTGATCATCGGACAGGAACAACCGCAGCTTTCCCGAATAGCCCTCGACCCCGGCACGCAGGCCGAGCAGGGTCTGGGCGGCGGCCTGTACCCTACGGCGCCCCACCACGGGTACCTGCTCGTAGTACTGCTCCAGCGTGGGATCGCCCCGCCATGGTGAATCACCCATCAGGAAATCAGGCTGTTCCAGCTCAGGGACCCTGTCCTGACCACACAGGATCGCCCCGACGTAGCTGTTCTGGCTGGTGATCGGCACCGAAAAATCGACCAATCCGGCATGGCAGCGATAGATCTGCGTGGTGCCGTGAGCCAGAGACTGGAGGCCGCCATAGGCATCACAGCCGTGGCACAGTGTGCGACGCACGGGATCTTAGCGGATTGCGCGACAGAAGTCGGTGAATGCGCACATCTCGGTGACCGGCACGCCCTGGGCATCGACGGCGACCGTGGCGAAGCCAGTGGCCTCGGAGAAGTCTTCCAGGGTCTTCGCGAGGGCGGCGACATCCATCAGGTCGACCATGCGCTTCAGAGTCATCGGGGCCCCTGACGTCCTTGTCCAAGTTGCCTTGATACTAACAGCACGGCCGGCGCGGTTCGAAGGTGACTCTAAGCATCTCCCATCATGCGGAATATGGGCGGCGATTCGGCGCCGGCGGATGACCCGGACGGCATGGCGGTGAGGACTAGTTTCGGCGTTCTCAGCCGCGGGGAATGAGGGGCAGCGAGCGCAGCTGGTGCTCCAGGTGCCATGACGAGAAGGCCGCGATCAGCCCGGACACCTCGCGTTGGGTGCCCTCGCCAACGGTGCGCGTGGCGGGCCAGTCACCGCTCATGAGGGCCCCGAGGAGCTGCCACGATTCCGGCTCCGGGCGCGCCGAGCCGGGTGGACGGCAACCCGAGCAGACCATGCCCCCGATGGAGGGCGAGAACCACTCCTGCTGCCCCATCACGCCACACTTGGCGCAGGAATCCAGCACGGGGGCGTAGCCGGCCACCGCCAGCGATCGCAAGAGATAGGAATCCAGCACCATCGTGGCCGGGCGCGGTCCATCGTTGGTGCCCTGTCCGAGCACCCGCAGGGCTCCCACGAGCAGTCGGTACTGCTGCAGTGAGGGCTCGTTCTCCACCGCGACCAGGCGGTCGGCCACCTCGAGCATCGTCTCGCCGGTGGTGTAGAGCACATAGTCCCTGGTGAGGGGATCACCATAGGGATGCAGGCACTCCACCTGCGTCACGATGTCAAGGCTGCGGCCCACCGCGAACTGCACGTCCACGTGGTTGCACGGCTCGAGCCTGCCGCCGAACTTGCTGGACGTGCGTCGCACCCCGCGTGCCACGGCACGCACCTTGCCGTGCGTGCGGCTCAGCAGGGTGATGATGCGGTCGGCCTCGCCCAGCTTGTGGGTTCGCAGCACGACGGCTTCATCACGATAGGTGGGCACGTCTTCATTGTGCGTTGCCCGCCCAAACGGATCGTCGCGCCACGTCGGGCGACCACCCACTAGTGTCGGATCGTGGCCACGAGCACTCCTCATCCAGCCCATCGGGCGCCCGACCCGCATCCCAGCGGGGCGCGCCCACCCGCCCTGCCCGCCAAGGCGCTGCCCCGTCACGTCGCCGTGGTGATGGACGGCAATGGGCGGTGGGCAACCCAGCGTGGATTGCCCCGCACCAAGGGACATGAGGCCGGGGAGTCGGCGTTGTTCGATGTGATCGCGGGCGCCATCGAGATGGGAATCGACTGCCTGTCGGTCTACGCGTTCAGCACCGAGAACTGGAAGCGCTCCCCCGAGGAGGTCCGCTTCCTGATGGGCTTCAGCCGTTCGGTGATCCATCGCCGCCTCGACGAGCTGGATGCCTGGGGGGTGCGGGTGCGCTGGGCGGGTCGCCGCCCCCGCCTGTGGCGCAGCGTCATCACGGAGCTCGAGCACGCCGAGGAACGCACCCGGCACAACGACACGCTGCAGATGCAGTTCTGCGTGAACTATGGCGGACGCGCCGAGATCGTGGACGCCGCCCGCAAGATCGCGGCCGCCGCGGCGGCCGGACGGCTGGATCCGGCCCACCTCACCGAGAAGAGCTTCCACCGCTACCTGGATGAGCCGGACATGCCCGACGTGGACCTGTTCGTGCGCAGCTCGGGAGAACAGCGGCTGAGCAACTTCCTCATCTGGCAGAGCGCCTATGCCGAGCTGGTCTTCTCGCAGAAGCTGTGGCCCGACTGGGACCGCCGCGACCTGTGGGACGCCGTCAGCCGGTATGTGCACCGTGATCGCCGCTACGGTGGAACGGATTCCGCCACTCAGGGTGCATAGCCGGTTGCCGCCACGTTGAGATGACTGGAACGGGTCGAGGGCCCGTGCTTGACTCGAAGTATGGATATCGAGATCAAACGCGTCTATGAACCCGCCTCACCCGATGATGGTTATCGCGCTTTGGTCGACCGATTGTGGCCCCGTGGGGAGTCGAAGGTGCGCGCCGAGCTCGACGAATGGTGCAAGGACGCCGCGCCCAGCACGGACCTGCGCAAGTGGTTCAACCACCAGGAAGAGTTGTTCGGTGAGTTCACCACGCGCTATCGCGCCGAGCTGGACGCATCCAGCGAGCCCGCCGCCCTGCTGAAGCGCGCCGAGGCTTCGGGCAAGTCGAAGCTGACGCTGGTCTACGGCGCCAAGGACCAGAAGGACAATCAGGCGGTGGTGCTGCGCGACTACCTGAATGGCTTGCAGTCGAAGTAGCCGTCGCCCGCCGCACCGGGGGCACCACGCCCAGCCCACTGCTGCGCGAGGCCGGATCAGGCCCGGTCGAGCGCGCTCAATGCCGCCTTCAGGGTGGCGGTGGTGATGTCGGGATCGATGCCCACGCCCCACAGCACCTGGGTGTCGTCGCCCTCGCCCACCTCACATTCCACATAGGCGGCCGCATAGGCGTCGCCGCCGGAGGTCAGGGCGTGCTCGGTGTAGTCGAGCACGCGCACGTGGGCGCCCACCTGGCCCAGCGCGTCGATGAACGCCGACAGCGGGCCGTTGCCCTCCCCGGTCACCGTGGTCTGCTTGCCGCGCACGTCGAGGTCGGCGGTGATCTGCGTCTGGCCGTGGGCGGCACCGACGGTGAACTCGCCCAGCTTGAAGGGGGTGTCGCGGCTGAGGTACTCGGAATCAAAGATGTCCCACAGCACCGGGCTGGTGACCTCGTGGCCGGAATCATCCGCCCGGGCCTGCACCACGCCACTGAACTCCATCTGCAGGCGACGGGGCAGCTCCAGGTGGTGATCCGCCTTCATCAGGTAGGCCATGCCGCCCTTGCCCGACTGGCTGTTGACGCGGATCACGGCCTCATAGGTGCGCCCCACGTCCTGGGGATCAACCGGCAGGTAGGGGGCCTCCCAACGGATCTTGTGGATCGAGGTGCCCTCCGCCCTGGCCCGGGTCTCCAGGTCTTCCAGGCCCTTCTTGATCGCATCCTGGTGCGATCCGGAGAACGCCGTGTAGACCAGGTCGCCGGCATAGGGGGAACGGGCCGGCACCGGCATCCCGGTGCAGTACTCGACGGTGCGCCGGATGGTGTCCATGTCGGAGAAGTCGATCATCGGATCGATGCCCTGGCTGAACAGGTTCATGCCCAGGGTCACCAGGTCGACATTGCCGGTGCGCTCGCCGTGGCCGAACAGGCAACCCTCGACGCGTTGGGCGCCGGCCATCTGGCCCAGCTCGGAGGCTGCCACGGCGCAGCCCCGGTCGTTGTGGCAGTGCATTGAGATGCACACATTGTCACGGTGCGAGATATTGCGCGAGAAGTACTCGATCTGGTCGGCGTAGGTGTTCGGCGTCGACATCTCGACGGTCGCCGGCAGGTTCAGGATGATTTCTCGTTCATCGTCGGGCTGCCATACGTCCATGACGCGATCGCACACCTCAATGGCGTAGTCGGTGGGCGTCTGGGTGAAGATCTCTGGGCTGTACTCGTAGCCGACGGGCGTGTCGGGCAGGTACTTCTCGATGGCGTCGATCACCCATCGGGTGCCCTGTTGGGCCAGGTCGATGGTGCCCTGTTGGGTGGTGTGGAAGACGACGCGGCGGAACAGCTCGGCCGTCGCGTTGTACATGTGGACGGTGGCGCGCTTGGCGCCGACCAGCGACTGCACCGTGCGATCGATCAGGTCCTCACGGGCCTGCGTCAGCACCGAGATCACCACGTCATCGGGAATCGCCTCGGGGTCCTCGATGAGCGAGCGGACGAAGTCCCATTCGGTCTGTGACGCGGACGGGAAGCCGATCTCGATCTCCTTGTACCCCATCTTGACCAGCAGATCGAACATCTTGCGCTTGCGGGCCGGGGTCATCGGGTCGATCAGGGCCTGGTTGCCGTCGCGCAGGTCGGTGGACAGCCACCGCGGCGCCTTGGTGATCCGCTGGTCCGGCCATGTGCGGTCGGGCAGGCTCATCGGATGGAAGGGCTGGTAGCGCTCGTAGTTCATGCCGCTGGGCGTCGCGACGGGCTGGGAGAGCCCACAGACGTGCGGGGCGGCGAAGCTCTTGGGAGGCTGGAAGGTGGTGGACATGCGAATCCTCTTCGGGGATATGGAAGACCCGGGGTCGCCCGGGCGCCGACGCGTCAGAACTCCGCAGCGAGGATGGCCAGCTAGAAGAAACGGCCCTCGCTGCGGCAACCAAGGAGGAGACCCATCGGGCACGCCGCAAACGTCACGAGAATTACTGTAGTCGCTTGCCGCGTGCCGATGGCAATGTCCAGTTATCGTCCGTGGCGCACACCGGGGTGGGCGTCGGCTTTGATGGGGCGCATGATGTTTCGACACGCCCGTCTGCTCGACCTCACCACCGGTCGGGTCGGACTTCCCCACGACGTGTTGGTCAGCGGCAACCAAGTCAGGCGGGGCGGGCCAGCCATGATCGCTCCCGACGACGAGGTGATCGACCTGGAGGGCCGCATCGTCATGCCGGGACTGTGGGACTGCCACGTGCACTTCGACCTGTGGGCAGCCTCCAAGACCCGCCTGGACGTCTCCGGATGCGTCTCGGCCAATGACACCCTGAGCCGGCTGGCTGCCTCCATCACCCAACTGCCCGCGGGAGCGGCCCTCATCGCCGTGGGCGCCCGCGATTCACAGTGGCCCGACCGGCCCGATACCCGTGAGCTGGACGCGATCAGCGGTAACCATCCCGTCGCGGTGTACATGAACGACCTGCACTCGGTGTGGGTGAACAGCCGGGGCCTGCAACAGTGGGGCTTCCGCGACCGGGTGACCGGCACCGCCAGCAGCGGCGTGCTGCGGGAACAGGATGCCTTCGCCCTGGAGGACCGGCTCGACGAGGTGGACCGGGCTGCCCGCAGCCGGGCACTGATCGACGCCCAGTCCGAGGCGGCGGCCCGCGGGGTGGTCGGCATCGTCGACATGCAGACGGGGGGCCATCGCATCGACGCATGGCGCAACCGGGCCGCCTCCCCCGACCAGCGGCTGCAGGTGCGCATCGCCTGTTGGCCGGACACGGTGGATGACTGGGTGGCCACCGGACTGGCCACGGGCGCACTGCTCGACGACGACCAGTGGCTCACCGCCGGGCCGCTCAAGGTGATCGCCGACGGCTCGGTATCGGCCCGCACCGCCTGGTGCACGGAGAGCTATCGCCGCCCCGCCCCCGGCATCGACCCGCACGGCATGGCCGACATCAGTGCCGCGGAGCTGAGCAGGCTGATGAGCCTGGCCGAACGCAGCGGCATCGAGGTGGCGGTGCATGCCATCGGGGACGCCACCGTGGCCAGGGTCCTGGAATGCTTTGCCGAGACCGGCGCGCACGGAACGGTCGAACACGCCACCGTGATGCACGACGCCGACCTGGCCCGCATGGCGGACCTCGGGTTGACCGCCAGCGTGCAGCCCGCCCAGATCATCGCCGACCGACTCGGGTTCGCCGAGGTGTGGACCGAGCGTCCCCGCCATGTGCACGCCCTGGCCTCGATGGCAGCGGCCCGCATCCGGTTGGTCTTCGGCTCGGACGCCCCGGTGGCCCCACTCGACCCATGGCTGGCGATCTCGGTGGCCGTCACGGGCAGGGAACCCGGATCGGCCGACGGCGCCTGGCAGCCCGACGAGACACTCAGCGTCGGGCAGGCACTGCGCGCCTCGACCTCCGGCATCAACCAGTTGGTCCCCGGCGGGCGCGCCGACCTGGTGGTGCTCGACGATGATCCCTTCACCATCCAGCCGGAGGCACTGGCCGCAATGCGCCCCTATCTGACGATGTCGCGCGGCCACATCACCCATCGCGCCGACGCCTGACCTCTCCGGACCCGGGCCGCGGGCCAGGACCTCGTGGGGCCATCCCGGGCGGCGATCACTGCGGCATGGCAAGGGGGCGGGCAGGACCATTGCTGGT
>OLOA01000982.1_pt1 | contig 29794 bp, 26 predicted proteins | sample 1672201 | NCBI WGS metagenome assembly OLOA01 (sample SAMEA3136658, study PRJEB25190) | human gut metagenome
AAATGCCCATTCCAGAGATCACATCATATTGCTGCTGGAACTGACGATAGAAGGGGTCCTCGGTGCCGTAGACATAGAAGGTCGGCGGCAAATCGCCCTCGGTCAACCAGCTTGCATCCATATTTCCCACGCTGAGGCGGCCATAGAAGGAATAGATCATGCCTGCGGCGGAGGCATAGGCGAGAACGGCGTCCAGCTCGTCCGGCACATAGGTGCTGTCCAGCGCCGTGCCGGTCACATATTCGTCATAGTGCATCAGAAATTCACCAGCCTGAATGCCGCCCGCCGAAAAGCCCATGACGGCAATATCATCTGGGTCAATACCATAGATCTCCGCATTTTTGCGGACAAAACGGACGGCTCTCGCCACATCCAGCGCACCTTCCTCCTGCGTATAGGGAGACAGGCGGTAGTCTACGATGAAGGTCTGAAAGCCCAGCTCTCGCAGTGCTGCGGCGGTGGGCAGCGAATCGGTGTAGTTGCCCCGGAACTGATAAGCGCCGCCCGCCATCAGCACCACCGCGCCTTTTGGCTTCACGCCATCCCGGACGGGGATAGCGGTGACATAGGGGCGGAAGTTCCAGTCATCGAAATATCCGGTCATATCCTGCGTAAATTTCGTCCTGGCGGGGACATTGCCTTCCTCCCAGAGATAGAGCACTTGAATGTTTGCAGGGTCTGCTGCCGTGTTCAGCACGGTGTTATTACCTGCCGGTTCCGGCATCTTTTGCAGCATGGCTGTGCGGGAATAATCGGAAATCTTGCCGCTGCCGTAGTTATATGCATCAGGAAAATCGTCCGGCGTGGCTACGGTGTCCGTCGAAGATCCGTCGCGCAGATCATCGATGGGGGTGGTGGAAGCAGAACTGCTTTCGTTTGGTTTCGTTGTCATAGCATCCTCAATAGCCGCAACGCCGTTTTCCAGCTCACCGCCGGGAGTCCCGACGGACTCCCGGCCACAGGCGGTCAGCGACACGACCATGAGAACTGCAAGCATTGCGGCGAAAACTCTGTTCCTACGCATTACAGACCCAGTCCATTGACCCAGGACTGCACATCATCACTGGAAACGCCGGAGGAGAACCGCTGGCCTTCCTGCCACTCGCCGGTACCGGCCATGTCGGCCAGCAAACTGCCGCTCTGACCCATGCCGGAGGAGGAAGAAGTGGCAAAGGGGATGACGGTCTTGCCGGTGAAATCATTGTTTTTTACAAAGGTGTCCACGGGCCACGCTGCGATACCCCACCAGATGGGATAACCGATGAACACGGTGTCATAGGAATCCCAATCGGGAACTTCAGTGGTGGTCAGGGGCACATCCCGCAGGGACTCATCGTCATGTTCACGGCTGACGCGGCTGTCGGGGTTCGTCCAGTTCAGGTCCTCGCTGGTGTAGACTTCGGTGGGAACAATCTCAAAGAGATCGGCACCGGCGGCCTCTGCAATATCCTTGGCCACCCGCGCGGTGTTACCGGAAGCGGAGTAGTAGACCACCAGTGTCTTGCCGGTTTCGGGCTGAGTCTCCGGCTCGGATTCTGCGGGAGCGGTCGAGGAGCTTTCAGACGGTTCCGTGGCGGGCTGTTCGGTCGGCGCAGAGGTTTCGGGCTGCGTGGTGGAAGATGCAGGCTTGTTGGCAGAGCCGCAGGCGGCAAGGCCAAGTACGAGCACGACGCTCAGCAGTAGTGCAGTCAGTTTTTTCATGATAAAATCATCCTTTCAATTCAATTTTAGTTTTATTTACATTCGCAGAGAATGTCATATATTTCATCGTGGGTCAACTTTTTGCAGCAGCCCCCGGTGAAAACGGTGGAATCCGCAATGGCACGGAAGTCCGTATCGGCGGGGATGCCAAGCTCTGCAAAGCTGGTCGGCAGACCAATTTCCTTGATGAACGCAGCCAGCGCGTCGATACCGGCAGCAGCCGTCTCCTCAATGCTGCCCTTGGGTGCGACACCCCAGACATTCTGCGCAAACCGTGCAAACCGCGCCGCGCCGGACTTGTAGATATGGCGGTACAGAACGGGGTGGATCACCGCCAGACCTGCACCGTGGTTGCAGTTGGTGTACGCGCCCAACTGGTGCTCCAGCATATGGCACTGGAAGTCCGTGACTTTTCCGATCTTCAGAACGCCGTTCTCTGCCATCGCGGACGCCCACGCCAGCTCACTGCGGGCATCGTAATTCTCCGGGTCGGTCAGCAGAACGCGGATGTTGCGGATGACGCTGCGCATGACGGCTTCGCCCAAGTCATCGGAAAGATTGTTTTCATCCGGCTTGCCGAAGTAGGTTTCCATGGCGTGACTCAGGGTATCAAAGGCACCGGAGATAACCTGCTTCATGGGAACAGTCAGCGTGTAGCTGGGGTCGAGGAAGGCAAAATCCGCCTGTGCGCCCCAAAGGGCGCCCTTGATTTTCTTTTCCTCGTGGGTGATGACGGCACCGTTATTCATCTCGCTGCCGGTACCGAACACCGTAACGATGGTGCCGAGGGGGATAAACTCCGTTGGGAATGTGTGCTTGGTGTTCTCCAGTTCCCAAATGTCCTCGTCCAGTTTGGCCTGCGCGGAGATGACCTTGCAGCAATCGGACACGCTGCCGCCGCCCACGGCGAGGATAAGGTCGACATGATTTTCCCGCGCCAGCTTTGCGCCCTCCTGCGCCTTGGCATAGGTGGGGTTGGACATGATGCGGTCGAACTCCACGACACGCTTGCCGGCGGCATTCAGAATGCCCATGATCTCATCATACACGCCATTGCGCTTGATGGAGCCGCCGCCGTAGGCCAGCATGACGGTTTCGCCGTAGTTCCCCAGCAGACTGCCGAGATACTCTTTCACGCCGCCCTTGCCGAAATACACCTTGGTCTTGTTTTCAAAAATAAAGTTGTTCATAAAAACGCATCCTTTCTGAATGTTATTTCTTCATTTGCTGTTCCCAAAAGGAAACGGCATCATTGATCCAGCCTTCGGCGCTGGTTCCAGTCCCAAGTCCAAAGCCGTGACCCAGACCGGAATACACATGAAACTCCGTATCGATCCCGGCCTGCTGCATGGCTTCGAGTCGCGCCTGCATGACCCGCCAGTTGGCGATGCCGTCCCTGTCACCGACACAGGCATAGGTGGGCGGATCGCTTTCGGAATACTCGCTCAGTCCTGTGTACTGCATGATGACCGCACCGGGACGGAGCAGATTACCGCCGCCAAAGGCTTCTGCACCGTAAGACCCAAGCCACGCCGCCATTCGCGCTCCCGCTGAGCCGCCCCATAGGGAGTAGCAATCGGTGTCCACTTCCAGTTCGTCCGCATGGTCAAAGATGAAGCGGATGGCTCTTGCCAAGTCCTCGCAGGCGGTCTGTGCGCCGGGGCGATAAATGAGAGCGAAGGCGTTGTAGCCCTTTTTGGAAAGCTCCAGCGCATGAGGGAAGCTGTCCTGCATGGCGCCCACATAGGCAAAGGCACCGCCTGCATTGCAGATGGCGAATTTCTCGCCGGGCGTTCCCTTGAAGAAGAACAGACCCGTATCCTCCTTGGCCGGGTCAGCCGCCTTTTCCTTGTCGGTGTAAATGTCATAGAAGATGGTTTGGCCGTCCGCTGCCCGCTCTCGCAGGGTGTTCACGATCTCCACCGTTTCGTCTGGATCAATATGGCTGTAGTAGGTCAGTTGAAGTTCTTCCAGAGTGTCGCCGCTGTAATAATACTCGTCCGTTGGAAACAGCAGCCGCCCGAAGCCGTCAAAGGACGGAGCATTGATGACATCTTCGATTTTTGTATTGCGGGTAAAGGGTTCGGTTTTATTTTGCACGGATTCGTTCACTTCCTCGTCTACCGCGCCAGAGCTGCATCCGGTCAAGAATAGCATGACGCATAGAACTATTGCCATGTATGAGACTGGTTTCATGGTATCGACCACCTTTTGTTTTCTGCCATTATTATAAGAAAAGCGAGACTTCCGCGGAAGTCTCGCTTTGTTCATCAGTATATACCTTTGGGTTATAATCAGTTGTACAGCTCTTTGCTGATGATTTTGGCTGCATCCAAAAAGCGCTGTACCGTCGGTGTCGGCTCCGGGGAATGGAGAATGCCATAAGGAATGCTGTAATTCCATTCCACTGGGATTACATTCAGAAGCGGATGGACAGTTGCCCAACCGGGAATAGCCAGCAAAACGTCATTGGTGTTCTCACAGCGGTTGAACACATCCATGTTATAAAAGTCGAAATCTACGATATGGATCTGCGGATGGTGCTGCCAGAGGTCATCCCGGAGTTGATCCACATAATGGCTCCAGCCCCGGTGCATCAGCATGAGATTTTCGCCATAAAGATCTGTGATCTGTAATTTATCCTTTGCTGCCAGTCGATGGTGAATGGAAACAGCACAGTGGAACGGGTCTCTGACCAATTCCAGCCCAGCACAACCACGCAGGTTCAGCATGGTCTCATCAAAAATGCCGCCTACTACATCAATGTTCTTTCCGAGATTTGCAAGGATCTCTCTCGCATTTTCCGGGGTGTTCTCAAAGGGGACGATCTGAAATTTGATGTCCGGGTGCAGCGTTTGAACTCTGGACCAGAGCTCCATCAGGAGTTGTGCCGGAGTCATGGGCGAGGAACCGATGCGGATGATATTCTCATCCTCCTGCATGGCGTTTTTTGCCCGAGTCACGGAGTCCCGGCAATACTGGATGATATATTTTGCATCCTGGTACATAGAGCGCCCAGCTTTTGTGAGTTGCAGCCCCCGGTGGCTACGGTCGAATAGCTTCACGCCGAGGGATTCTTCTAAAAGATTGATCTGCTTGATGACAGCCGTGGGCGTGATGTAGCTTTCTTCGGCGGCTTTGTTGAAGCTGCCTGCATCCGCCACGCGCAGAAAAGTTTCAAGCTGTGGGTTATACATGAAGCACCTCCTTTATTTTATAGCATTCCAAAATGTTTCAATGCCTCCGTAATGGCTCTTTCCTTTTCCAGTGGGCATTGTGGCTGCCTGGCATCCTCGGATTTCGGTTTATTATAGTTCTCGCGCTCAATAATGCCGTATTTCTGTTTTACCTGTGCGATATAAAGACTACTAACCTTCAATCCGCTGTGTTCCAGAACATAATCCTTGATTTGCTCATAGGTTGCCAGTCCTCTTTTATCCTGCACCATTTCTTCTACATCCACATCAATGTTGATATGTGTCACCGGATTTCTCAGAACTAAGAGGCACACCGTCTCCACATGCGGCGTCTGCGGGAACATGTCCACGGCCAGCGCCTGCGTGAGCGTATAGCCGCACTGCGTGAGCAGCTTCACATCCCGCGCGAGCGTGCCCGGGTCACAGGAGACATAGACGATGCGCGGCGGCTGCATGGACACCATTGCGTCAATGGCATCCGGGGACATGCCCTTGCGCGGGGGATCGACCACGATGCAGTCCGGCCGGACGCCGCGCCGGGCGAGCTCCGCTGCTGCGGCGCCGGCATCGGCACAGAGAAACTCCGCATTTTCGATACCGTTTCGCTCCGCGTTCCGGCGCGCATTCTCGATCGCCTCCGGCACGATCTCTGCCCCGATGACGTGCGCGGCCTTTCGCGCCAGACACAGGCTGATCGTCCCGGCGCCGCAGTACAGATCCAGCACCTGATCCGTCGGCGCGTTAACGGCGTATTCCACTGCACGCTCATACAACCGCTCGGCCTGCACAGGGTTGACCTGATAAAACGCCTGCGGCGAGAGCGTGAACGTCAGTCCGCAGAGGCGGTCGGTCAGCTCCGGCTCTCCCCAGAGCGGATAGAAATCTCCCGCGAGCACAACGTTGCCTTTCTGCTTGTTGACATCGAGCACGATGCCGGTCAGCTCCGGGCAGTGCTCGCGCAGGTAGGCGATCAGGCCGTCCGTCTGCGCGCCGAACCCACGTGCAGAGACGATGCACAGTACGGCGTCTGGCGTGTGCATGGCGCAGCGCGTGAACAGATGCCGCACCGTGCCGCGGCCTGTGGCTTCGTCATACGGCGCAACGCCGCGCAGATCCATCCAGTCGCAGACCGCCTGCGCCGCCTTGTCCGCGAGCGGGAGCTGGAGCAGGCACTGCTCCACAGGCGTAATGTCATGGCTGGACGCGCGGTAAAAGCCCTTGACCACGCGGCCGTCTTTCGTGCCGACGGCGTAGATCGCCTTGTTCCGGTAACAGAGCGGATATTCCATGCCGATGATGTCCTGTACCGGCGTCGAAACGCCGCCGATGCGCGTGAGCGCATCGTTGACGCGCTGGAGCTTCATGCGCAGCTGCTCGTCGTAGTCCATATGCTGCAGGCTGCAGCCGCCGCAGGTGCGGTAAACCGGGCAGGGCGGCTGCGTGCGCGCCGGGGCAGGGGACAGACACTGCTCTGCCTTGCCATAGACGGCATTTGCCGTCACCTTCAGGATACGGACCTGCCACGTCTCGCCGGCGAGCGCGCCTTTCACGAATACGGCGCGGCCGGCAATGTGGCACACACCTGCACCGTCGGACGTATAGCCCGTAATCTCGGCGGTGTGCAGTTGGTTTTTCGCAAGCTGCTCCATGATTTATTCCGCTTCCTGACCCGCGATGTGCATATACTCGTCGTACGTGCAGCGGCGGTCGATGATGCCGTCCGGCGTGATCTCAATGATGCGGTTGGCGACCGTCTGCGTGAGCTGGTGGTCGTGGCTCGTGAAGATGATATTGTAGGGGAAGGCGGCCATGCCGTTATTGAGCGCCGCAATGCTCTCCAGATCGAGGTGGTTCGTCGGCTGATCGAACACGAGGAAGTTCGCGCCCGAGAGCATCATCTTCGAGATCATACAGCGCACTTTCTCGCCGCCGGACAGGACCTTGACCTGCTTATAGACATCGTCGCCGGAAAACAGCATACGGCCGAGGAACGTGCGCAGGTAGCTCTCACGCTTATCGGTGGAGAACTGGCGCATCCAGTCGATGAGGTCATAGTCGCAGTTTTCGAAATAGCTGTTGTGGTCCTTGGGGAAGTAGGCCTGCGTGGTCGAAACACCCCACTTGACCGTGCCCTCGTCCGGCTCCTCGTCACCCATGAGGATCTTGAAAAGCATCGTCACGGCGAGCTCATTCTTGCCGAGAATGGCGATCTTGTCCTCCTTGCCGACGATGAAGCTCACGTGGTTGAGCAGCTTTTCACCATCGACCGTCTTGCTGATGTCTGTCACGAACAGACGGTCCTTGCCGGGCTCACGCTCGGCCTTGAAGCCGACCCACGGATAGCGGCGGCTGGAGGCGGGCATATCCTCGACGGAGATCTTTTCGAGCAGCTTGCGGCGGGATGTGGCCTGCCGGGACTTGGACTTGTTGGCGGAGAAGCGGGCGATAAAGGTCTGCAGCTCCTGGATCTTCTGCTCGGCGCGCTTATTCTGATCCTTGACGAGCTTCTGCATGAGCTGGCTGGATTCGTACCAGAAGTCGTAGTTGCCGACGTACATTTTGATCTTGCCGTAGTCGATATCGACGATGTGCGTACAGACGTTATTGAGGAAATAGCGGTCATGCGACACGACGAGCACCGTGCCGTCGTAATCCATCAGGAAATCTTCCAGCCAGACGACGCTCGCAAGGTCGAGATTGTTCGTCGGCTCGTCGAGCAGGATAATGTCCGGGTGGCCGAAGAGCGCCTGCGCCAGCAGGACTTTCACCTTCAGGCGCGGATCCATGTCAGACATCATCGTCTCGTGATGCTCCGGCGCGACGCCGAGCCCCTGCAGGATGCGGGATGCATCCGACTCCGCCTCCCAGCCGCCGAGATCGGCAAACTCCTCCTCGAGCTCGGAGGCGCGGATGCCGTCCTCGTCCGTCATCTCGTCCTTGGCGTAGATGGCGTCCTTCTCCTTGCCACAGTCATACAGACGCTGGTTGCCCATGATGACCGTGTCCATGACGGTATAGGCATCGTACATCGTCTGATCCTGCTTGAGGACGGACATTCTGGCCTTGGGGTCAATATAGACGCTGCCGGTGCTCGGCTCGAGCTGACCGGAGAGGATCTTCAGGAACGTGGATTTGCCGGCGCCGTTGGCGCCGATGATGCCATAGCAGTTGCCGGGGGTAAACTGCAGGTTCACCTTGGAAAACAACGGGGCTCCGCTGTACTGCAGCGAGAGGTCATCAACAGTGATCATTTTGGAAACTCCTTCGTAACAATAGATATTAAATTAGTTTATCATATTTTCCCGCGCTTGAACAGCACAAATAAACAGAGTCGGCGATTTTCCGCCGACTCTGCGTTTCGTTTATTCTGCAAGCACCTTTTTCAGCCGTGCATAGCGGGGAAGGCCATTTTCCAGCGGGATCTCCGGCACGCCCTGAATGAGCGGCAGGGCATAGTCGATAAAGTCCTGCGTGACGTTGTTGCCCTCCGGCACGATCCATTCCACCGGGACTTTCTTTTCATAGTTTGCGACATCGGAGAGCGGAATGAGCTTCATGCGGCAGGCATACTGACCGTCTGCTATGACGCGCTCAAACGCGACCATCTTGCCGGTCTCGCCGGAGAGCGCCGCCTCGACAGCCATCTTACCGGCGGCAAACGCTTCGTCGATATCCGTCTGAGAGGCAAGATGCGCGCCCGCGCGCTGCAGCAGCGACAGTTCAATGCCACGCACCTTGGCGTGTTCGTGTTCTTTGATCACCTGCGCCAGACGCGCCGCCAGACCGCCGAGCTGCGCATGGCCGAAGCCGTCGGTCGCGGAGGCCTTGGCCTCGGAAACGAATGAGCCGTCCGCGTAGTGGATGCCCTCGGAAACAGCGATGAGAACGTTATTTTTCTCCTCGTAGATGCGGTGCACATCCGCAAGGAACTGCTCCATGTCAAAATCGACTTCCGGCAGATAGATCAGATCCGGACCGGAGCCGCAGGCCGATGCCAGCGCGGCGCTGCCGGCCAGCCACCCGGCGTGGCGGCCCATGATCTCCACGACCGTGATCGTGCCGGTGTCATATACACGGCAGTCCTTGGACACTTCCATGCAGGAGGTCGCTATGTACTTGGCGGCGCTCGCAAAGCCGGGGCAGTGATCGGTGCCGAAGAGGTCGTTGTCGATCGTCTTGGGCACGCCCATCACGCGGCAGTCCCAATCGTGTGCCTGCATATAGCGGCTGATCTTGTTGCAGGTATCCATGGAGTCGTTGCCGCCGTTATAGAAGAAGTAGCGCACGTTGTATTTCCGGAAGATCTCCAGAATACGCCGGTAATCCGTATCGTCCGCGTCTGGGTCTGCCATTTTGTAGCGGCAGGAGCCCAGCTCCGACGACGGCGTGTGCAGCAGCAGGCGGAGCTCGTCCGGATCCTCCTGAGCGATATCATACAGGCGGTCATCCAGAACGCCGCGGATGCCATGGGCCGCACCGTAAACGTTGGTAATGGCATTGGATTCCAACGCAGTCTTGAGCACTCCGTAGGCGCTGGCATTGATGACAGCAGTCGGCCCGCCGGACTGCCCAAAGATACACGCGCCTTTCAATTCACCGGACATAACGTACCTCCATAAATTCAAAGAATTGATAGATTTTACTGAAACATTGAATTCCACTATTGATATTATCTAAAAACATGTGTAAAATAAATTGAATCGATAATCTATTTTGCATCATATTGACATTCTATATATTATATGAAAGTGAGTTGACTTGTCAATGTCGATTGTAACTTCTCAGGAAATGTTTGCAAAAGCGTATGCAGGCGGCTATGCCATTGGTGCCTTCAACGTGAACAATATGGAGATCATTCAGGGCATCACGGAGGCTGCCAAGGAGTGCAACGCGCCGGTGATCCTGCAGGTATCTTCCGGCGCGCGCAAGTATGCCAACCGTACGTACCTGGTCAAGCTGGTGGAAGCCGCCGTGATCGAAACCGGCCTGCCGATCTGTCTCCATCTGGACCACGGGGACTCGTTTGAGCTGTGCAAGGCCTGTGTCGATGACGGCTTTTCTTCTGTCATGATCGACGCTTCCTCCAAGCCGTTTGAGGAAAATGTCGCGCTGACGCGCCAGGTCGTGGAATACGCGCACGCACACGGCGCCGTCGTGGAGGCAGAGCTCGGCACGCTGGCCGGCATTGAGGACGATGTCAAGGTCAAGGCCGAGGATTCGTCCTATACGCGCCCGGAGGATGTGCAGGAATTCGTCGAGCGTACCGGCTGCGATTCGCTTGCGATCGCCATCGGCACGAGCCACGGCGCTTACAAATTCAAGCCCGGCACGAAGCCGCAGCTCCGTTTCGATATTCTTGAGGAAGTCTCCGAGCGGCTGCCCGGCTTCCCGATCGTGCTGCACGGCTCGTCGTCCGTGCCGCAGGAATACGTACAGATGATCAACGAGTTCGGCGGCGCTATGCCCGGTGCGATCGGTGTGCCGGAGGATCAGCTGCGTCAGGCAGCGCGCCTGGCCGTGTGCAAGATCAATATTGACTCTGACCTGCGTCTGGCCATGACCGGCACGATCCGCAAGTATCTTGCCGAGCACCCGGCAGAGTTTGACCCGAGAAAGTACCTCGGCCCCGCGCGGGAAAACATCAAGCAGCTTGTCAAGCACAAGATCGTCGATGTGCTCGGCTGCGACGGAAAAGCCTGAGCTGCTGTCTGTATACGGCTCAGTCTGAACAGGGGGGACTCCCATGAATTTTCAGGAACTTCTGATGCGGCTGTCTGCAAGCTGTTTTGCTGCCGACCGGCCGGATTATAATTGGAAAACGCTGCGCCTGTTTCCGGAAACGGGACTGGATCTTGTGCTGATCGTGCGTCTTGCTGCGGCGCTGATCCTGTGCGTCATCGGCGCACTGGTGCACAACACGGTGGTGCAGTATATTCTTTTGGCTTTGTCCGCGCTCGCCGCCGGGTATGACTACCTTGCATCTGCGATCGCCTGCATTCTGGACCGGCAGGTGTTCCGGCCTGCGGTGATCGTGATCGTGTGCGTGATCGGTACGATGGCGGTCGGGCAGCCGGTGGATGCCGCCGTTTTCCTGCTTGTGTACCGGGTCGTGTCGATCCTGATTGCGGTCGTTACGGTGCATGCGCAGAAAACGCTGGAAGCCGCCGTCGGCGGGGAGATCCATTCTCCGGCTGAATTCGCCGCCCCGAAGTGGATCGGCTATCTTGCACCGGCCGGTCTGTGCATTGCGGTGCTGGTGGCCGTGCTGGAGATCGTGCTCAAGGTTGCAACGGTTTCCCGGGCAATTCATGCCGCCATGATCGTCCTCTTTCTTTCCACCCCGTGCGCGCTGCTGATTTCTGTGCCGCTGGTGTGGTACAGTGCCGTCAACGGTGCATACCGCTGCGACGTGCTGTTTCGCAGCTGCCGCAGCATGCGTGCGCTCAACGCCGTGCGTGCGGTTGCAGTCGATGAAGGGGAAGGGGACAGCCAGCTTCCGAAGGTGATCAGCGTGAAATCCAGTCAGCTGACGCCGGAGGCCCTGCTGCAGCTGGCGGCCAATGCGGAGTCCTGCTCGAACAGCCGCACGGCGCGCGCGATCTGCGCTGCCTACAGCGGCCCCATTCTCACGCAGTATCTCTCCCGCGCGGTGGATATTCCCGAGAGCGGCGTGGAGGTTTACATTGAATCGACCCGCGTTTGCGTCGGCACGCGTGAGCTGATGATCCTCAAGGGTGTGGACATCCCGGATGCAGACCTGACAGACGGCTATGTGGTCTATGTATCCGTTGGTGAGCAGTATGCAGGTAAGATCCTGCTGCAGGAAGTTGTGCAGTCGGACACGAAGCCCGCGCTCAAAGAGCTGCGCGCGCTGGGCGTGCACACGATCACGCTCTTCAGCAATGCCAGCAACGACTCCGTTGCAGAGAATGCAAAAGAGCTCAAGGCGGATCACCTCTATTGCAAGCGCAGCGGGGCGGAAAAGGAACAGATCCTGTCGCAGCAGGTGGAGAACCTGAGCGACGGGGAACTGCTGCTGTATTATGACCGCCGCTGCACGGCGCATCCGGAGCACTCATCGGCAGATCTGGACGCCTGCGTGATCCCGGAGGAGAGCGACGAGCGGTTTGACGCCGATATCCTGCTCACGAGCCAGGATCCGTACCTGCTGCCGGAGGCGATCGAGACGGCCGGCTGGGTCGAGGGCATCTGCCGCGAGCATCTGGCGATCGGCGTGGTTGTGAAGGTCCTGCTGCTGGTGATGGCAGAGCTCGGCTATTGTACGCTGTGGTTCGCCGCCGTTTTGGACGGCGCTGCCGCGCTCGGCACGCTGCTGATGGCGATCCGTGCGTTCGGCTTCGATAAGCCGCATCATCGCGTCCGCGATTACCTGCCGAAGGTCAAATCCAAATAAGCAAGCAAAATCTCCGATCCCTGTTTTCAGGGATCGGAGATTTTTTTCGCCGTTTTATCGTCAGGAGAGAATTCTCCCAGCGGATTTGCCGCTGCAGCCGTGCGCAGCTGATCGTTGTCTACGTGGGTGTAGATCTGCGTGGTGTTCAGGTGCTCATGGCCGAGCACCTCCTGCAGCGTGCGCACATCCACGCCGTTTTGCAGCATCAGTGTAGCGGCGGTATGCCGCAGTTTATGCGTGGAATACTGGCTGGCGTCCAGTCCCGCGCGGGTCAGGTTTTTCTTAACCATGACCTGTACGGAATCGCAGCTGATGCGCGTGCGCCGGTTGGAGAGAAACATGGCCGTCGTGCGCGGCGGCGCGATTTCGCTGCGCACAGCCAGATAGCGGTCGAGCGCCTCGCGGCAGGCGTCGTTGAGGTAGACAACACGCTCTTTGCTGCCCTTGCCAAGGATGCGCAGGCTGTCGCCGTGGTCATCCTGCAGGTTCAAGCCGACCAGCTCCGAGATACGCAGACCACAGTTGAGAAAAATACACAGAATGCAATAATCGCGCTCCTTGTTTTTCCCATCCACAACGGACAGCAGCCGCTTGCTCTCTTCCAGTGTGAGATAGTGGGGGAGGGTTTTTGGTATCTTTGGGGAGTCGAGATCCTGCACCGGGTTTTCCTCCAGCAGCTTCGCTTTCACGGTCAGGTATTTGAAGAAGCTGCGGATCGCGGCGATCTTGCGCGCACGCGAGCTGGCGCTCAAGCCGTATTCCGGCTCGTGCGCATTCGGTTGCCTGACGCGGTCGCGCGACAGATAGGCCAGAAAACTGTAAACCTCCGTGAGCGTTACGGCACGCAGGAAGGAAAGATCCACATCCGCAATGGAGATCTCGTCCAATTCCGCCGTGCGCGGCGCGAGCCCGCGGTCGAGCTTCAAAAATCGCAGAAACATCCGCAGGTCGAGATAATACTGGTCGACCGTCGCCTTGGAATGCCCGCAGATCGTTTCGTGATAAATCAAAAAGTCGCGCAGCACCTGCGGCGCATCTGAATAATCCATAGCCAACACCTCAAATTCTAATAAGAGCATACCAGAAGTATGGGGCAGTGTCTATTGACGAAATCCACAAATAATTCGGCAAAATAAAAATTTTGCCGAATTCAGAGGAGGAAAAAACAGCCGAAAAGCGCGATAAGCGTCTTTCGGCTGTTTTTTCACACTATTTTCTCATTTTTTCAAAGATCTACGCACCGAACACAGCCTTGAGCGCTTCCCGGATGTTTTTGACCGGGATCGTCTGCAGGCCGTTTTGCTTCTGCACATCATCGCGCACGTGCGCCGGGATGATGCAGCGCCGGAATCCCAGCCGTGCGATCTCCGACAGGCGCTGATTCAAATGGCTCACGGAGCGGATCTCGCCGGACAGGCCGACCTCACCGACGGCGGCCAGATCGCTGCCGACCGGCAGATCCTTATAGCTCGATGCGATTGCCAGAATGACCGCCAGATCCGTGGCCGGCTCGTCCAGCCGCAGACCGCCGACGACGTTGATGTACGCATCGCAGCTCGACAGCGAAAAACCGGCACGCTTTTCCAGCACGGCCAGCAGCAGCATGGCGCGGTTATAGTCGATGCCGTTGGCGTTCCGGCGCGCGCCGCTGTAGCCCGACGGCGTGACTAGAGCCTGCACCTCGGCCAGCACCGTGCGCGACCCCTCCATGACGCCGACGACGCAGGTGCCCGGCGTGTTGGTCGGACGTCCGGACAGTAACATTTCCGACGGGTTTGTTACCTCTCGAAGCCCGGAATCTTCCATTTCGAAGACGCCGATCTCGTTGGTTGACCCGAATCTGTTTTTTGCCGCGCGCAAAATGCGGTACGACATACTCTGATCGCCCTCGAAGTACAGCACGCAGTCGACCATGTGCTCGAGCACCTTCGGGCCGGCGATGCTGCCCTCCTTGTTGATGTGGCCGACAACGAATGCCGTATAGCCGCTGTCCTTGGCCGAGCGCATGATGCGCATCGTGCACTCGCGCACCTGACTGATGCTGCCGGGCGTCGAGGCCGTCTCGGCGTCGTACATAGTCTGAATGGAATCTACGATCAGGACGGTCGGCTGCAGGTCGTCGATCGTGGCGAGAACGGTGTTCAGGTCCGTTTCCGCCAGCACATAGATGCTGCCGTGATCAACGCCGAGGCGCTGCGCGCGCATTTTCAGCTGGCGCTGGCTCTCTTCGCCGGAGACGTAAAGAATCGTTTCCTGCTCGCTGATGCGGCCGCAGAGCTGCAGCAGCAGCGTGGATTTACCAATGCCGGGCGCGCCGCCGACCAGAACCAGCGAGCCGCGCACGGCGCCGCCGCCGAGCACGCGGTCAAATTCCCCGATCCCTGTGGAAAATCGCAGTTCTTCCTCGGCGTCCAGTTCCGAGATCAGTTTTGGCTGTGCGATACGTTTTGCGCGCGTGCCGAGAGACATTTTGGGTTCTTTCGGCGCCTCGACCAGCGTGTTCCATGCGCCGCATGCCGGGCACTGCCCCATCCATTTTGCCGTCTCGTTGCCGCATTCGGAGCAATAAAAAACGGTTTTTGTACTCGATTTTGCTTTCATGTAACCATTCCTGTTTGCGGCAGAGACTGCCGGTATTGTAAGTAGGACGCGATGATCACGGCCGCCAGTTTGGTCTGGTAGCCGCCGTCCTTGAGCTTTGTACACTCGGATTCATTGGATAAAAAGCCGCACTCGACCAGCACTGCGGGACATTTCACTTCCCGCATCAGGTAGATCTTCTCCGAGATCGGCGCCGCGACGCGCCGGTTTTGCGGGTCAAGATACGCAACGAGATTGTCATGGATCTGTGTGCCGAGCGCTTCGCTGCCGTCGCTCGCCGCATACAGTACCTGCGCGCCTGACGGTTTGCGATCCGGATAGCAGTTCTGGTGGATGCTGATGAGCACGGCGTTATCCGTTTTTCGGATCAGCTCTGCGCGCTGGTGCTGGTCGGCTTTCTTTCGCTCGGCGATCGTGGTGGCATTGTCCGGATATGCAATGTCCGGGCTGTCGCGTGTCATGACGACTTCAATGCCGGTCAGCTCCGAGATCGCGCGTGCGCGCAGCGCGATCTGCAGGTTAATATCCGCCTCGACCGTCCCATTTGGTGCCACTGCCCCGCCGTCCTCCCCGCCGTGACCGGCGTCAAGGATCAGGACCTGCTTTGGATCGGTCCAGTTTGCGGCCGCTTCCGCGCGCCGGAGCTGCCAGTCGGCGGCAAACCAGCCGCCGAACACCACAATCAACGCCAGCAGCACGACCAGGATCCGCTGATAGAGTAACTTTGTCACGGCGCTCCCCCCCTCTTGCTATGGTATGCGGCGGGAACGGATGCTTATGACATGCTCTCAGGATACCATTTTGTGCCCGGCGCGTCAACCAAAGCGCAGAAAAAGAAGCGCGCGGTCGAACCGCGCGCCTCTCAATATTGAGTTACTGAAGCTGTTTCAGGAAGCCTTCCAGACGATCCATGCCGGTCTCGATATTTTCCGTCGAGATCGCATAGCTCAGGCGCACAAAATTCGGTGCGCCGAAGCCGCTGCCCGGCACGACCGCGACCAGGCTCTTTTCCAGCAGCAGCTTTGCAAAATCATCACCGCTGCCGATGACCTGACCGTCGATCTGCTTGCCGAGGATCTGCTCGAGATTCATCATGACGTAGAACGCGCCGCTCGGCTTCAGGCAGCTGACACCGGGCATGGCGTTGATGCGGCGCACGATCAGGTCGCGGCGCTGCTCAAACACCCGGCGCATCTGCTCCGCCTCGTCCTGCGGGCCGGAGAGTGCCTCGATGGCCGCACACTGGCACATCGTGCCCGGTGCACCGGTCGAGTGGCTGAGGTAATTGGTCATAGCCTTGGCCACCAGCGCCGGAGACAGAGAATAGCCGATACGCCAGCCGGTCATGGCATAGGTCTTGGAGACGCCGTTGATGAGGATCGTGTGTGCCTTGATCTCGTCACTGAGCGCGGCGACGCTGGTGAACGGCACGCCGTCATAGACGAGCTTATCATAGATCTCATCCGAGATGATATACAGGTCGTGCTTGACGCAGACATCGGCGACAGCCTTGAGCGCCTCTTTCGGATAGACAGCGCCGGTCGGGTTGGAGGGGTTATTGAGAATGATGGCCTTCGTCTTGTCCGTGATGGCGTGCTCGAGCTGCTCCGGCGTGAGCTGGAAGCCCTGTTCCTCACTGACATTGACGACCACAGGCACACCGCCGAACAGGCGCACCATCTCATAATAGCTGACCCAGTACGGGGCCGGGACGATGACTTCGTCGCCCGGGTCGACCAGAGCGGCCAGCGCAATGTAGACCATATGCTTGGCACCGCTGGCGACAACTGCCTGCGTGGGCTCGTATTCCAGACCGTAATCCGCCTTGACGCGGTCACAGATCGCCTGACGCAGCTCGATCATGCCGGCCGCCGGGGTGTAGCGCGTCTTTCCGTCGCAGATCGCGCGCACACCGGCATAGCTGATGCGGTCGGGCGTGGCAAAATCGGGTTCTCCGGCGCCAAAGCCGATGACGTCTTTGCCTTCTGCTTTCATCTTCTTGGCCAGCGCGCTGACGGCCAGCGTCGCAGACGGGCTCACGCCGGCAGCAATTTTGGAAAGTGCCTTCATAAACATCCCTCGTTTTCTTTAGAATTCTTGCCCATAGTTTATCACAGCATTGTGAAGAAAACAACGCAAACCTTACACAAAACGCCAACCGGAATCCACGTCATTTTTGCCGGATTGAGAAAAAACGCCCCGGCGGCGCCGGAGCGTTTTCCTCACAGGATGATGCAGATCAGCGTACCGCTGCCCTCGTTGACGACGCGCTGCAGTGTCTCCTGCAGCTTGCTGACGGCTTTGGTCGGCAGGCAGCTGAGTTTCTCCTCCACGCCCTCGCGTGCGATCGTATAGATCGGTTTCCCGAAAATGTTGGACTGCCAGAGCTGCTCGACATCCCCGTCAAAGCCCTGCAGCAGGAAGCCGAGGATCTCGCTCGATGCGTTCTCTCCGCCGATCTCCGGCGAAACCTCTGTCTCGATCGTAGTCTGGAACATGTGAATGGCTTTTGCGCTGGCCTTGAGCCGGACGCCGTAGCGCCCGCCTTTGCGGACGATCTCCGGCTCTGCCAGCTGCAGATCACCGGCCGACGGTATGACGACCCCGTAGCCCTTGCTGCGCACGTCCTCCAGTGCGCCGCGGATGTGCTGATAGTCAGCCTGGATACGCCCCATTTCCGCCAGAAACGAGATGAGCTCCCCATCACTGCGCAGGGAAACGCCTGCCTGTTCGCTGATGATGCTGTAGTACAGCGCGCGCGGAAATGTGAGCACGTAACAAACGGCCCCGGTGTCCACGGAGACGTTTTCCACGTCCGCCGCTTCCAATAGTTCGCTGTCTGCGAGCACTTGCGCCGCGCGCCGTGCGTCACGCAGGCGGTGCAGTGACGGCATCTGTTCGCGCAGCAGTGCATAGAGCTGCTGCTTTGTCTCATTTTCGGGCGGCAGGACGTCCATCCACTCCGGCATACGGAAGCAAGCCTCTGTGACCGGGAATTCATACAATACCGAGCGCAGGATCTCCAGAATATCCTGCTCCGTCAGCTCCAGACAGTTGACCGGCAGGCAGGCGGCATCGTACTGCTCGCGCAGTTGAGCCGCCAATGTCTGTGCGGCCTCCCCCGCCGGATCGGCCGTGTTGAGCAGGATGAGAAACGGCTTGCCGATGTCCTGCAGCTCTGCAACGATGCGCGCTTCTGCCGCGGCATAGTCCTCCCGCGCGAGCTCGGTCACGCTGCCGTCGGTCGTGACGACAATGCCGATCGTCGAGTGCTCGCGGATAACTTTGCGCGTTCCCTCTTCCGCCGCCACGCGCATGGGGATCTCGTGATCGTACCACGGCGTTGTGACCAGACGCTCTTCCCCGTTTTCGTACTGACCGTTTGCGCCGGGGATCATATATCCAACGCTGTCGATCAGCCGCACGGAGGCGCGCACGGAAGCATCCAGTTCGATTGAGACGGCATCCTCCGGGACAAACTTCGGCTCTGCTGTCATGATCGTCCGGCCGGATCCGCTTTGCGGCAGCTCGTCGCGCGCACGCTCCCGCACGTAATCATCGGAAATATTCGGAAGCACGAGCGTTTCCATGAAGCGTTTGATGAAGGTCGATTTCCCGGTGCGTACCGGGCCGACAACGCCGATGTAAATATTCCCGCCTGTACGAGCGGCAATGTCTGCGTAAATTGAAGAATTGTCCATTCTGTCGTCCTCTCCTCATCAGTCTTACCAAAACTGTATGAGGTCCGGGACGAGAATATGCCGCCGGCAGCGTGCCGGCGGCATACGTTATGGACAATATGTCTGTGCGGTCTGATGGAGCACCTGACTGACGGTGAACGTGACATCCGGGAACTGCCGCTGAAGTTTCTCCTGCAGGACCGGGATGACCACATTTTCCGTGCAGAAGTGATCGGCGTCGATCAGGTTGATGCCAAGCTCCTTTGCCGCGAGGAAGCGGTCGTACTTTATATCTGCCGTCACGAAGGTGTCGCAGCCCTTCGCAGCCGCCAGCTCCAGCATATTCCCACCGGAGCCGCCGCAAACCGCGATTCTTTCCACTGGCAGGCCACCGTCCACATACCGCAGCCCGTTGGCGTGCAAACGTCCGGCAACATAGGGCAGAAATTCCGCCATGGTCATGGGGTTCGGAAGCTTCCCTACACGTCCGCAGGTAAGCGCGCGCCCGTCGGCCGCCGTACCGGCCGGCTCCAGGCCGCCCTTGACCTCCGCGCCCAGCGCCGCCATGAGCGCATCATTGACGCCGCCGTCGGCAATGTCCAGATTCGTGTGCATACAGATGGCGGAAATGCCGTGCCGCGCCATGGTCAGCACCTTGCGTCCGGCGAGATCATCCGTCGTCGCGTGCCGCAGCGGCGTAAAGATGAGTGGGTGGTGCGAAACAATGAGCTGCGCGCGCAGCTCGATCGCTTCTGCGATCACGGCGTCTGTGATGTCCAGCGCCAGCAGCGCATTTTTTACCGCAGCGCCGCCGTCACCGACCAGAAAACCGGCGTTATCAAAATCCATCTGATACCGTACCGGCGCGATCTCATCTAAGAAAGCGTAGATGTCATTGATGATCACCATGTCTGTACCTCCTTCAGGTAGGTTTGCAGCTGCGAGAGCCGCGCGTCGATCGCTGCCAGTTCCGCCGCCGGCGTCAGCTTTGCAAGCGCCATGCCGGCGCGTGCGCGCGTTTGCCGCCGGATCTCTTCTGTGAGGTGCTCCGGCAGCAGCGGATCGCGGCGGCGAAGCAGCAGCCGCTCCACCGTGTATGTCTGCCCGGCCGGCTGTCCAAGCACGCGCAGGGCAAGATAGCGCTTGCCGGCATCGCGGCAGAGGGCTGCGTCCTCGATCGTAAAACCGTTGTGCCAGAGCCAGTCCGTCAGTTCCTGCACTTTGCTCTGCGGCTGCAAAACGAGCCGTTTTCCCTGCCGCAGCCACGGCGTGGCCGCCAAGATCGCACAGATCGTTTCCCCGCCCATGCCGGCAATGGTGATGACATCCGCTGCCTGCGCGTCCGGAAATTGCAGACCGTCCGCCTGCACGAACCGAACGCGCTCCTCCAAGTCGTAAGCGGCGGCGGACTTCCGCGCATTGGCAAGCGGACCGACATGGATGTCGGCCGCGATGGCCGTTTGAACGACTCCATTTTGCAGCAGCCAGACCGGCAAATATCCGTGATCTGTACCGATATCCGCAGCGCAGGCGCACGGCGGCACGAAGTCCGCGACCATTTGCAGCCGCGGTGATAGACGAATGGAATCCATACATACTCCTCCGGAAACGCCAAAAGCCGGCGTACCGCCGGCTTTTGATCCATGTCTGTATCTTACAGGCTCTCCAGATAGGTGCGCAGCTGCTCGAGGAACTCGTCCGGATCCACGTCGTGTGCAAGGCAAGCCTGCTCCAGCGTCTCGCCGCTGGCCATGGCGCAGCCGAGGCAGTGCATGCCGATGTTCTGGAACACGGGCATGGCCTCCGGCGCATTGGACAGGATCTCCGAAATCATCGTATCTCTGGAAATTTCAAACATAATCTTTTTACCTCCGGTAGTTTGCTTGTGAGAAAATGATTGGGTCGCACGAAGCGCCCCAATCATTTTAACCAGTTTATCTGCTGATTAGTGCTGCTCTCTCATCTTCGCGAAGCACTCGCTGCAGTAGACAGGACGGTCAGACTTCGGCTCAAACGGAACTCTGGCCTCGCCGCCGCAGGCAGCGCAGGTAGCAGTGAAGAACTCGCGGGGACCGCGGGCGGCGTTCTTGCGCGCGTCACGGCAGGCCTTGCAGCGCTGGGGCTCATTCTGGAAGCCCTTTTCCGCATAGAATTCCTGCTCACCGGCGGTGAAAACGAACTCTGCGCCGCACTCTTTGCACTTCAACGTTTTGTCTTCGAACATGATAAATCCTCTCTTTTGAAAAACTTGCCTCTCGGCTATATTGCGTTCAGCTCTTGCTGAAGTCGCTGAAATTGGGGAGCCGCGCCAGTTTGCGGCGGATCCGCTGCACGGCATTGTCAATGGATTTTTCGGGTTTGTTCGTCTCGGCCGCCATCTCGGCATAGGAAAGGCCGGACAGATACAGCCGAAGCACCCGCGCTTCAAACGCTGACAAATACCGGGTAAATGCGGACAATAGCTCTTGTTCACTCTCTCTGGCCAGAACCTGCTCCTCAGTAACACGACAATTTGCTTCCGGATAGCTGGACGCCTGGGTCTGTGATTCTTCTGAGAGGATGCTGTCTAGGGAAATGCCGCTGTTGAGCGGAGAATGCTTCTGTCTGGAAGCGGACTTGATGGCACTGTAAATGCGGTTGCTGATACAAACCTCTGCAAACGCTTTGAAAGGCACATTGGACGCCGGGTCATACTGCCGGATGGCAGAGAGCAGGCCAAGCATTCCTTCCTGAATGAGATCCTCGCTGTCACCGCCGATGAGAAAAAGCGGCCGCGCGCAAATGCGCACCAGGCGGCTGTAGCGCTCTGCGAGCGCTTCCTCCGCGTCGGCATTCCCGGCACTCACCAGTGCCAGCAGCTCTGCATCAGACAGTTTGGAATCATCCATCATAACCTTCAAAACTCCAATACCACTCAAAACAAATTATAACTAAAAACGTTGAAAAGTCAATACATTTTTGTTCAAAATGCACGTTTCGGGGACATTCAGCGCTTTTTTCAGAGATCTATCTCCTGCTGGCCGATGTATTCCAGGCCAAGATGCTCATAAGCACGGCGTGTGACGCAGCGGCCGCGGGGCGTGCGCGTCAAAAAACCCTGCTGCAGCAGATACGGCTCATAGACGTCCTCGAGCGTCACGGCCTCTTCGCCAATCGTCGCCGCGAGCGTTTCCAGGCCGACCGGCCCGCCGTGATAGAATTCGATGATACTGCGCAGCATCCGCCGGTCCGTCGCATCGAGGCCCATCTCGTCCACTTCCAGGCGCAGCAGCGCGGCGTTGGCGACCTCTTTGGTGATGACGCCGTCGGCGCGCACCTGCGCATAGTCGCGCACGCGCTTGAGCAGACGGTTGGCAATGCGCGGCGTGCCACGCGAGCGCGAGGCGATCTCATACGCGCCGGCACTGTCGATCTCCACCTTGAGGATACCGGCGCTGCGCTCTACGATCTTCTGCAGCTCGGCCGGGCTGTAGAGCTCCAGACGCAGATTGACACCGAAGCGGTCGCGCAGCGGCGCGGTCAGTTGCCCGGCGCGCGTGGTCGCTCCGATGAGCGTAAAGCGCGGCAGATCCAGCCGGATCGAATTGGCCGACGGCCCTTTGCCGATGATGATGTCGATCGCGTAGTCCTCCATGGCGGGGTAAAGGATCTCCTCGACTGCGCGGTTGAGGCGGTGGATCTCGTCCACGAAGAGAATATCATGTTCCTGCAGGTTGGTCAGCAGCGCCGCCAGATCGCCGGCCTTTTCGATCGCCGGGCCAGAGGTGATGCGCATGTTCACGCCCATCTCGTTTGCGATGACGGCGGCCATCGTCGTCTTGCCAAGCCCCGGAGGGCCGTAGAGCAGCACGTGGTCGAGCGGCTCGCCACGCAGGCGCGCCGCGTCGATGCAGACCTGCAGGTTCTCTTTCGCTTTTTCCTGACCGGTATAATCCTTCAGCAGCCGCGGGCGCAGAGAGCCTTCGCCGGAATCCTCCGGAAGCACGCGGGAAGAGGTGACGACCTCCTGCTGGGCATCCTCGGAAAAACTGATACTCATATACGCTCCCTCCCCTGCTTACTGCTGCATCATGGCGCGCAGCGCGGCCTTGATGATCTGATCCGCGCTCATGCCCTCGATGGACGGCAGCGTGCGCAGCGCCGCATTGATCTCCGGCATGCTGTAACCGAGCACGGACAGGCCGGCGATCGCATCGCTGCGCGCGGCCGAGGCCGCGTCCGACGCGGGCACTGCCGGCGTCAGGTCTGCAAAGTCCACGCTCGCGCTCTCTTTGGCCATTTTGTCCTTGAGCTCGAGCAGGATGCGCTGCGCAATGCGCTTACCGATGCCCGGCGCGCTCGTGAGCGCCTTTTCATCGCCGTTGAGCACCGCCAGCGCCAGCCCGTCCGGCGTGTTGGACGAAAGGATCGACAGCGCCGCCTTCGGTCCAACGCCGGAGATGCCGAGCAGCAACTCAAAGCAGTGCTTTTCGCTCTTGCTGGCAAAGCCGTAGAGATCATGTGCATCTTCGCGGATGCACTCATACGTATAGAGCTTGGCGCGCTCGCCCGTTCTGACGCTGCTGATCGTGTTCAGGCTGGCGTTGAGCGCATAGCCCACGCCGCCGCACTCCAGCACGACCAGATTCGGTTCGATATCGGTAACGACTCCGTTTATGTGGTAGAACATGGATCAAATCTCTCCTGTTGATGGATCAAAGATGTGGCGCTGCGCGCATGGCAGAGCGCGATGGCGACGGCGTCCGCCGCGTCGTCCGGCTTCGGCACGGCCTGCAGGGACAGGATGCGGCGCACCATGTCCATGACCTGCTTTTTGTCCGCACGGCCATAACCGACGACCGCCTGCTTGACCTGCAGCGGCGTGTATTCATAGATCTGCAGCCCGGCCTGATAGCCCGAGAGCAGGATGATGCCGCGGCCATGGGCAACGGCGATGCCGGTCGTGATATTCGTATTGAAAAACAGCTCCTCGACCGCCATCACTTCCGGGTGAAACTGCGCGATGAGTTCATTCAGGTCGCGGTAGATCTGGTCGAGCCTGCTGGACAGCTGCGTTTTGGCCGGCGTCGTGATCACGCCGCAGGTCAGCAGTCGCTGGCTGCGCTTTTCCGCGTCCAGCACCGCGAAGCCGACCGTGGCAATGCCGGGGTCAACGCCCAGGATACGCATATGCATCACTCCAATTAAATAAATATAGCATATTTTCACCACGTAGGCAACTGCCGGGAAAAGAAAAAGCGCCCCGAGTCGTTTCGGAGCGCTTGAAAACACACAGGTCACGCACGCGGGTGCGCTTTGTTGTAGACATCCTTGAGCTGCTTGCTGACAAGGTGCGAATAGATCTGCGTCGAGGAGATGTCCGCATGGCCGAGCATTTCCTGAATGGCGTGGATATCCGCGCCGTTTTCCAGCAGATGCGCCGCGAAGGAATGGCGCAGCGTGTGCGGTGTGATCGTCTTTTCGATGCCGGCCTTGGCCTGATAGTTCTTGATGAGCTTCCAGAAGCCCTGACGCGACATCCGTTCCCCGCTGACGTTGACGAACAGCGCCTGTTCATCCGGCGCTGCGATCATCTGCGGGCGGATGAAGTTGATGTACTCCGTGAGCGCACGGACAGCCGCCGGATACATGGGGATCATGCGCGCTTTGTCGCGGCCCTGGCAGCGGATAACACCGGCGGACAGATTTACATCCGTAATGTTGAGCGAGATCAGTTCGCTGACACGGATACCGGTCGCATACAGCAACTCGAGCATGGCGCGGTCACGGTAGCCCTTGGCGTCCGTGCACTCCGGCTGCGCCAGCAGCAGCTCGACCTCTTTGCTCGAGAGGATCTGCGGCAGCTTCTGCTTGGCCTTGTCCGGTACGAGCTTGCCGGTCGGATTGTGCTGCACATAGTGATTGTTGAGCAGGAACCCATAGAAATTTTTCAGCGATGCGATCGCCCGGGAAACCGTGGCAACGGACTTGCCATTGCTGCGCATCCAGTCGATGTATTCACACAGCTCTTCCTCTTCCGCGGAGCCGAGATCGGCATCCGTGTGTGCGTGCAGATATTCGCTGAGTTGGCGGATATCCCGCAGATATGAGGAAATCGTATTTTGCGACGAGCGCTTGACATCGCGCAGGTAGGACTCGAACAATTCCATTCCGTCGGAATCCCGCATGACGACTTCCCCCTTTCCAATCAGATTTCATCCACAGTGACCACAGGTCACAGAATAAGCCGTGTGAAAAACGGTACTGCATAGCACGCGGCGGCCGCAGCCGCCAACAGCAGGCAGAACACAAGCGCCAGCTCCCGGGAATATCGCTCCGATGATACGGGGACTGGCAGGCCGCGCCGCTGCTCGAGCAGACGCACAGACATCTGCGCGCAGAGCGTTCCGAGCAGAAACAGCGCCGGCACAAGAAAAATGCCGGGCAGACCGACTGCGACGCAGGAGAGCCAAAACGCATGGTCGCAGCCGGAATTCAGGAAGGCGGCCGCCGTACAGGCGGACAAAAAACCTTTGATCCCGAAAACGGCCGGAATCAGTAAAAAACCAAGATACGACGTAGACAGCAGCAAAAACGCAAAACCGTAGGCGCACGAGACGCACAGCTCTGTCAGCAAGCCGCCGTACAGCGTCCCACCCGCGCCGCTGCTGCTCAAAAAGGAAAGAACCGGATTTGACGGCTCCGGCAGCGCAGCATTGGCGCCGAAGCAGCAGCCGATCACATAGCCCGCCGCCATACCGACCGCGAGCAGCGGCGGCAGCGGAAAGCGGGAGACGGCCGGTTTCCGGCGCACACGCAATCTGTTATGTCGCACATTCATCACCACTGACAGCCTATGAACATGCGCTCATAACATGACAATTTACATAATGCGTTGTAGACATAATATAATACAAATCGAAAATGTTATCAAGTAGTTCGTCAGAATTTGTTCATTTTTGTTTATTATGACAAGAAATTATGTTAACAATATTATGTAAACCACGCAACTGAGCAGAAAGAGATGCCCAGTATTTCCAGCGGTATATGACTATATTTCGGTAATCATTGCGTATCTAACGCAATATATAGGTAATCAAACGATGATTATGTAAACCTTCCGCCTGATTACGAACCGTAATATCTCTTCTGTTTCCGTTTTTTCTTCTTTGTTCTATTTCGTAACTTTTTATGAAAAATGCACGAACCGACGATCGCGGCAGCCAGCGCGGTCAGCAGCGTCATGGCGGTAGCGGCGCAGAAAACCTGCGCACCAACGGCCGCCTTCAGGATGAGATATCCGATCGCCCAAACCGCCCATGTCATCGCTCCGCCAAGTGCCCTCCCCTGCTCCGGCCGCGGCGAGAGCGCGCCGGCAGCAAGACACGCAAGCCCGCAGCACACCAACGCAGCAAGGCGCACATCTGTGCCAGGCAGCACATCGTGATTCATGGCCAGTGCAGCCAGCCAGCTCAAGAGCAGCGTGAGTCCAAGTCCGGCCAGGCCGGCCGCCGCCGCGCGCGAGAGCATCGGCAGCCATTTTTGTTCCGTATTCAAAAAAACACCCCCTGCAGAACGTATGCATCACAGCATATTCCTGCAGGGGGTGAATCATTCCGAAAGCAGCGTTACACCTCGGGGCCCTTCGGCTCCTCGTGCTTCGGCTCTTCCTTTTTCGCTTCTTTTGCTTTCTGCTTGGCAGCCTTGCGCTCCTGCGCTTCCTTGGCAGCCTGTGCCTCGGCGCGGGCGTTCGTGGAAATGGCCCACTTGGCGACCTGGATGCGAACCTGATCCTCGCTGGTCTCGAAGGTCACGCTGTCGTCCGTGACGTGGACGACTTTGCCCATCATACCGCCGATCGTGACGATATCGTCACCGACTTTCAGATTGGAACGCATTTCATTGAGCTTTTTCTTCTTCTTGTTCTCCGGAAGGATCAGGAACAGGTAGAAGATGACAAGCATCAGAATGATCATGATAATGGATGAATATCCGCCAGAGCTTCCCATGGTTTTACCTCCGTATAAAGATAAAGATATTATATCTGCTTTCCTATGCAAATGCAAGCATTAAATGCGCATATCGAGTACGGATGTGTAACTTTTCCGGAATGCCTCGTACTCCCCTGCCTCGATCGCCGCGCGGATGCGCTGCATGAGCGTATTATAAAAATACAAATTATGCATCACGGCAAAGCGCATGGCCAGCATTTCCTCCGCTTTGAACAGGTGGCGCAGATAGGCGCGGGAATACCGCCGGCAGACCGGGCAGTCGCACTGCGGGTCGATCGGCTGCTCATCGCGCTGATATTTCTCATTTTTAATGTTGATGATGCCTGACCACGTGAACAGATGTCCGTGGCGGCCGTTGCGCGCCGGCATGACGCAGTCGAAAAAGTCCACGCCGCGCGCGACGGATTCGATGATGTTCCCCGGTGTGCCGACGCCCATCAGGTAGCGCGGCTTGTCGGCCGGCATATAGGGCTCGACGGCAGCAATGGTATCATACATCTCCTGCGTCGTCTCCCCCACCGCGAGGCCGCCGATCGCATAACCGGCCAGATCGAGGTCTGCGATCTTCTTCATATGCTCAATGCGCAGATCGTGAAAAATGGTGCCCTGATTGATGCCGAAGAGCACCTGGCCGGGATTGACAGCATCGTCACGGCCGGTGTAATCCGTGAGCGCCGCCTTGCAGCGCTGCAGCCAGCGATACGTCCGGTCGCAGGAGTTTTTCACGTAGTCGTACGGCGACGGGATCTTGATGCACTCGTCAAACGCCATCGCAATATCCGAGCCAAGATTGGCCTGAATGCGCATACTCTCTTCCGGCCCCATGAAAATGTGCCGGCCGTCCACATGGCAGTTGAAGGAAACGCCTTCTTCCGTGATCTTCCGAAGCTGCGCCAGCGAAAAGATCTGGAATCCGCCGCTGTCGGTCAGAATCGGTTTTTCCCAGGTCATGAATTTGTGCAGGCCGCCCAGGTCGCGGATCAATTCGTCGCCGGGACGCACGTGCAGGTGGTACGTGTTGGACAGCTCGACCTGGCAGCCGATCGTCTCCAGATCCTCCGCCGAGAGCGCGCCCTTGATGGCCGCCTGCGTGCCGACATTCATGAACACCGGCGTCTGCACCGTACCGTGCGGCGTTGTGAACGCGCCGCGGCGCGCATGGCCGTCTTTGCAAATCAGTTGAAACATAGCTTGCTTGCCTTTCTGTTTGGATTGCCTACTTATTCTAACAGATTGCAGCATCAAGTCAAGCGTTCCCGGAAGATTTGCGTATTAGTGGGCCAGCGCCTTCTGCACACGCCTTTTCAGCGCCTCCAGGCCCAGCATCACGGCAATGCCGAGCGCGAACCAGAGGAGGTGAAAATCAGATATTGTCATAGCGTGCTGCGGCACCTTCAGTGTCGTCGGGCCGACAACGATCGCATAGAGAGAGCTGAGCATCATGCCCAACACGGCATAGGTGACGGCGCCCGGCGCTTTGCGCATCCAGCCGCGGATGCAATGCGGAGCAATGGCAAAGCCCGCGAGCAGGCCCAGCCCAACCGCCGCCAGCAGCCAGAACTGGCCGAACTGAAAGTGCAGCAGGTCTTTCATTGCCGCGATCACGGGCAGGCAGAGTCCGCACGACATCAGCAGAGACGAACCGGAGATGCCCGGCAGCACCATTGCCGAGATCGCCAGCGCCCCGGCCGCAAACGCATACAGCGCCGTGCCGATGCCGAAGCCGAGGTCGTTGACCAGCGCGGACAAACGCAGCGCCGAGAGCCCGACGACCAGCACAAGGCCGCCCAGAAACGGCAGCCAGTTTTCCCGAAACGCGCCAAGCACGGCGCCGCTGAGGTCTACATAGCAGTCATAGCGCATCCAGTCGGTGTGGAACGTGAGCTCGACAAGCGTACCGTCCCGGTCGAAAAGGCGATCCCGTCAGAGCAGAAGTCGGTCGATCTGGAGCATCTGTCGCACTGGCTGGATAAGTACGACGGCAAGTATGCGATCGGCGCCTGCTCCTGCCGCCGGTCCCGCAGAGTGCGCGATGAGGGCTGCGGCCATCTGGAAGAGGACATATGCATTACCGTCGGTGACATGGCGACCTACGCCATCGAGACCAACAAAGCGCGCCCTGCAACGCGCGAAGAGGTCATGGAGATCCTGCAGCGCGCCGAGGAAAACGGCTTTGTGCACCAGATCACGAATATTGACGGCGAGGACAAGATCCACGGCATCTGCAACTGCTGCGTCTGCTCCTGCTACGCGCTGCGCACCAGCCAGCTGTTCAACACGCCGAATATGTCCGCATCCGCTTACCGCGCGCATGTCGATCCGGAAAAGTGCGTTGCCTGCGGTCAGTGCGCCAAGGTGTGCCCGGCGGGTGCCGCCAAGCTCGGGCAGAAGCTGTGTACGAAGGAGGGGCCGATCGTCTATCCGAAGCAGGTGCTGCCGGATGAGACCAAATGGGGCCCGGAAATGTGGAACGAAAATTACCGAGACGACAATCCGTCCGCCAACTGCTATGACACCGGCACCGCCCCCTGCAAGAGCAACTGCCCGGCGCATATTGCCGTCCAGGGCTATATCCGCATGGTTGCCGAAGGCCGCTACATGGACGCGCTCAAGCTTATCAAAAAAAGAGAACCCCTTCCCCGCCGTCTGCGGCCACATCTGCGACGGCCTCACGCTTCAGACCGCACAGCCGGACATCTTTGTTGGCGGCGATGTGGCCACCGGGCCGAAGTTTGTGATCGACGCCATTGCCGCCGGCAAGGAAGCCGCCATTTCCCTGCACCGCTACGTGCACGAGGGCCAGAGCCTGACGATCGGCCGCAACCGCCGCGTGTATCCCGAGCTGGACAAGCGCAATGTTGCCCTGCCGACGGCGTGCTTCGACGCGCCGGTACGGCAGGTGCCTGCGGCGCTCTCCGGCGCGGAAGCGCGCAAGACGTTCCGCGACCCGCGCTGCACGTTCACGGAAGAGCAGGTCAAAAAGGAGGCGTCCCGCTGCCTTGGCTGTGGCGTGTGCACGACCAGATGCGAGTTTGACGCCATCCACCTGCGCCGCGATCACCCGGAAGCGACCAAGATGATCCGCTCCGAGGACAAGATGATCCGCTCCGAGGACAAGATGAAAGCCATTCTCCCCTACATGGTCAAGCGTGCTGCCAGGATCAAGGTCAAGGAACTGCGCAGCAAACGCAGCTGAAACCGTTGTTCATA
>OLOA01000985.1_pt1 | contig 29741 bp, 20 predicted proteins | sample 1672201 | NCBI WGS metagenome assembly OLOA01 (sample SAMEA3136658, study PRJEB25190) | human gut metagenome
CGCGCGCCCTTGCAGAGGGCCCCTTTGCTGGTACACTGTGCGCCGCATTAATGGCTTGTGCGTTTTCCCAGGTAAAAGTTGAGAAATACGCTCATGGTCAGCGGGGTTCGCCCAAAACGGGGCCCCTACTGGCGTGCGAAGATAGGAATGGCGACATGGCGCATTCTGCCCGTGATCTGCGGCGCGACTGCTATGCGGCGGTGGACATCGGAGCCTCCTCGGGCCGCGTGGTGGTGGGCTTTGTGGAAGACGGCCGCATCCATTTGGAAGAGGTGCACCGATTCGACAACCGCCAGGTGCGCCGGGGCGGCCACGATTGCTGGGACATCGACCTGCTCTACGGCGAGCTCGTGCGCGGGCTTGCCCTGTGCAAGGAGGCGGGGTTCGCGCCGAAATCCGTCGGCATCGACACCTGGGACGTCGATTTCGTCCTGCTGGATGCTGACGACAACCTGGTGGGCGACGCCGTGGCCTATCGCGACGAGCGCACTCAGGGCATGTTCGAGGTGGCCGACGCCATCATGAGCCCCGAAGAGCTCTACCGCCGCACGGGCATCCAGCGCCAGCCCTTCAACACCATCTATCAGTTCCTGGCCCTGCAGCGCGAGAACCCCGAACAGCTGGAAGCGGCTGAGACCTTCCTTATGATCCCCGATTACCTGGGCTTTCTGCTGACCGGCGAGAAGGCCCTCGAGTACACCAACGCCTCTACGACCGGCCTTCTGAACGCCGAGACCGGCGCTTGGGACGAAACGGTGCTGGCCCGCTTCAACATCCCGCGGCGCCTCTTCCGCAACGTCACCATGGCCGGGGCGTGCCTGGGGCCGGTGAAGCCCTCTATCGCCGAGAAGATCGGCTACGACACGTGCGTGGTGCTGCCCGCCACCCACGACACCGGCAGCGCGTTTCTGGCGGTTCCCGCGTGCGATTTGCCCGCGGTGTTCCTCTCCTCGGGCACGTGGAGCCTGCTCGGCGTGGAGAACCGCAGCCCGCTCACCACGGCGGCGGCCTACGGCGAAAACTTCACCAACGAGGGCGGCTACCACTTCCGGTACCGCTTCCTGAAGAACATCATGGGGCTGTGGATGATCCAATCCATTCGCCGCGAACTGAACGGCATCACCTACGTTGTGGACGAGAAGGCCATCCGCAAGGGCCGCCTGCACCAGTACATGCGTGTGGAGGGCCTCGGTCAGGAAGTGGGCTTCGAGGATCTTATCCGCGCCGCTGACGAGGCGGAATGCGCGGGCGTTCAGGCTTCTATTGTGAACGTGAACGACGATCGGTTCCTCTCGCCTGATTCCATGATCGAGGAGATTTTGGAAGCCTGCGAGGAGACGGGCCAGGCGGTGCCGCAGACTTTGGGAGAGCTGATGCTCTGCGTCTACGAGAGCCTGGCGCGCTGCTACCGCGACGCCGTGGAAGGCTTGAGCTCGCTGGCGGGACACGGCTACAAATCCATCAACATCGTCGGCGGCGGCTGCCGGGACGGCCACTTGAACCGCCGCACCGCCGAAGTATGCGGCATTCCCGTGTACGCCGGTCCCGTGGAAGGCACCGCGCTCGGCAACCTGGCCGTGCAGATGCTCGCCGACGGGGTGTTCCCGCACCTCAAGGCCGTGCGCGCCGCCATCGCCGAGTCCTTCGACGTGCAGAAGGTGGAGCCGTGATGGGCGATTCCGACCCCGACGATTTACAGCAAGAGCTTCTAGATACTGGTGAACAGAAAGGAAACCCGATGACTACCATGTACGATTTGGCCCGCGAGGAGTACGCCGCCCTCGGCATCGACACCGAGGCGGTGATGGAGAAGCTGGCCGCCAAGCCCATCTCGGTGCACTGCTGGCAGGGCGACGACGTGCTCGGCTTCGACCAGGAAGGGGGCCTCTCCGGCGGCATCCAGACCACGGGCAACTACCCCGGCCGCGCCCGCACCTTCGAAGAGCTGACCGCCGATTTCGAGGCCGCCATGGCCCTCGTGCCCGGTGCCAAGCGCATCAACCTGCACGCCTCCTACGCCGTCTTCACCGACGAGAATCCCTGGGTCGACCGCGACACCATCGAGTACAAGCACTTCGAGCCCTGGGTCGCGTGGGCGAAGGCGCACGGCTACGGCATCGATTTCAACCCCACCATCTTCGGCCACCCCATGATGAACAACGAGCTGTCGCTGTCCTCGCCTGATGCGGCGACGCGCGACTTCTGGATCCGCCACTGCAAGGCCTGCCGCAAGATCTCCCAGCAGATCGGCGAGGCGCTCGATGACCAGACGCTCTGCAACATCTGGATCCCCGACGGCCTGAAGGACGTGCCCGGAGACCGCTATGGCCTGCGCGAGCGCCTGCGCGATTCGCTCGACGAGATTTACGCCGAGAAGTACGACCGCGTCATCGACTCCTGCGAATCGAAGGTGTTCGGCATCGGATTGGAATCGATGACCGTGGGTTCCAACGAGTTCTACCTGGCCTACGCCGCCACGCACCCCGGCGTGTACGATCTGCTGGATCTGGGTCATTTCCATCCCACCGAGAACGTGGCCGACAAGCTCTCGGCGCTGCTGCTGTTCTTCGACAAGGTGCCGCTGCACGTGACGCGCCCGGTGCGCTGGGACTCCGACCACGTGGTGCTCTTCGACGACCCCACCAAGGAAGTGGCCATGGAGATCGCCCACATCCCGGGCGCGTGGGAGAAGGTCATCATCGGCCTCGACTTCTTCGACGCCTCCATCAACCGCGTGGGCGCCTGGGCCACGGGTACACGCGCCATGGAAAAGTCGCTGCTCTACGCGCTGCTGCAGCCGGGCGAGCGCCTGAAGGAGCTGCAGGACACCTACCAGTTCACCGAGAAGATGATGCTGGCCGAGCAGGCGAAGAGCATGCCCTTCGGTGCCGTGTGGGACGAGTACTGCCGCCGCGCCGGCTGCCCGCTCGATGGCGAGCTGTACCCGGCCGTGGCCGCCTACGAAGCCAAGGTCCTGCCCGAGCGCATGTAGCTCAACCAAGGTCGAGCTAAGCGAGAACACGGGGTGTTCTGACCGAGCGAGTTCCGCAGCGACTGAAACAGCCCAGTGGGCTGTTTCACAAAGCGAGGACTGTTTGAGCGAATCAGAATACCGCGTGGTCTCGCCCCCGAGGAGTTTCAAGCAAGGAGCAACGATATGGCATTTTTCGATCAGGCACAGGAGATGCTTTCCCAAGGCATCGACACGGCGCGCGGGGCGGTGTCCGGCGTGGCCATGGAGCAGCTGGGGTTCGTGCGCGGGTTCGTGCGCCTGTGCAACGATGGCTGGGAGCAGGGCTGGCACGAGCGCAACGGCGGCAACCTCAGCTACCGCCTGCGTCCCGAGGATGTGGATACCGCCCGCAAGTTCTTCGACAAGGAGCCGCGTCCTTGGACGCCCCTCGGCGTTGAGGCGCCGACTATGGGCGGTGTGTACTTCCTCGTCACTGGCACCGGCAACTACATGCGCAATGTGGCGTCCGATCCCTCTCGCAACATCGGCATCGTGGAGCTGTCCGCGGCCGGCGACGCCTACCGCATCGTGTGGGGCCTCGACGAGGGGGGACGCCCCACGTCCGAGTTCCCGACCCACGTCATGAACCACGCCGTGCGCGCCGCGGCCACCGACGGCACCTGCCGCGTCATCTACCATGCGCACCCCACCAACATCATCGCGCTTTCCTACCTGCTGCCGCTGGACGCGCGCACCTTCACTCGCGTGCTGTGGAAGGCCATGACCGAGTGCGTCGTCGTGTTCCCGGCTGGCGTCGGCGTGGTGCCCTGGATGGTGCCCGGCGGGGCTGACATCGCCCGGGCCACCTCCGAGCAGATGAAGACCTTCGACGCGGTGGTGTGGGCGAGTCACGGCCTGTTCGTCTCCGGCGCCGACTTCGATAGTACCTTCGGGCTTCTGCACACCATCGAGAAGGCCGCCGACATCTACGGGCGCGCCCGCGCCATGAACGGCGGCTCGGGCGAATTCCTGAACACCATCACCGACGAGGGGCTGCGGCAGATCGGCCGCGAGTTCAACGTCAAGATCAACGAGGCCATGCTGGATTTCCCCGCGGCTTCGGCGACCGACAACTAAGCAACTAAGAAAGGGTCTGCAAAACTATGGCTCTGTCCCAAGAGAAAAAAGGCACCATCGCCGTATCACTCACCAACTTCCTCGACTCCGGCTGCATCGTGGCCTCGGGTGTGGCGCTGGCGGCCTGGGCGATTGCTTTCAACTTCGACAACGTGTGGGTGTCCATCTTGGGCGCCGTGGGCGCGAATGCCTTCGGCGCGGCGGTGGGCGCGCTCATCGGCGGCTTTCTGGCCGACCGCTTCGGGCGCAAGTTCATCTACACCTATAACCTGCTCGTGTACGCCACGGGCGTCTTCCTCATTATGTGCGCGGTGAACCTGCCCATGCTCTGCGCCGGCATCGTCATTTCCGGCCTGTCCGTGGGCGCCGGCGTACCGTCGTCGTGGAGCTACATCTCCGAGATGTCCTCCTCCACGAGCCGCGCCGCCAACATTGGCATCAGCCAGTTCGCCTGGTCCTGCGGCCCGGCGGTCATCTTCCTCATCGCGCTTTTGTTCTCGTTCATCTTCCCCACCTTCGGGCCGGATGGCGCGCTTCTGCCGGCGGGCACCTACGGGCCCTTCGACGGCCTGTTCGCCATGCGTCTGTTGTTCCTCATCCTGTTCGTGGTGGCGCTCATCGCGTGGAATCTGCAGCGCAAGCTGGAGGAGTCGAAGGACTGGACGGAAAAGCAGTCCGCGGCTGAGGGCAAGCGCGACACCTTCATCCAGATGATGGGCCGCGCGCTGACCAATTCGGTGAACGTGAAGTCTATCGTGTTCCTGGTGGCGGTGTACCTGACGTGGAACATCGTGGCCGGCACCATGGGCCAGTTCATGCCCTACATGTACGCGGCGGCCGGGCATTTGGACGACACGACCATCTCGCTTCTACAGGCGGTCATGTGGATCCTCACGGCGGTGGGTTCGCTTGCCATCTTCTCGAAGTTCGGCGACAAGATCCCGCATCGCATCCTGTTCGCGGCCACGGCCGTGATGGCGCTGGCGGCCTGGGTGGTCATGGTGTTCTTCGGCATGCAGCTGGAAGCGGGCACGGCCGATAGCTGGGGCTGGCTTCTGTGGGTGTTCGTGGCGCTGTGGGGCATCTCAGCCGGCTTCTCGGCCCAGTGCTTCTATGCGCTGTGGTCGACGGAGCTGTTCCCGACGCTGTATCGCGGCGGCGTGCAGGGCATCATGTTCTTTTTGGTGCGCGGCGTGCTGGGCATCTGGTCGCTCGTGGCCGTGGCGGGCCTCGGCGTGGAAACCCCTGCGGGCTTCGTGACTGCCGGCATCATCATGTGTGGCTTCCTTCTGGTGTCGCTCGTGGTGGGCGTCATCTGGTGCCCCAACACCCAGGGCCGCACCCTCGACGAGATCACCGAGGAGCGCTACGGGAAACATATCGATTAGCTGCACCCTAGGCACACCGTCGTGTTGCGCCGAATACGCGCTGCCATTTGTCGAGCGCGATCTTAATTCCTCAACGACCCTGCCTCGGCGGGGTCGTTTTGCGTGGGGCGTGAAAACGAACCGCCCCTTTCGTAACGTCGGTTTCGCTTACCAGAAAACTCCTCGAAACAATGCGCCATTAACTTGGAACGTGCCGGGTGCAGCCGTTGCGGTGGCTCCGACGTGGTATCTTATTCCGATCATCGACCCGAGTGAGGAGCGAACCCGTTATGTCGAAAGTGACCGATCTGTACGGCTCCATGGTGTTCAACGAGCATGTGATGCGCGAGCGTCTGCCGAAGACCACCTACAAGCAGCTGATGAAGACCATCAAGGAGGGCGCGCCCTTAAACGAGGACGTGGCCAACGTCGTCGCCCATGCCATGAAGGAGTGGGCCATCGAGAAGGGCGCTACCCACTACACTCACTGGTTCCAGCCGCTGACGGGCATCACCTCCGAGAAGCACGACAGCTTCATCGATCCCACCGATGACGGCTGCGCTATCATGACCTTCTCCGGCAAGGAGCTCATCCAGGGCGAGCCCGACGCCTCCAGCTTCCCCTCCGGCGGCCTGCGCGCCACCTTCGAGGCCCGCGGCTACACCGCGTGGGATCCCACCTCCTACGCCTTCATCAAGGACGAGGTGCTCTGCATCCCCACGGCCTTCTGCAGCTACACCGGCGAGGCGCTCGACAAGAAGACGCCGCTTCTGCGCTCCATGAAGGCCATCGAGACCCAGGGACGCCGCGTGCTCGATCTGTTCGGCGACGACTCGTCCGATCGCGTGACCACCACCCTCGGCGCCGAGCAGGAGTACTTCCTCATCTCCGAGAAGGACTATGAGAAGCGCCTCGACATCATGCTCACGGGCCGCACGCTGTTCGGCTATCCGCCGGTAAAGGGCCAGGAGCTGGAGGAGCACTACTTCGGCGCCATCCGTCCCACAGTGAACGAGTTCATGAAGGAGCTCGACGACGAGCTGTGGGCGCTCGGCATTTCCGCGAAGACCAAGCACAACGAGGTGGCCCCGGCCCAGCACGAGCTGGCGCCCATCTTCGCCGAGACGAACCGCGCGGTGGACGAGAACCTGCTCACCATGGAGAAGATGAAGCTGCTGGCCAGCCACTACGGCCTGGTGTGCCTGCAGCACGAGAAGCCCTTCGAGAGCATCAACGGGTCGGGCAAGCACAACAATTGGTCCATCTCCGCTGGTGGCCGCAACCTGCTCGATCCGGGCGAGAACCCCATGGAGAACCTGCGCTTCCTCGTGTTCCTCACCGGCGTTATTGAGGCGGTCGACGAGTACCAGGAGCTTCTGCGCATGTCGGCGGCGAGCGCCGGCAACGACCACCGTCTCGGCGCCAACGAGGCGCCGCCGGCCATCGTGTCCATGTTCCTCGGCGACGAGCTGGGCGCGATTGTGGAGGCGCTCATCGACGATCACGACTACACCTCGGCCGAGCGCGTATCCATGGACCTCGGCGTGGACGTGCTGCCGAACTTCATCAAGGACAACACCGACCGCAACCGCACGAGCCCCTTTGCCTTCACGGGCAACAAGTTCGAGTTCCGTATGCCCGGCAGCGCCCAGAACCTGTCGGATGTGAACATGGTGCTGAACACGGCCATGGCCAAGTCGCTGAAGGAATTCGCCGATCAGATGGAAGGCAAGACCGGCGAGGAGTTCGAGGCGGCCGCCATCGACTACATCAAGCGCACCCTGCGCGACCACGAGCGCATCATCTTCAATGGCGACGGCTATTCCGAGGAATGGGAGAAGGAGGCCGAGCGCCGCGGGCTGGCGAACCATCGCACCACGGCCGACGCGCTGCCGTGCCTGGTCGACCAGAAGTCCATCGACTTGTTCGCCGAGTTCGGCGTGCTCACCGAGGACGAGGTCCGCTCCCGCTACGAGGTGAAGCTGGAGAAGTACAACAAGATCATGAACATCGAGATTCGCGCCATGAAGCGTCTGGTGCGTCGCGATTACCTGCCGGCCATCAACCGCTACGCCGCCAAGCTCGCCAACGGCATCACCTCTATCCGCAACGTGCTGCCGGAAGGCGACACCTCGTTCATGGAGGACAAGCTGAAGAAGCTCGTGGAAGGGGCCGCCGAGATCAACCGTCAGTTGGAGAAGCTGCACAGCTTGCATCGCGCTTCGCTGGAAGTGGCCGATCAGCAGGAGCGTGCGAACATGAACGCGCATGAGATCGTGCCGGTCATGGACGCTCTGCGCGCGGCCGTGGACGCTATGGAGATCATCGTCGAGCGCGAGGCCTGGCCGGTGCCCACCTACAACGAGATTCTGTTCTACGCCTAAGCGCGAAGCGCGTTGAGGCCGAGCGAACAGGATTGGTCGTTCAATCCGATCGAGCTTCGTTTTCGTCAGGTTTTTAAAAGAACCCGCCGTTCTGGCGGGTTCTTTTTTTGCAGCGGGCAGGATGCCGTGTACGTTGGAGGCTGCTCAGATGGCAAGTTTTCCGAGGATTGCGACACGCAAGTTCAATCAGTCTGAATAAAGTAACGCTATACGTATAATGAAAAGCCTTCTAGCGTCGGCAAAGGCCCCTATGCTGGCTAGTAACCGATTTGGACGTCGAAAACCTCGAAAAACTTGCCAGAAAAAGAGCATCAAGCATGCGGGGAAGGTGCGGGACGGGTGGGGGACGGACGGAAGAGTGCGCGGGTGGCTGTGTCCCGCTCACTCTTCCGCCCCGTGCTCCTACACGCCCTGGCGGAGGCTGGCGGCTACGGCGTGGAGGATGTCGTTGCGCTGGGTGCTCGCCACGAGGCTCGCCAAGGGAGCGGCGGCCAGCGGCATGTTGGCGTCGCAGAGCTCGATGAGCGCGCGGCCCACCACTTCCATCACGTCGTCCAGGGGCGCCAAGGGCACGCCGGCCGTGCGCAGGCAGGCCGTGGGATCCCAATCGCTGCCGGGCACGTTGTTGCCCATCTCGCTCACCAAATCATTGCGCTCGCGCAGGGCGGCCTCGCCCATGGGGCTCGTCTCCGGCACACGCAGGTAGCAGGCCAGCGCCTCGGGCAAACGTCCCGTCTGCCAGTAGGCGAAGGCCAGCCGGTAGTACACATAGGCGATGTCGTTCCCGGTGACGGCCACGCGCAGGGCATCGCGGGCCACGTCGATGATCCGGTCGTAGTGGTCGCCCTCGGCGAAGCAGGTGATGAGGTCGTTGTAGGCCGGGGCGCTTGTGGGGGCCAGCTCGATGCAGGCGCGGGCCTGGGCCTCGGCGGCGTCCAGGTCGCCCATGTCGCGGTAGATGCGCGAGAGCGATGAACGGGCCGCTTGACCGATGTCCGAGGCGCGCACGTAGCGCACGGCGGGGTCGCTTTCCACGAGGCTCGTCAGATAGCGGGCGAAGACGTTCTCGCAGTACAGAAGGCGGCGCGGCTCGGCGGGCTGGGCGAGGTCGTCCGCTATGACGTCGGTCGTCGCTGCGGCGCTCGTCTCGGCGACGATGTCCTCCAGCTGGGCCACCGCCAGAAGCAGCGAGTCGTCCTTCTCCTCCATGATGGCGCGGTAGCGGGCGGCCAGATCGGCGTTCTGCTCGCTCATAACGTCCAAATCGCTCACGATGTCGGCATGCAGAAGCCCGCGCAGGTTCTCCGGCAAAGGACGGGTGTCCTCGGCCACGGGGGTGAAGGGAACCGACAGCTCCACCGGCAGCGGCTCGACGGGCTGCAAGTTGCCCGCCTCGTCGATGTTGACGGCGAACTGGGCCAGATGCAGCATGTCGAACAGCGCAGCCGGGTCGCATTCGGTGGCCGGCGCGGAGAACTCGCCGCTGCGGATCTTCGCCATGGCGCCCATGGTGAAGGGGATGCGGCCGAACTCCAGCGACATCACGGTCGGGCCCGCGATGGAACCCTCGCGGCCGTTCACGACGACGCGCGTCACGCCGACGGAGGTGCCGAAAGCAGCGGCGGCGATGAGGGCCGCCAGGCGCAGGGCGTAGGCGGCCGCGGCGGCAGGACGCTGGACGGTGCAATCGGCCCACTGGCCCGTGGCGCTGCTCCAGCGCGACTTCGGGAACACGTCGGGGGTAGGCAGCGACACGCTGGCCACAATAGTTCCGGTGGCGCTGTCGCAGGCGAAGCGGTATTCCAGGCGGAAGGGGAGCACCATGGCCTCGCAGGCGGCGGCCAGACGCGTGGAGAGATCCCAGTTGCCGCCGCGGGTGCCCGTCGTGCCGTACTGGGTGTCCAGCTTGTTATCGCGTTCGGCGGCGGTCAGGTAATCGTTGGCATCGTTGGCGATGGAGCGCAGCACCTGCCAGTCCAGCTCGCTGCAGGCGCTCTCGGTCGTGGTGCTCACAAAGGCGGTGCCCTCGTCGCCTTCCAAGGCTTTGGAGATGAGGGCCAAACGATCGAGCACGGACTCGATGCGCAGAATGGTGCCCCGGTTGCCGGCTGAAATCGTGCTGTCGTCGAAGATGGACCAGAACAGGCCCGTGGTGTTCAGGCGGCGCAGCTCCACCGGATGCTCCACGGCGATGGCGCGCAGGCTGGGCGCCTCGGCCTCGGAGAGCAGGCGGGCAGCGTAGGCGTCGAAGCCCGAAGACGAGGTCGGGTCGGTCGGGTCGGCCATGGACACGCGGAACAGCAGGCCGTCGATGGCGTCGGGCAGCGGGGTGGCGGTGAACTCCGCCAGCGCGTCGCGGGTGGTGCGGCCCGAGGCGGTGGCGCCGGCCGCGTTCTGGGAGCCGCCGTCTTTGGCGGGCTCCTCGGGGTTGTTGCCCTTTTTGCGGAAGAAATCGAACACGGCGGAACCTTTCACCGGAGTAGTTGGATAAGTCTGCCCATTGTCCCACAGTGCGCGGTGTTTCACCGTGTCAACTTGGGAGAAACTGCCAGACCATCACGGTTTTCAGGAGATTTGCGAGCTTAATTGACGGGAAAGGGGGTGAGGTCAACAACATTCATGAGCAAAAGCATCAGGAATGTTAGCGAGCGATGTGCGGCGCAGCCCTCTGCGGCGCCGCCCGTCAGGCATTGTGCAGTTTGTAGCCCATGCCCCACACGGTTTGCAGGTAGCCGTCGGTGCCGGTGGGCTTCAGCTTGCGGCGCAAGTTCGATACGTGCACGTTCACCGTGGAGTCCTCCACCGAGTAAGGCTCGCCCCAAGCCAGCTCGAACAGCTCCTGCTTGGTGAACACCTTTTGCGGCCGGCCCATGAGCAGCTCTAGGATGTTGAACTCCGTGCGCGTGAGGGCCACCTCCTTGCCGTCGACGCAAAAGACGCGTCCGTCGGGATCCAGCTCCCAGCGGCGGAAGGCGAGCAGCTGCGAGGAGCCGTCCGCCTTCGCGGCGCCCACGGCCGTCCCGGCATGCGCGCGCTCGGCATGGTGGCGTCGCTGCACCTCGATGCGGGCCTGCAGCTCGTCTAAATCGAAGGGCTTGGTCAGGTAGTCGTCGGCGCCGGCTTGCAGAAGGGAAATCTTGTCGGCGGCGGTGATGCGCGCCGAGATGACGATGATGGGCAGCGCGCTATCGGCGCCGCGGATGGCGCGCACGATCTCCTCGCCGGGCACGCCGGGCAGCATGAGGTCGGTGATAACGACGTCCGGGCGCTGCTCGCGCAGAAGCATGAGGCCCTCGGTGCCCGAGAAGGCCTGGCGGCAGCGGTAGCCGCGACGCTCCAGATGCGCGCAGACCACCTCGTTGATAGAGGGATCGTCCTCGATGATGAGTATGTCGGCAACGGTTTCCACGGCAAGCAGGATAATACGCGCAGACGCAAAGGCGCTGGCATCTTCAAACAATCTTAACGCTTCGCCAGAACTTTCTTTAATTCCCACGTCCACACTGAAAGTCGTTGGAAATGCGGTATAAGCGAGAAAGGACGAAACGATGGGATCTGCGCGAGAAGGGAGGCGGCCGTGAATGTCATCGAGGCGCGCGGCCTGACCAAGGTCTACGGGGGCCGGGCTGTGGTGCGCGATTTCGCTATGACCGTGGCTGCGGGGGACATCTACGGCTTCGTCGGAAAAAACGGCGCGGGCAAATCGACGGTCATGAAGATGATCTGCGGCGACGCCCTTCCGACGGCTGGCGAGGTCGTACTGTTCGAAAGCGATCGAGCCTCGGCGGGGGACGGGGAGCCCGAAGACGGCGGCGTGCGGCGCATCGGCGTGCTGATCGAAGAGCCGGGGCTGCTTGTGAACCTGTCGGCCTACCGGAACCTCATGGCGAAAGCGCTTGCCTGGGGCATCGTGGACGGCCCGGCCCGCTGCGAGGAGGTGCTCAGGCTCGTGGGACTCTCCTCGGTTGGCAACAAGAAGGTGCGCGGGTTCTCGCTCGGTATGAAGCAACGGCTGGGGCTCGCCATGGCGCTGCTCGGCAGCCCCGACGTGCTGCTGCTAGACGAGCCGTTCAACGGGCTCGACCCGGAGGCGACGCGCGCCATGCGCAATCTCATCGTGCGCGTGAACGAAACCTTGGGCATCACAGTGGTCGTCAGTTCGCATGTGCTCGATCAGCTCGATCGCATGGCCACGCGCTACGGGGTCATCGCCGATGGGCGCATGGTGCGCGAAATGACGGCCGAAGAGGTGGCCGCCGAGTGTCGCAGCAGCCTGCGCGTTCGCACCGAGAACCCGGCCCGGGCCCTGGCGCTTTTGGAAGAGGCGTATCCCGCGCTCGCCTTCAAAGCGGAGCCGGACGGGGCCCTTGTCGTCGCGGGCGACTACGACGATGGTGCCATCAGCCGCCTGCTCGCCCGCTCCGGCGAGGTGGTGCGCGAGCTGTCCCAAGACCACCGCGATTTGGAAGAGTACTTCGTGGAGCTGATGGAAGGGGGCGCGCAGTATGTTTAACTTGTTGAAGAGCGATATCTACCGTCTGGTGCATGGCAAGATGTTCTGGGTGGCCGCTATCGTGCTGGTGGCCCTGTCCGTTCTGGCGGCTGGCATGATGCACTGGGTGTCCTCGCCGGAGTTTCTGCGTATGACGGCGACGGGCTTCGAGATGACCGTGAACGTCAGCGATGGGGCGACCGGCGGGGCCGGCGTCCTGGGCGAAGGGGATGCTGCCGCTGCGAATGCATCGGCGGAAGCTGCGGCTGCGGCCGGCGCCTCGGGGCGCGGCCTGTCGCTGGATGAGCTGGACACGCTAGGCGCTGCCGAGGCCGCCGGGTCGGCCGAATCCGAAGAGGACGGCATGCGCGACGATGAGACGGCAAGCGATTCCGCATTCGCCTCGAGCGAGCTGTGGGATCTCGTCGCTGACAATCCCGAGGCGCTCAGCGACGCCGATTTCGAAGGAGTGTCCCGCGACATGCGCACCCTGGCCTCGCCGGCCGATATGCTGGGAGATATGGCGGTGTCGGGAGGGGCGTTGGCCATGGTCGTCTCGCTGGTGACGGCACTCTTCCTCGCCCAGGACTTCTCCATGCGCTTCGCGCGCAACCTGGTGATGGATCGCCGGGGACGTGTACGCTACTACGGCGAGAAGCTGGTACTCGTCGGTCTTCTTGCGGCCTTCTATCTGGCCGTGGCCGCCCTGGCCGGAGCGGCGTCCTTCGCGGCGGCAGGTTTCACCTATGCGGCGGCAAGCCCGTTGGGCGATCTGGCGCTCTTCCTCGGGTTGGCCTGGCTTCTGGCCTTCGCCTACGGGTGCACGACGGCGGTCATCGTGTGGGCGACCCGCAGCGCCGGGGCCGGGGTGGCCTGGGCGCTCATGGTCAGCTCCGGCATCGCCGGCTCGCTTCTCGGCCAGGTGCTGCTTCTGCTGGGTCGAGGTGTGCCCTGGATCGGCGCGCTGGAGCCGTGGATGCTCGCGTCGTGCATGCAGAATGTGGGCAATCATGCCTCGACGCTGCTCGCGACGCCTGCTGCTGCTCCGCTGACCATGGCGCCCCTCGCCGTGCAGGTACTCATCGTGGGCGGTGTCGCAGTCGCCCTCTGCGCCGCGCTGACGTTCGGCCCGCTGCGCAAGCGCGATTTGTAGGAGATATCCGGTGGAGTGGCGTGGCAACGTCTCACTGCATGCTAGTCTCCGTAGGGGGCGACCTCGGTCGCCCCTTGCCGCAACTGGAGCCATGCGACAGGTGCTCTGCAACAAACGAAACGAGAAAGGACAGTTGTGACGCTTGCCATTTGCTTCGGAGGCCTGGCGCTCTGCGGGTTCGCGATGGTGCTGCTGTACGGCCACGAGCTTCGTCGCATGGCCCGCTTCCTGCGGAATCGCGACGGGCGTTCCAACAGCCGCCTGACCACCGAAATGCCCGGACCTGGTTTCGCCGATCTGGCCCGCGCGGTGAACGGCACGCTGGATGCCGCCGACCAACGCGAGCGCGAGCGCGCCGCCGAGCAGCGCCAGTTCCAGCGCGACCTGGCGAGCCTGTCCCACGACATTCGCACGCCGCTCATGGGTGCGAAGGGCTACGTCTCCCTAGCCGCCGAGGAGCCGGACGATGCTTGTCGCGCCCATTACCTGCAGGCGGCCGAGGCGCGCTTGACCGATATGGAAGGCCTGCTGGACGCGCTGTTCGCCTACGCCCGCGCCACCGATGCCGCCGCCGAGCTGGATATGCGCCCCCTCGCCGTTATGCCCGTGCTCGCCGAAGTGCTCACCGGTCAGTTTCCCGCTTTCGAAGAGCGCGGCTGGGAGCCTCTGGTGGACTTTCCCGACGAGTCCCTGGTGGTCGAGGCTGACAGCGAGGCGCTGACTCGTATGTTCGAGAACTTGGTGAGCAATGCCCTGCGCTATGGGACGTCCGCGCCGTCCATCGTTCAGCGGGGCCGCACTTTGACCTTTTCCAACAAGGTGCCCGATCCGACGGCTATCGATGTCAGCCGCCTCTTCGAGCGCTTCTACCGCGCTGATGCAGCCCGTGCCCACGGAGGGGCGGGGCTGGGTCTCGCTGTGGTGGCCAGCCTCGCCGCCGCCCAGAACATAGAGGTCGAGGCCTCTTTGGAAGGCGACGAGCTTTCCCTGGCCCTTATCTTTCCTCCTGTTTCCGGAGAAGTGTGAGAGGGGAGGGCGGAGTCGGCTGCCGAGGTCGCGCTCTTCCGCAATGAAAACGGGCCCGCAGCCCTTTTGCGGCTGCGAGCCCGTGGCGTTCGGGCGCGGTTTTGCTCGGCTTTGCTCGGCCTTGCTCGGCCTTGCGGGTGCTAGAGCGCGGCGATTTCGCGGTAGGCGTTCATGGCCGTCTTGCGGCTCATCTTCGACGTGTCTCCCTTGAGGAAGGCGTAGAAGTTGCCCTTGTTCAGGCGGGTGACGCGGCAGGCCTCGGCGCGGGTCATGTTCTTGTCGGCCAGAAGATCGCCGAAGGCGGTCGAGACGTACTTCAGGATTTTGCGGTCGACCTCGATGCGCGAGGAATCGGTGCGCCATTCGACGAGGATGGTTTTGAACGGGTCGCCGTCGGACAACATGCCCAGGTACACCTCCAGCGGACGCCCTGATGCATGCCAGTGTTCGACGAACTCGTCGAACATTTCGGCCGCTTTCGTGCCCTCCGCGCGCCGGAGCAGGTATTCCTCGCGTCCGTCGCAGATCGCAAGCAGAAGAAGCGGCGCGAATGCCTCGGGATGCGCATCCTCGGCGGCGGCGAAGAACTTCTTCGTGCTTGTAGTGTTTAAACCGGTCAAACCTTGGCAGCGTTTAAGTAGGAAATAGCGGAATGAACAGGCCATACTTCTCCTTTCTCTCTGAGAGCCGAAATTATTAATAGAATCAAATAATACTTTTCATGACCGAATTAATCAAGAACAAGTTCGCGATCGCCACAAATGCCCCAAAATTCGCAGCCCGATCGGGGAAAATTGTCTCTACAGCTCCACTTCGTCGATGAGGTGGATGAGGTCTTGCTGGCTGTGGATGTTCAGCTTGCGATAGATGTGGCGGATGTGGGTCTTCGCCGTGCCCTCGGAGATGTAGAGCTGCTGCTGGATGTGAGATGACTTGTAGCCGCGGGCCAGGTAGTACATGACCTCGCTCTCGCGGCGCGACAGCAGGTAGGTGTTGGCGATGACTTCGCAGCGTTGACGGAAGCGACCTCGGGCAGCGGGGGTGTCCTCGGCTGGCGGGGTGGCGTCGGAACCCTCAGTGAAGATGGAGCGCGAGAAGTCCATGGCCTGGCGGGCCGGGGAGGGGGCGGGGGTCGCAGCGCCAGTCGCGGCGGCTTCGACTCCTCCTCCTTCGACCTCGTCTTCGATTCCCTCTGCGTCGACACCTTGCTCCTGCGGGGCGTTTCCGCGGTTTGCGGTGGTTGCCGCGGCGGAGAGCGCCTCGAGCACCTCCTCGGGGTCGCCCAAATCGGCGAGGGCGGAGGCCACGGCCCGCTCCCACGAGGTCGCATCGGCGATCTCGGGCGCCTCATCGCTTGTGTGGACGGCCGTTGCCGCGTCCCCCTCGTTCACCACGATGAGCGGGGTGCGGGGAAGGTTCTGCGCGGCGGCGCCCCTCTTCGGCGTCACGGCAACGATAGCGGCCATCTCGTGCTCGTCGGGCAGAAGGGCGTAGGCAAGCATCATGGCCACAAGCACGATGAGCACGGTGCCCATTTCGCCGAGGCCGGTGGGCGTCCCGAGGGCCCCGGTGAACAGTGGCAAGGTAGAGTCGCCGAGGGCCGCCAGCGCCATAACACCGCGGCCGAGGCCGAATACGAAGACGGGGGAGAGGCGGAAGCGCTGGGAGAGCTCTGAGAAGAAGATCCACATAAGCGCTTCGAAGGACATGTATCCGACAAGTACCACCGAGGTTCCCCAAAACGACGTGCCCCCGGTCGTGAAGGGGGTGAAAATGGCCGTTACGGCGACGAACGGGATGAGCGGCCGGAAGAAGATATGCCAGCGCTCGTCGCCGCCGAGGGCGAGAAACGTCACCATAATGAGCACGGTGGCGACGCAGGCGGTGACGAACAGCAACGCCTGATCTTCGAAGGCGCTGCCGGGCAGGATGGTCTCGATGGAGGTTTGACGCATGATGCCCAGGGCCACGCCGAGGAAGAACACCGGCAATCCGAAGCGCATCACGAAACGCGCGTGATTGATGGGCAGCGGCTTGAAAAAGAGCTGGCGATTGTCGAAATCGAGGCTCACGTGGCGACGCAGCACAAGCAGAAGGGCGATTTCCGCAAAGGGAATAAGGGCGCTTGCCACGCCGCCCCACGGAAAGGGGATCTGGTACAGCACGAGGCCGTAGATGCCGAATCCGATGGCGATGGAGAGCGCTCCGTTAATGATGATGGAGGCTGAGTCGCGCCGCGAGAAGGCGATGCCCCAAGCAAGCAGCAAGATGGAAGAGCCCGTTCCCGTCAAGATGCCCGAAATGATTTGCAGCGTGCTGCCGTCGAAGGGCGATTCCGCGCCCGACCCGAGCAAGAGAAGCGTTCCCGTTGCGCCGAGCAGTGCGGCTGCAATGAGGGTGGGGGTGGCGTGCAGCGCCCGGATGAGCTTGGTGTCGAGGATGCTTGCGATAAGCAACAGCAGGCCATAGATGAGGATCGAGACGAAATAGGCCAGGGACAGTTGATCGTTGAAGGGCCCGGCCTGAAGGCCTCCGGTTCCGAAAATGCCGCCTTTGTCGAACATGGAGCTGTAGATCCACGCTTGATGCAGGCCGTAGCCGAACGAAATGAGACTTAATTCGCCGAAGGATGCGCCTTCCTTGAAGTCGATTTTGATCGTAACGCGAGGAACCTGAAACCCCATAATCCCCCTCCTGTGCGCCCGGCCGTCTCACCAGGCAAGATGGTGCTTAATAGTTGAGTCAGGGGATTATAGATAGCGGATGTTGCTTCGTCAACCCCGCCTTCCCAAGCCCCTTTCTCGTGGCCCGCGCTGCGTGCGAGTTCCGGCTCGTGCCTGCGACCTCGCGTGCGCGCCCTGCGCAGGATGCGCAGGGCCACCGCTGGTCGACGATGGCCCTGCAACGGTCAGCGACCTACTTGGTCACCGTGATCACCACGTTGTCGTAGCGATCGAGAACGGTCGAGCCATCGCCCTTCGCGGGGGCGGTGTAAGCCTCGCTCACGTTCTGGGACGTGGCGGCGTAGGCGCCTTCCGCGTCCTTGTAGGCCTGCTGCTCGCCGGTGGCATACACGCTGATCTCAGCGTTGTAACCGTTGGCGGCGAGGTAGTCGGCCACCGACTGAACGTCATAGTTGTGAATGGCGTCCAGCCCGTTTTGGTTCTCGCTGGAGATGATGCCCTCGGTAAGGACGACATCGGCTGTGCTGCCCGCCGGAACGAACATCAGGTCGGAGTGCACGTCGCCTCCCACGGCGGTCTCGTCGACCACCATGAAGACCTCGTAGCTACCCAGACCGTCAGAGGAATCCGACACGCTGTCGTCGTGCACGTAGTAGAAGCCGTACGCCGGGACAGCGATCAGGGCTGCGCACAGGCAGGCCAGAACCGCGATGGCAAGAACCTTCTTGCCGAATGCTGCGTTGGTCATAAGTGCTCCCTCAATCGTGGTCGCCCCGCAGTTTCGCAACGCAGCCCCATTATGGCGCGCGCACGGAAAAGGTCAAGGGCAAAACCCCAGGTGCAGCGCACAATCATCCTCGTGGAAGGGCGAAATCATCACGAGAGGATGATGCCGTTTTTCGCAAAGATGGGCCTGGTCGTATGAGCTGGGCGCCGCGATGCTTCCTAGAATGTAGGACGAAGAGGATAGGAAGCGGCGTCTGCTATCGGATTGCTCGAGCGAACGAAGGGCGAAAAGAGCCTTCCGCGCATCGGGGTTCGCGATGACGACCGCACGCGAAACGAGAGAGGAAACCTGTATGGCCTATCAGCATCAGGGTTCTTGCGCGAGTGCCGGGGACACCCTCGAGCTGCTCGCCTTCGACGACGAGTTCGACCCTTTGGCGGTGGACGACTCGGAGATCGACCAGGAATGGATGGATGACGAGAACCCCTACGACACCATCGACTACCCCACCATGCGCAACATGCCCGAGACGGTGCACCACGATCCGGTGTACTCGCCGGCACGTCAAGGCAGCGCCACCGAGGCGCTTCAGGCGCTCATTGTCCGCAACCCCAACCGTCGGCCTGTGCTGCTGAACATCATCGGCCTGTGCGAGGAGGGCTGCGCCTCAAGCGTCATCTCCGAGCGCGTCGAGGAATGGCAGCGCGACAACTGGTCGGTATACGCCCCCATGACGCTTTGCCGCATGTTGGAGCGGGCCGGAGCGCTTACGTTGGAGATGCCCGACGTGTCCGAGGAGCACGAGAGCGCCGAGGAGGGTGTGGCGTACCTGGAGATTCGCGAGACCGTGGATCCGGTGTGGCGCGCGACTCCCGAGGCGTTGGCCTTGCGCGCGGAGTACCTCGCCGGCAAGAGCTTCCGCGCGGTTGTGCTGGGGTCCGACGAGGCGCGCTACGCCGAGGTGTACGCGGCGGTTATGGAAGCCCTTGAAGAGGCGCCGCGAAAGCTGGACGCCATTGAGAGCCTGACCGACGCCATGGAGATCACCAAGTCGCCGCGCCGCTTCGGTCAGCACTTCATCGATGTGCTGGAAACCTGCGACTGCGTCATCTGGGGCGATGGCGCCTGGAACTTGACCGATTTGGGGCGGGCTATGCTCGCCGAGCTGAAGAGCGCGAAGGAGGCTTAACGCTATGGTCGTTATGGAAGAAGCCGTCGTCGAGGGAGCTGCCGCTTCCGAGGATGTGAACCTCGTCGAGCTGATGAACGCCCGCGCCCGATCCTACGGCATGCTGGCGCGTCTGTTCCGCGAAGAGGTGGATCTGCCGACGCTGCGCGAGCTGCAGAAGATGCGCTTTCCCCAGGCCACGGGCAATGCGGCCGCCGATGAGGGCTACCACCAGCTGTACGACTACCTGAAGCGCGCCTGGGACGACTCGGTGACTGAGCTCGCCATCGATTACGTGAGCACGTTCATCGGCCACGGCGTGAACGGGTATTCCGCTGCCTATCCGTACGAGTCGGTGTACACCTCCGAGCGCCGTCTGCTTATGCAGGAGGCGCGCGCCGAGGTGCTCGCCACGCTGCGCGAGAACGAGCTGAAACGCGGCAACTGGAACGAGGCCGAGGATCACATCGCGCTGGAGCTGGAGTTCATGCAGCGCATGGCCCTTCGCGCCGCTGAGGCGCTGTCCGACAACGCCGAGGACGAGGCGATCGCCTACCTGCGCACGTCCTACGACTTTTTGGAGAATCACCTGCTGAACTGGGTTCCCATGCTGGTCGCCGATATGCGCATGCACGCCCGCACCTTGTTCTACCAGGGTCTGGGGCAGCTGACGCTCGGCTCCCTGCAGGAGGACGAAGCCGTCCTGCGCGAGCTTTTGGATTCCGTGGAAGCTTAAGCGGCCTTTAGCGGCCCAAACCTTACCAACCCCTTCCTTCTTTCCCCTCCCTTCGTCGGCCCCACCCCTCCTCGGCGGGGCCGACCCATTTTCGCGTGCTGCCCCGCGGTGTGCGAGAGGAAGCTACTTGGAAAACAACGGGTAGCGTACCCAGAAACTACGCTACCCGTTGTTTTCCAAGCAGAATGAAGAGCGAGGAAGGAGAAAAGCTACGCTAACCGTCATTTCTCAAGCAATTGAGGGATACCGTCCGGCGGTGAGGGGGGAAATGGCGAAACAAGAAAAGCCCCGGTTGCGGGGCTTTTCTTGAGAGGGTTTGTCGGCGGTTGATGGGTTGCCGTGGCCCTAGTCGATCCCTGCGTCGGCGAGGAGGGCCTGGCCGCCTAAGGTGATGGGGGCGGCGGCGCCGGCTTCTTCCAGGAAGCAGGTGGGGCGCAGGGTGGCGATGCGCTCGCCGTCTTCCATGCGCACGCGGGCCACCTGCATCTTCGTGCGCTCGGCCAACTCGAGCGGGGCACGGCTGAACGTGGAGAACATCAACGCGTCGGTGGCTTTGGCGACGCCAGCGGCAAACGTGCGGCGATCGGCCTCGCGCACGCGGTCGCGGTCGGCGTCGGTGGAGACCACCTCGAAGGCGTCGCGGGCGGGCATGAATCCGTCCACGCAGCCGGTGACGTACAGGGCGCGGTAGCCGCAGCCGCACAGCTGCTCGTAGGAGCTGACGCGCACGGCGCGGACGTTGGCCTCGTGGGTGGGGAAGAACTGCGTCTCGCGAACCATGGCGTACAGGGTCGCGGCGTCCTCGTCGCCGGCCAGCGTCGCGGAAAGCGCTGCGAAGTCGCGCAGCTTGTCGGCGTCGAGGGCCGCCAGCAGGTTGTGTCCGCGGCGTCCCGCATGGGCGGCGATCATCGCGCGGCCGGCCTCATAGCGCTCGGCCAGACGCTCGGCCCGGGGGAAGGGCTCCGCTTCGCCGGCGGTGCGGGCGGCAGCGGCCGCCTCCAGGGCATCCAGGATGCCGGCGTCGTGCTCGTCGCACCACTCCATCAGGAAGTGCCAGCCGTCGGAATAGGTGAGGTAGTTGCCGAAGCCCACCCATGCGCGCCAGGCGAACGGGTCGTCCGGGTCGGCCAGCAGGTTCAGCGATGTGTAGGCGATAAGCGCTCGGGCGCGGTTCGTATCGCGCGGATCGCCGGCCAGGCGCTCGAAGCCCAGCGACGACACCGCAAAACCGCGGCGGACGAGCATCTGCTCGAAGGCGTGCGCCCACTGCTTGTTGGGGGCGACGACGCAGAGGTCGGATTGGGCCGCCTCAGGATTTTCGGCGTTCACGGCGAACAGGTAGCGCGTCAGCCCGTTGAATTCCTCGTCCGGCGTGTTCCACTTCACGGTGGCGATGTCGCGTATGGTTCCCTCGCGCTGGTCGGCCGCAAGCGCCTCCTCGTTGCCCGCGCGGACAACGGCATCGCAGAATGCGGTGACGTTGGGATTGCCGAAAGCGGTGTTCAGGGCGAACACGGTCACGTTCCGGCGCAGGGTGTCGAAGGTGGCGAAACCCTCGGGGGCCGGGAAGCTCGTGGCGACGCGCACGGTCTCGTCGGGATTGCCGGCGATGATGAGCTGATCGCGGGCGAGCAGACACAGGCAGGTCTGCTGTGCGACGGAAAGGTTCTGGAAGTCGTCGGCGAGCACGAGAGAGAACCGCTGTCGCGCGCCAGCGCCCGCATCACTTTGCAGGTAGCGCCCGCAGAGGTAGGCCACCTCGTCTTCCAGCATGGCGTTCGTGGCGTCAAGCAGGCGATGGGCCAGCTCCAGCGCGTCTTTCTCCTCGCCCACGGCCCAGTCGTCCTCGGGGGCAAGCGCGCACCACTGCTTCTTGATGTGGCCGAGCTCCGAGCGCAAGCGGCGGGCGGGAGTCCCCAGGGTCTTCATGTCCTCCAGGAAGAAGTTGCACTCGAAAGGCGCGAGCACGCGGGGAGTGCGGCCGGTGGTGGCGCGGGCCTCGGGCGTTTCCAGCACGGCAAGGCACACCTGCTGGGCGCAGGCCACGGTGATGCGGCCGGCGATGTCTTCCACATCCTGCGCCCCGGCGGTGGCCAGGGCGTCCACCAGGCGGCGACGCGCCACGCGGGCCGCCTCGGCCGTGGAGGTCTCGATGAGGATGTCTTCGGGGGCGCATCCGGCGGCCACGGCGGCAGCGGCCCGGCGCAGCAGCGCCTCGGTCTTGCCGGAGCGCGCGGGGCCGACGATTTTGGCCGTGCGGCCGTCGAAAGCGGCGATTTCTGCCATCATGTCAGTCATGAGTGCCTCCTAATCGGCCAAGATGCCGCTGGTCGAGTCGAAATCGCGCGTGGAGCCATCGGCGTAGACGACCGTCCACTGATCGAAGACGAGGGAGAAATCGGCATCGGGCAGGGCGTACTTCTTCTGGATGTCCTCGCCCAGATGCGCCTCCTCGGCGATGCGCTCGGCCACGATTTCCTCGGCGGTTTTGTCAAGCTCGCCGCGCTCGACTTCTTCCAGGTCGTGGGCGATGCGGGCCCGCACGACGATATCGGCCGCTTCCTCGGCCTCAAGCGCCGCTTCGGCGGCCTCGGCTACCAGAGCGGGGGAGGCCATGAACGACTCCTCGGCGGCCCTCTCGGCAGCCTCGGCCTCGGCTGCGGCCGCCTCTTCGGCGGCGCGGGCCGCAGCGGCCTCGGCAACTTTTCGGGCCTCAAGCGCTTCCATGCCGGCGGCGTACTGCTGCTCGTAGGAGGCCGCGGAAGGCAGCGTCACGGCGACGACGTCCTTGCCGAGCGCGCCGGCGTTCAGGGCCTCGCGCACGCGGCTCACCCACTTGCCCTCCTCGGGGTCGATGCCGCAGGTGGAATCCAGCCGCATGCGCACCACGAGGCGACCGCCCTGCAGCTCGATTTCCAGCCACGTGAACACAAGCTCGGGCTTGCCCTCCTCGCGCTGGCGGCGGTTGAAGATCTTCATCTGATTGTCCACGGCGTGCACCTGGTTCAGCAGCCAGTGCTCAATGTGGTCGCTCCACAGCGCGTCGGCGCCTTCCACGGAGGAATCCAAGTACTCGCGGGCTCCCACGCGCACGGTCATGCGGAGGGTGTTCACCGGCTCGCCGTCGGCCGCCGGGTGCGTGCGCACCACGGGCGTTCCCAGGTAAGAGTAGCAGCGATCGATCTCCAATCGCAGCTCGTGATCGACGATCGACTCGTCCAAATCAAGCGTGAGGGCCATGGAAGGATGGGGCTTGCTCATCCGTCTCTCCTTTCTTTTTGGCAGGTTCCGCGAAAGATCCTTCAGCCAGCTTCGGCTCGTCTTGAATCCTGAGGGGAAACTGCCGCCTATCCTCTTCGCCATCCAGTATAGAGAGGCCTCGAACAGGTAAATCATCCCATCGAGATGAGCGCGCGGGATGATTGCCGTCCCTTAAATCGGCCTGCTCTTATGATTGCGCGGCCCGCACGGCCCATACCATTTTCAACCGTTGGGCAACAAAACATCGGTGGCCGCTCGACAGCGGAGGCGGATCTTCACCCCCTCCACTCGCGAAGGCCGCCGACGCCGCCGAGGGCCGCCGGTGTTTTGTTGGAAAGCATCGAACGAAAGAGAGAGGAGGACCCATGGCTAAACTTTCACTGACTCGTCGCAGCTTCCTGAAGGCGGCCGCCGTCACGGGCGCTGCGAGCACTCTGAGCTTTGCCGTAGCACCGTCTGCGGCGTTGGCCGAGGGCGTCGACGAATCAGCTGGTGAGGTCAAGCGCATCCGTTCCTGCTGCCGCGCGTGCGGCAAATGCGAATGCGGTGTGTGGGTCACCGTGCAGGACAACAAGGTCATCAAGGTAGAAGGTGACGAGTCCAACGCACACAGCCGCGGCCACTGCTGCGCGAAGTCCCAGGCGTCCATGCTGGCGCTGTACCACCCCGATCGTTTGCGCTACACCATGAAGCGCACCAACCCCAAGGGCGAGGACGATCCCGGCTGGGTGCGCGTCAACTTTGCCGAGGCCATGGACGAGATCGGCGCCAAGTACAACGAGCTCATCGACAAGTACGGCGGGAAGTCGATCTTCTCCATGGGCGGTACCTCGCGTGTGTGGGCCCAGCCGCCCTACGGCACCCTGAAGTCCGTCTTCGGAACCCACAACTTCCATTCCGCCTACGAGATCTGCAAGGGCCCGCGCCACTTCGGCGGCGTGCTCACCGACGAGAAGGGCTCGCCGTGGATGGAGGTGGAGCAGGGCCCCATCGTGTACGTGCAGTGGGGTACCGCTTCCGAGTATTCCAACTACGACTCCACCAACCGTACCGTCGTGGACTGCTCGCAGCGCGCCTACAAGCACATTCTGGTTGACCCGCGCATGAGCCCGCTGGGCAAGGAGGCCGATCTGTGGCTGCCCATCCGCGTCGGCACCGATTTGGCCATGTCGCTCGGCTGGCTGAAGTGGATCGTCGACAACGACGCCTACGACAAGAACTTCGTGAAGCGCTGGTCCAACGGCCCGTTCCTCTACAACCCCGAGGCCGACGGCAAGACCTACAAGGGCTACTTCCTGGAAATGAACGGCGGCATCCACATGACGAGCCGTCTTCTCACCGAGGCCGACCTCGACCGTGAGTGGGTCTCCCAGTTCTGGGAGCCGGCGCCGGAGCAGTACTCCTACCGCCGCTTCATCTGCTGGGACGCCGCCAACGAGAAGCCGACCTACTGGGACGCCGAGGAATGCCAGTGGGAGGGCGAGAAGCACAAGATCCCGACCACTGGTACCTGGATCGAGCACCCCTACAAGCCCATCATCGCCGATGCCTGGCTGCCCGATCCCTCCAAGTTCGCCGACCCGGCCGATCCGGCCTACGACGCCTACTGGACCGGCGAGGGCAACGAGAAGGGCGCCAAGTCGAACCCGAAGGGGCTGCCGAAGGACCCGGAGCTGTGGCCCGACGGCGTGCAGGTCAAGCTCGCCAATGGCAAGATGATCGAGGCCAAGTCGGTCTGGCAGGAGTGGGAGCACAACCTGGAGGAGTACACGCTCGACCGTGTCTCCGAGATCACCGAGGTTCCCGCCGACAAGATCGAAGAGGCCGTGCGCACCTACACCACGCGCCTGAACCCGCTTCACGGCAACGGCGGCATCCACTACCAGCTGGCCCCCGACCAGACGGGCCACGCCGTGCAGAACACCCGCGCTCTGCAGCTCATTGCCTGCCTCACCGGCAACTCCGACGAGCCCGCCGGCAACCGCGGCTCCTCGAAGGCCCAGGTAGACGGCTGCTGCGGCCGCGCCAACATGATCGTGACCGACCACGAGCCGGTCGACTGGGGCATTCGCGAGGGCATCGGCACCATGGAGCTCGGCAACACGCCGCGCGACCTTTCCGTGGAAGACCAGATTCCGCTGATCCAGAACTTCGTGAAGTACCTGCAGGACGAGAACTCCCCGCTCATGGAGCGCTACGGCAACCACATCCCCACCGATGAGGAGGCCCGCATCATCGCTATGCGCAAGGGCGGCGACTACAAGGGATCGCGTTCCTTCCCGGGTCTGAAGACTCCGTTCGAGAACAACGCGGACCAGATTTCCGCCGAGCGCTTCCCGCTTCTGCGCTTCTGGAACTCCTGGACCGACGCCTCCTCCATTTGGGACGCCATCCGCGAGATCGATTCCCCCTACAAGCTCTACGGCGGCATCTGCATGTCCGGCGACTTCATGAACCAGTCGAATCTGCTGGAGGCGTGGGACGCGCTGACGCAGCTCGACTTCTGGGTGGACATCAACCTGTGGTCGTGCCCGAACAACGGCACCGCCGACTACGTGTTCCCCTGCACCCACTGGTTGGAGACCAACACCGGCCGCGTGTCCCAGGGCGCCGGCGGCATCTTCGGTGCCGGTCAGCGCTGCGTCGAGCCCATCGGAGACGTGGTCTTCGACCCGACCTTTGTCGTGTGCCTGCACAAGTCCATGGGCGTGCCGTTCAACGATCGCGATCCCGAATACGACGAGTGGTTGAACCTCGACTACCACGACTTCATCCAGGCCGGCGGTTCGGTGGGCTATGAGGAGCAGGAGTATCGCGTGCTCAAGGACGCCACCGACTGGTGGAAGACCGAGGAGTACCCCGACGGCCCCGACTTCCCGCAGTACGCGGCGAAGTTCCAGGAAGAGGGCTGGTTCGACTGCCGCAAGTGGCATCCCGAGCGCTGGGGCACCTACCGTCGCTGGGAGATGGGCTACCGTCGCCAGCAGGCCGGCTACAACCTGTACGCCGCCGTGGACGAGAAGTGCGCCTTCGGCACCCCCACCGGCAAGGTGGAGATCTGGTCGACCATCTGCGAGTCCTACATTGGCGACACGGTGAGCGAGTCCTACGTGCTCGAGACGCCGGGCACTGCTGCCAAGGTGGGCGAGAAGACCCCGTACTTCGCCCAGGTGTGCTCCCCGGATCGCGACGCCTACGCCGGAGACATTCCGGACATCGACAAGTTCCCGCACTGGTTCGAGCCGAAGAACTCCCGCGTTCAGGCGCCCGAGTGGTACGACGCCAACCTGGTGGATGGCGCGTCCTACAACAGCGACAACTACCTGAACAAGCCCTACCACGGCATCGCCGGCGTGGGCAACGGCCAGGCGACCGACAACGGCGCCACCGACAACCTCGAGGCCTACAAGCAGGCCGTGAGGGAGAACCCGGAGGCGACCTTCATCTGCACCTCCGGCGCCCGCCAGCCCGTCTACTTTCACTCCGAGCACCGTCAGCTGCCCTGGTGTCGCGAGCTGTGGCCGTCCCCGCGCTTCGAGATGAATCCGAACGACGCGGCGCGCCTCGGCATCGAGCAGGGCGACTGGATCTGGGTGCGCACCCCCTGGGGCGCCATCCGCGAGGTGGCCGATCTGTACTACGGCATCAAGGAAGGCACCACCAACGCCAACCATGCCTGGTGGTACCCCGAGATGGATCACGCCGCCCACGGCTTCGAGCTCGTCGGCATCAACTGCACCATGGACAAGTACGCCCAGTGCTGGATCTGCGGCGCCTCCCAGCTGCGCGGCAACCCGATGGTCGTCTACAAGGCCACCGAGGAGAACTCGCCGTTCGGCAACCCCGTGCCGTGCGATCCGTGGGGCAACGAGGCGATCACCAACGCCAACGACCCGCGTCTGAAGGAATGGCTGGCCAACGACCCGCGTCTGGACGACTCGAAGGTGGAGCTCACCTACGCGAGCGCCGATGCCAAGGGCCTGCAGACGATCAGCCTCATCAAAGAATAGAAAGGAGGAAGATCAATGGCGAATTACGCGATCATCACCGATTTGAACCGTTGCACGGGCTGCCTTGCCTGCACCGTGGCGTGCAAGGCCATCAACGGCGTGGACGTGGGCAACTTCTGGATTAAGACGCTGCGCGTCGGTCCGCATCCCATTGAGGGCGGTTCCGGCACCTTCCCGGACGTGGAGATGTACTTCCTCCCCGTTCAGTGCCAGCACTGCGAGAACCCCGAGTGCGTGAAGGTGTGCCCGACCGAGGCGTCTCATGTCGCCGAGGACGGCACCATCCAGATCGACAAGGACAAGTGCATCGGCTGCCAGTTCTGCGCCATGGCCTGCCCCTATGGCGTGCGCTACCTGAACCAGACCGAGCGCGTTGTGGAGAAGTGCACGCTGTGCGAGCAGCGCACGAGCCAGGGCGAGCTGCCCCAGTGCGTGGCCCAGTGCGGCGCCCGCGCCCGCTTCTTCGGCGACCTCGATCAGGGCGTCGAGAACTTCGAGGCCCCGGCGCATCCGGACACCCCCGGCTGCCAGTACGACGACATGACGAAGACCCGCGTGAAGCTCAAGGACTACGTGGAGGCCTTTACCGAGAACGACATTCATCACCTCACCAACAAGGGCAACAACCCCAAGCTCATGTACTTGTTGCGCGAGGGCCGGAAGTGGAGGGAGTAACAACCCATGGAAATTCAGTGGCCCCTTATTCTCTTCACCTTCTTTAATTGCCTCGCCGGCGGCATCTTCCTGATGCAGGGCATCCTCACCCTGTCCGGCAAGGGCAAGGCCATGCAGCTCGCCTCCTGCATAAGCGCGATTGTGGCGCTCGCCATCGGCGGTCTGTCGGTGTTCTTCCACCTGCAGCATCCGCTGCGCATGCTGAACGGCTTCGGGCACATCACCTCCGGCATTACCATCGAGCTGATCTTCGTGATCGTGTTCGCCATCGCCGTGGTGCTGTACTTCCTCATGATGCGCCGTTCCGAGGAGGGCGTGGCCCCCAAATGGTGCGCCGTTCTGGCCATCGTCGTGTCGCTGGCGCTGCCGTTCGCGACGGGCGACTCCTACCTGATGAGCGCCATTCCCGTGTGGGACACCATGCTGCTGCCTCTGTACTACGTGGTGGCCACGGTGATGCTGGGCGGTCTGGCCGCCATGATCATCGCCGGCGCCACGAAGGCCGACGACGCGGTGAAGCTGTCTGCTACGGTGGCTTTCATTGGCGCGGTGGTGTGCGCCGTGGTGAGCGTCATCTATGCGGTGGCCATCTCCGGCATGGGCGCGAACTACACCGAGATGCAGTACTACTTCGATCCGACGCTGCCTGACGTGGCCATGCGCCAGTCCGAGCAGATCACCGGCGCTATTCTGGCCGGCGAGCATGCCGTGGCCTTCTGGCTGGGCAATGTGGCTATCGGCTGCGCGGTGCCTGCCGTGCTGGCGGCCCTGGTGATGACGGGCAAGATTCCCGCCGAGAAGGCCCTGGCTGTGGCGGTGGTTGCCCTGGTGTGCGCCGTGATCGGCACCATCGTGTGGCGCGTGCTGCTCTACGAAGTGGCCGTGAACGCCCTCATCCAGTTCCAGTGGGCGCTTTAGCAGTGTGTTAACGAAGCCAGATGCGGCTGCAGCTGCGGCCGCATCTGGCAGGGCGCTTGCGAGGCGCCCGATCCCGGATGCCCCCTGGCATCCGGTATGAGGGAGCCGCTCGTCTCTGGTCGGTCGGTCGGCACTCTTTGAGAACCTAAGCGAGGCGGGCTTTTCTGACAGACGAGCCCCGCAGGCAACGCGCATGCGCCCGCCTCGCTTTTTGTTCAAAATGGGGTACTTCTCGTAGTTTTTAGGGTGGGATTTCTCCATTAGCTCTGTGGATGGGAGGAAAACCCCAGGTGGCGATTGCTGCTTTAGGGATCGGCTTTTTGGCAAGTTACGAGAAGTGCCCTATTTTGCTCATTTCGCCCTGACGAAGGAGCGTTTGGGTCTCCTGAAGCTTTTTTTGCGAAAAGGCTTCAGGAGGAGCAAACCCTCAGATGATTCTTGAAGAGGAGGAATCAATGACAGAGGAGAAGAAAGAGGCGCCGACGTCTGCTTCAGCTGGAGCAGTGGGCGCGCAAGTCGCCCCGACGCTGGAGAGCGTTGATGCGGCCGAGGCCAAGCGCGCACCTCGCGGCGGCATCACGCGGCGCGGGCTGTTCATCGGCGTGGGCTCGACGGTGGCCCTGCTCGGCTTGGGCGGGTTGCGCTATGCGGGCCACAATCCGCTGAACCGACCGCCCGGAGGTGCCGACGAGGCCCATCTGGTGAGCGGCTGCATCCGTTGCGAGCGCTGCTATGAGGCGTGTCCGCGCCAAGCCATCGTGCCGGCGAAGATCGAGGACGGGCTACTCGGCATGCGCAGCCCTATGCTCGACTTCAACACGGGGAACTACTGCGACTTCTGCTACGAGGAGAACGGCGGCAACCCCTTGTGCGTGGCGGTGTGCCCCACGGCCGCGCTCGAGCTGCCGGCAACCTACACAGTGGGCAACCCGGAGACCGGCGAGACCGGCGACATCATCATTGGCACGGCGGAGATTGATCCGCGCACGTGCCTAGCCTATCGCATGACCGGATGCCGCGACTGCTACGACGCCTGCAACTACGGCGCTA
>OLOA01000986.1_pt1 | contig 29740 bp, 27 predicted proteins | sample 1672201 | NCBI WGS metagenome assembly OLOA01 (sample SAMEA3136658, study PRJEB25190) | human gut metagenome
GCCACTGGCGGCGCTCAACTCCGAACCCCGGCCGGGGAGCCTTTTGGTGCGCTTTATAAGCTCCCATATTAAGCCTGCCCTGAAAGGGGAGGTGGACATGAGCGTCAGCGAATGGACGGAGGGGTTGTATCGAGGCTACCGTTGTTTACGTCAACCCCTCAGTCAATCCGCCTTGCGGGCGTAAGCCCGCTTATATTCCGTATTCGCCGTTTTCAACGGTGAGGGTTTTGGAGTAGAAGGCGGTCATGGCCTTTACAAGGCTGTCTATGTCCTCCGCGCCCGCGGTTTCGTAGCATGAATGCATGGCAAGCTGGGGCAGACCTATGTCCACGGTGCTTACGGCAACCTTGGTGTTGGCAATGCTGCCCAGCGTCCCGCCGCCCGCCATATCGGAACGGTTGGCAAAAACCTGCACCGGCGCGCCCGCTTCCGCGCACACCCGGCGGAACAGCGCGGCGGATACGCCGTCGGTGGTGTATTTCTGGTTGGCGTTGAACTTTATCACTATGCCCTTGTTCATGTAGGGGCAGTTGTCGCTGTCCGAATACTCGGGGTGGTTGGGATGCTGCGCATGGGCATTATCCGCCGATACCATGAAGCTCTGCGCAACCATGGCAAGGTATTCTTCTTCGCTCTTGCCAAGGTTGAGCGCAATGCGGCGCAGAAGGTCGCGCAGAATGTTGGACGCTGCGCCCTGCTTGGTGGAGCTGCCGGTCTCCTCATTATCAAACACGCAGCATACGGGTATGCTGCCGCTCTCGGCCGCGTTTATAAAGCCCTCCATGCAGCCGAACGCGCACTCCACGTCGTCCAGCTTCGGGGAGGCAATGTACTCATCATCCCTGCCGAGGAACGTGGGGGCCATGCGGTTGTAAAGGTAAAGATCGTGGCCTATTATGTCCTCTGCGTTTATGCCGAGGCTGTCCGCCACCACCTGCATGAATTTACCCTTGCCGTTTTCGTCTGAGAAAAGGGGAAGCGTGTCCACATTTGCCTTTATTTCAAAGCCGCTGTTGGCGTTGCGGTTCATGTGTATGGCAACGTTGGGTATTATCAAAAGGTCGCGGTCAACGTTCACAAGCTTGGTCGCAATGCGGCCGTTCTCCCCGCGCACAAGCACGCGGCCCGCAACGGAGAGCGGACGATCGAACCACGTGGACATGAGCGCGCCGCCGTAGCGTTCGGTTGTAAGCTGCACATAATGCGCGCCGGCCTTTTCCGGATTATCCTTTATCTTAAAGGTTGGTGAGTCGCTGTGCGCGGCGGAAAGCATAAAGCCCGCGGTGGGTTCGGCGGGGATGCGGAACGCCATTATGCTCGATCCGTTTGGCGAAACATAGTATTTGCCCCCGCGCTCAAGCCGCCACGGCTTTTCCGTATAAAGCTTTTCGTAGCCCTTTTCGTTCAGCATGGCCTCAAAGTTCGCCACCACCTGATACCTTGTGGGGCTCTTTTTCATAAAGTCCAGCAGTTTCTTTGCGCTTTCGTTTTTCATGGTGTGTGTCTCCTTTTGTAGTTTATCTTTTTACTAAATTGCTTAATAGTCAACTTTTGCCCCTCAAACATCCAACTTTTCGCCCTGCAACATCCAGCTTATTATGCCGAAGTGTTGGATATCGCGCCGCATGCCACCGTGAGGGGATATTTCCTTATGCTATTTTACCATATCGGGCAGAAATATAAAACAGCCGCGCGCGGTTGCCCGCGCACGGCTGTGCGTTTGTTTTGGTATTAGTCGATGGCGATGGTGCTGGCGGAAGCAAGCTTCTTCTGCTCATACTTGGGCAGGTTGACGGTCAACACGCCGGCTTCGTATTTGCACTTCACGTCCTCGCTCTTTATGTCGCCAACGTAGAAAGTCCTCTGGCAGCTGCCGCTGTAGCGCTCCTGACGGATAACGCGCTTGGTCTTTTTGTCGGTTTCTTCCTTATCCAGCCCCTTGACGGCGCTGATGGTAAGGTAGCCGTTCTTCAGCTCAACGTTGATTTCGTCCTTGCTGAAGCCGGGCAGGTCAACGTTCAGCTCGTAGCCTTCTTCGGTCTCGTGTACGTCGGTCTTCATCAGCTGGGAAGCACGCTTGCCGTACAGAGCCTTGTCGGTGTTCCACATGCTGCGTTCAAACGCATCGTTAAACAGGTCGTCAAAAAGGTTTTCTCCAAAAATCATCGGTAACATAATATTTCTACTTCCTTCCATAAGGTAAATTTTTATTTCTCGGCCGGCCCTTATCGGGCCGCCTGCCGTGCCGCTCCATCCGGGGCCCATCGCCCTTTCCTTCGCGGTACAGCTTATATTATAGTCCGCTTTTGCCCTAATGCAATAGCCTGAGGCCAAGCTTCACATTCGTTCATTATTATGGATAGAAGCATCAAAATTATGTAACATTTTAATATTTATGACGCAATCGGCGCGTCCTGCGTTTCCTCCTTATATATAACGCAGTGTACTATCCTGTGCTCCGCAACCTTGTCAACGTCCGCATGGATGCCGCATACGGAAACGGAGAAGCGGCTGCCGTCCTCGGGTATGACATCGAATGCGGAGAATATAAGCCCGCCTATGGTATCGAACTCGTCCGTGGGCAGCTCCATGCCGAAAAGCTCGCCTATGTCCTCAAGCGCGGCGCGCCCGCCGGCAGAGTATTTGCCGCCGCCCATGGGTATTATGGCCTCCTCCGAATCCACGTCGTCAATATCGCCCACTATCTGCTCCACAAGATCGTTCATGGTAACTATGCCGCTCATTCCGCCGTATTCATCCAGCACCACGGCAAAGTGGTTGCGCGTGCGGCGCATTTCGCGGAAAAGATCGTCCGCCTTAACGCTGAGCGGTACAAACAGCGCGGGGCTTACGGCGTTTTTCATAACGCTTTCGCGTGTGCGGTCGGTAAGCTTCAAATAGTCGCGCGCCTTCAGCACGCCGACAACGTCGTCCGCAGTGTCCCCGCAAACGGGATAATGCGAATGGTTGGTCTCCTTTATCGTGGTTTCCCATTCCGCGTCCGTTTCCTCGGTCCAAAGCATATCCACCATTGTCCTGTGGGTAAGTATATCCTCCGCCGCAATGTCGTTAAACTCGAACACGTTTTGCAGCAGTTCCTTTTCGCCTTCCTCTATGGCGCCCTTTTCGCTGCCCGCGTCTATCATCATGCGTATCTCGTCCTCTGTCAGCTCGTCGTCCTCCTCGTTGGGGTCAACGCCAAGCAGCTTCAGCACAAGATTGGTGCTTACCGTAAGCAGCCATACTATGGGCCTGAACGCGGCGGATATGAACGATATCACTCCGCTCAATGCAAGGGCAATGCTTTCGGCCTTTTTCATGGCAAGGCGCTTGGGCACAAGCTCGCCGAAAACAAGGGTGAAAAAGCTGAGTATAAGCGTTATTACAACAACGCTTATGCTGTTGAGAAGATGCGCGTTTATGTTCACGCCTGTTGACTGCACGGCTTCAACCAGCTTGCCCGCAAAGTTATCCGCGGCAAATGCGCTGCCTAAGAAGCCAGCAAGTGTGATTGATATCTGTATAGTAGCCAAAAAGCGCGCGGGCTGGGAAGTAAGGCGGCTGAGTCGCGCGGCGCGTTTGTCGCCCTCCGCCGCAAGCTTGTTCAGTTTGACCTCGTTCACCGAAAGCACGGCTATCTCAGCGCACGCGAACACGGCGTTGAGCAGAATAAAGAACAGCTGCAGCAGCAATAGTCCTATAAGCGGGTCGTCTTCCATTTTGGTTTTGATTCCTCCAAATAATATGATTTTATTTATGCAAAAAAGCCATGCCGTATGACGCCCGTATAAAAACCATAACGGGCGCGGGAGGTATGACCTTTCACATTTTCAGCTATATGCGATTGTAACGGAACAGGGCTGGGCGCTTCAGCGTCGCTCTCGTCCATTTTTGCGTTCTCCTTTCGCATGTCGCGCCCTTCAAAAGCGCTGCAGCATATTATACTATAACATGCGCAATATATGCAATAGCGGCTTAAAATAACTTCAGTTATTAATTTTTCTTAGCGGCCTTCTTTACAACTCTGCCGATACTTTTTTCTTATAGCGTTATAACATCCTCTGTTTTAGGCATTTTGGGGCTTTTGAGGAATAGAAAAAATGGCCAATTTATGTTACTGCATCACAGACATATTTACATTTCTTCACTATAATCACCCCAGTTGTTGTTAAGAATCGGAGGAAACAATGAAGCGATTGGATATAGAATCCGAGCTTTTGGAGCTTGGAGCCCCCGCCGGGAGGTAAGGATATATTCAAATGGTCACGGCGCTCGAATTCATTATGCAGCACGATGACGTCATGTGTGCAGCCGCCAATTTATATCCCTATGTTGCGGAGCGGTTAAACACGGTGCCACCCAGGGTTGAACGGAACATACGCGAGGAAATATATGCCATTTGGTCGCGCGGCAACCAAGACCGATTAAACGAATTGTTTGTCAATCGTGAAAAATGTCCGCCGGGCTCAAAGGAATTTCTCTACACGCTTGCGCACAGGCTTCGCCACGAAAAGGTGAAGCAGCAGGCTTGATTTTTTCCTTTCGGCCCGTTTTTTAGACCCGGGCCCTTTTATTGGCTTTTTTCCTCCGCTGCTTCAACATATTTCAATATCCCCTCCGCCGCGCCCTTCATCATGGCACGCATGTGTTCTTCGTTTTGCAGCAGCGCTTCGTCATTGGCATTGGACAGGAACCCGCATTCAAGTATTACCGAGGGCGGTTCGCTGTTTTTTATTATATAATAATCGCCCGGGTTAACGTGGCGCAGCGGCCTGCCTATCGCGCCGCAAACGCCGTCCAATACGCATTTTGCAAGCTTTTCCCCTTCAGCAGAGCCCTTCATATAGAACGCCATGGGGCCAGATACGCTCCTGTCGCCGAATTTATTCATATGTATGCTTATAACCGCAGCCGCACCGGCGGAGTTTATTATGTCCCGCCTCGCCGCCATGTCCTTCTTTTTGTCCGCATTGAGCGCGTTTTCATCCTCCCGCGTCAGTACGGCGGCAATGTTCAGCGCACTAAGCTCATCCCTGAGCGCCATGGCATAATTCAGGTTTATGCCTTCCTCCGCAATGCCCGAATCCATGCCGGTCGCGCCGCCGTCCGGCAGGCCGTGGCCCGGGTCTATCACCACCGTGAAGCGCGGCGCGGGCGTGGGCGCAATCGGTTCCGCAGTTGGCTCGCCCGCCGCGTTTGCGGCCGCGCGCTCCTTTTGAACGAACAGCAGCACCATTCCGCCGCATAGTATCAGCGCGGCCAAGCCTGTCGCTAACAGGCGGACGGTTTTGTGCATTCCGCGCGCCGAATTTCGCCTTGCCATAACATCACCTCATAATAAAAGTATGCTTCTTAACCGCTGCTTATGCTTTTTTGTGGAAGCTAAATGTTTTTTAGGCGGCATGTTTTCGGCCGGCCGATGTCATATTTATGCCATCATCCTGCATATCAATATAGCTATACACAGCAGTTGTCCACATTATCCACATAGTTATCCACACGTTTGCGGCGCAATTCGACCGTTTTTTACTTTTTTCCACATTATCCACACCATCTTCATCCACCACGGCGTAATGCATAACGTCTCTTCACTTGCAAAATGCGCACCCGCTTAGCCGCCATCGTTTGGCTGAGAGTACCTTAACCGAAGGCCGCCACAATTGTACGTCATGCGCGGACACGCCGTGCAGCCGCAGCCGCTCCGCTCCCTTTTCAACGAAAATTATAGGCAAAACAGGCATTTTTCTTTGACACGGCGCAGGAAATGATGATAAAATAAAATGCAAGATAACAAAAGAATTTTTATGTCGGTCAATCAAAGAACGAACATGAATGCGTGCCGTTTTATTCCGCATACGCGCGGAGAAGGGAAGGAATGCTATGTTTTGCATAGGCGAAAGAATATGCTACCCCATGCACGGCATAGGGGAAATAGAAGGAATTGAGCAGCGCAGGGTGCTTGGCGTTAACGCGCAGTATTATTTGCTCAAATTCGATTCGGGCCGCGTAAGCGCGATGGTGCCGGTTGAAACAGCGGAGAAAATCGGGCTGAGGCGGCTTATATCGCGCAAAGAAGGGGATAAAGTGCTGCGCTACATCATTTCCGGCGTGGCGAGCACGGGGGCCTCCCAAAGCGGGAACTGGAACCGCCGCTACCGCGAAAATTGCAGCCGGCTGAGGAGCGGCGGCATATACGGCATTGCGGACGTTTTTATATTTCTCAAGCATAAGCAGCAGGAAAAGGGGCTCAGCGCAAGCGAACAGAAAATGCTTTCGCTTACAATGCGCCTGCTGAGGGACGAGCTTTTATGCATAGGCTGTTCGGAGGAAGAAGTGTACGGCGCAATAAGCTGATAAATTCCCGCAAAGGACAAATTTTATCCATATGCAGCGGGACGCTTCTATTATATAATAATGAATTAAATAAGCTGTACAGGAGGTAATATAACTTGGCTAAAAAATTCGCCCGCATCATTATTGCGATAGCGGGCGCGCTCATCGGCCTTGCGGCCACGGCAGGGGCGGACAAATTGCTGGCGATGATGAATCGCCTGCCTTTGCACGAAGCGGTGTATATTGCGGCGGCAATCATATTTGCAATCATATTTTATATTTTATCCCCGCGCATTATATCCGGCTTTTCAAAGGCAGTGGGCGCAGCGGAAGCCCGCATGAGCGATATGTCCTTATCCGATATTTTCCTTGGCGCGGTGGGGCTTATAGTTGGGCTTGTGATAGCGCTGCTTTTAAGCACGCTCACGGCAAATCTCCCTTGGCTCATAGGCACGATTATAAACGTTGCGCTTTACTGCGCGTGCGGCTATCTTGGCTGCGCGCAGGTATTGAAGCGCAGGGGAGAGGTCAATCTGCCTTCGTGGTTCCGCCGCCCGGGCAAGGGGAGCAAATCCTCTTCCGCCGCACGTCCCAAGGTGCTTGATACGTCCGTAATAATAGACGGGCGCATTGCGGACATTTGCCAAACCGGCATGCTTGAAGGGCAGATAATAGTTCCCGCGTTCGTGCTGGCGGAGCTTAGGCACATTGCGGACAGCGCGGATTCATTGAAGCGCAACCGCGGCAGGCGCGGGCTGGACATACTCAACCGCATGCAGAAGGAGCAGAACATTCCCATAAAGGTAGTAGATACCGATTATGAGGACATTGCGGAGGTGGACGCAAAGCTTATAAAGCTCGCTTACGACATGGGCGGCGTTGTGGTCACGAACGACTATAATCTGAACAAGGTGGCGGGCGTGCAGCGCGTGCCTGTTTTCAATATAAACGAGCTTGCAAACGCCCTAAAGCCCGTTGTGCTCCCGGGCGAGGAGATGACCGTGAACATAGTTAAAGAAGGCAAGGAAGTGGGCCAGGGCGTGGGCTATCTTAACGACGGCACAATGATAGTTGTTGACGGCGGCAGGCGCTTCGTTGGCGAGGATGTTGACGTTATTGTCACAAGCGCGCTGCAAACGGCGGCGGGCAGGCTGATATTCGCCAAGCTGAAATATCAATATTAAAATCGGAAGGGGACACCATGAGGCAGAGTGAGCTGATACGCGCGGCATACGAAGGGAAGAACACGCTGGTTATAAAAAACGCGAACGTTGTGAACGTTTTTACGGACGAGATTGTTCGCGCGGACGTAGCGGTATACGAGGACGTTATAATAGGCGTTGGCAGTTACAGCGGCGAAAACGAAATAGACGCCGGCGGCGCTTACCTTGCGCCCGGCTTCATAGATGCGCATGTGCACATAGAAAGCAGCATGGTAATACCCTCCTCCTTCATGAAGGTTATAATGCCCCACGGCACAACAACCGTTATTGCCGACCCGCACGAAATTGCAAACGTTGCGGGTGCTGCGGGCATACGCGCCATGTATAAGCTGACCGACGAGCTGCCGCTGAGGGTGCTTTTCATGCTGCCCTCCTGCGTGCCGGCAACGCCGTTTGAGCACAGCGGGGCAAAGCTTGTTGCGGAGGACATGGAGCAGTTCATGCACAAAAGCCGCATATTGGGCCTGGGCGAGGTTATGGACGCGAACAGCGTTATAAATTGCAGCCAGGAAATGCTGGATAAGCTGAGGCTTTTCGATAAGCGGCCCATAGACGGCCACGCACCCATGCTTGAAGGCATGGGGCTTAACGCATACCGCGTGGCGGGCGCATTCAGCGACCATGAATGCTCAACATACGAAGAAGTAAAGGCAAAGCTTGCAACGGGCATGAACATACTGCTGCGCATAGGCAGCGCCGCCAATAATATGGACGACGTTTTGCGCCGCATAGCAAAGGAAAAGCTGCCCACGCGGAACATGATGTTCTGCACGGACGATAAGCATATTGAGGATATCCGCCGCGAAGGGCACATAAACGCGAACGCGCGCATGGCAGTGGCCGCGGGAATAGACCCGATAGACGCAATAAAGATGGCCTCCTATAACGCCGCCCGAGCATACGGCATACGCGGCGTTGGCGCGATAGCCCCGGGGTACAAGGCTGACATGGTGCTGCTGGAGGATTTGAAGGATTTCAAGGTGAAGCAGGTTATAAGCCGCTTCGGCAGGCCATATACGGGAGAAGAGCAGATACCTTCGCCCATACTGCCGCCGCAGGTGTTCAACAGCGTTCGCCTGCCCGAAATTTCAAAGTATGACCTTGCGCTCAGGTGCCATGTCAGCGCGCCGGTAATAAAGATGATACCGCATCAGCTGGTGACGGAGCTTGTGTACCGCGATGTTGAGCGGGACGAAAACGGCTGCTTTATCCCAAGCGAGGGCATGGTTAAGCTTGCCGTTATAGAGCGGCACCACGCGACCGGCAGCATGGCCGTTGGCATACTGGAAGGGCTTGGCATAAAGCACGGGGCGGTGGCCTCAACCGTTGCGCACGACAGCCACAATTTGGTAGTTGCCGGCGATAACGACGAGGATATGCTAATGGCGATAGAATCGCTAAGGGATTGCGGCGGCGGATACAGCGTGGTAAGCCGCGGGGTGGTGCTTGCAAGGCTGCCGCTGCCAATAGCCGGGCTTATGACTGCCGCGCCCGTGAACGACGTGCTTGAAATTCAGCAGGCGCTGCTCGATGCGCTCTATTCCCTCGGCGCCAAGCGGGACAGCGATCCGCTCATCGCGCTCTCCTTCATGGCGCTGCCCGTTATACCGGCCGTTAAGCTTACGGACGAGGGGCTTTTTGACGCAGTAAACTTCAAATTTATAAAATACAACTGATAAACGCCGCTTTGGCGGGAAGGAGTAAGCCCCATGGGCATTATAGGACAGAGCGTAACGCGCGTGGACGCGCCGGACAAGGTTACGGGCCGCGCCAAATATACGGACGATATTGCGGATAAATCCGCGCTTATCGCAAAGGTGCTGCATTCAACAATTGCGCACGGCTATGTTAAAAGCATAGATACAAGCGAAGCCGAAAGGATAAAGGGCGTGGTGAAGATAGTCACCTGCTTTGACGTGCCGGATATTCCTTTCCCCACGGCGGGGCATCCCTGGAGCACGGATGTGCATCATCAGGACATTGCGGACAGGCTGCTGCTCAACCGCCATGTGCGCTACTACGGGGACGATGTGGCCGCGGTGGTCGCGCGGGACGAGGTAAGCGCAATGCAGGCCATACGCGCCATAAAGGTTGAATACGAAGAACTTCCCTTCGTGCTGGATCCCATTGAGGCCATGCAGGACGGCGCGCCGCAGATACACGAAGGGTTTGACCATAACATACTTGCCCATACGTCATACGAGGACGGCAATTATGAGGAAGCCGTAAAGGAACCCGGGCTTATAGTTGTGGACAAATGGTACGATACGCCCACCGTGCAGCATTGCCACATAGAAAACCATATATGCTACGCCTATGAGGAGGCGGGCAAGATGAACGTTGTAAGCTCCACGCAGATTCCGCACATAGTCCGCCGCATAGTGGGCCAGGCATTGAGGCGGGACTGGGGCAGCGTGCGCATAGTTAAGCCCTATATAGGCGGCGGCTTCGGCAATAAGCAGGACGCTTTGTATGAACCGCTGTGCGCATATCTTTCAAGCGTTGTGGGCGGCAGGCTCGTTAAGCTTGACATGAGCCGCGAGGAAACGTTTGCAAGCAACCGCGTGCGCCATGCTATCCGCTACCATATCGTGTCCCATGTCCGCGCGGACGGCACCTTCGTTGCGGGCAGGCTTGAGGCGTATTCCAATCAGGGCGCGTATGCAAGCCACGGCCACGGCGTTTGCGCCAAGGGCGCGGGCGCGTTCAGGCAGCTTTATCGTTACCGCGGCGCCTGCAAGGGGGACGCCTATACCGTTTACACAAACATAGCCGCCGGCGGCGCAATGCGCGGCTACGGCATTCCGCAGATGATGTTCGCAATGGAAAGCCACGTGGACGATATTGCAAGGCGGCTGAACATACCGCCGCTGAAGTTACGGCAGATGAACCTGATGGAGGTTGGGTACAAGGACAATTTTTCCAAAAACGAGAATTATTTCGACAGCTTTAATCAATGCATCAAAAAGGGCATGGAGTATATTGGTTACGACCGCAAGCTGGAGGAATTTTCGCACGACACGGGCGATATTCGCCGCGGCATAGGCTTGGCCGTTTTCTGGTACAATACCGCCGTTTGGCCCATTTCGCTTGAAAGCTCGTCCTGCCGCATGGTGCTCAATCAGGATGGAAGTGTGCAGCTTCAGCTTGCCGAAACCGAAATAGGGCAGGGCGCGGATACCGCCTTCAGCCAAATGGCGGCGGAGGAGCTGGGCATTCCGCTTAAAAAGGTGCATATAATCTCCGCGCAGGATACGGACGTTACCCCCTTCGGCACGGGCGCATACGCAAGCCGCCAAACCTACGTGGGCGGCTTTGCCGTGCAGCAGACGGCGCGCATAATGAAGGAGCGCATATTGAGCTACGCGCACGAGCTTACCCGCATGACGGTTCACAATTTGGACATTGAGGACGGCTATATCATAAACATAAACAACAGCAGGCGGCTGATGAGCCTTGCCGAGCTTGCAACAACCGCGCTTTACAGCCTTGAGCACAGCCAACACATAACCGCCGAAAGCACATATCAGGTAAAATCCAACGCATATTCGTTCGGCTGCTCCTTTGCGGAGGTGGAGGTGGACATTCCGCTTTGCAAGGTTAAGCTTGTGAACATGATAAACGTGCATGACTGCGGGCGGCTTATAAACCCCGCGCTTGCCGCGGCGCAGGTGCACGGCGGCATGAGCATGGCAATAGGCTACGGGCTGAGCGAGCAGTTGCTTTACGATAAAAAAACCGGCAGGCCGCTGAACAACAATCTGCTTGACTATAAGCTTTCCACCACCATGGATCATCCGCATCTTGAGGCGCGGTTCGTTGAAAACTACGAGCCCACCAGCGCATACGGCACAAAGGCGCTGGGCGAGCCGCCCGCGACCAGCGGCGCGCCCGCCATACGCAACGCCGTGCTGAACGCAACGGGCGTAGAGATAGACTCCATACCCCTCACGCCGCATGTATTGTTTGAACGTTTCCGCGAAGAAGGGCTTATTTGATAAGGAGGGACACACGGCATGTATGACATAAAGGCGCTGTATGAAGCAAGCAGCGTTAATGAAGCAATAGAGCTTATGCGGCAGCACCCCGATGCAAAGATAATCGCCGGCGGGAGCGACGTGCTCATAAAGCTGCGCGAGGGCAAGCTTGCCGGCTGCGAGCTGGTGAGCATATTCGGCATAGACGCGCTGAGGGGCATAAGCATGGACGAGGACGGGACGCTTAGAATACTTCCGCTCACAAGCTTTTCGCACATCACTAAGGATCCGCTTATAAACGAGCATATAAAGGTGCTGGGAGAGGCCGTGGACATGGTTGGCGGGCCGCAGATAAGAAACATCGGCACAATCGGCGGCAACATTTCAAACGGCGTTACCAGCGCGGACAGCGCAAGCACCCTGCACGCATGGGACGCGATAGTTGAGCTTACCTCGGCCGAGGGCGTAAGGCAGCTCCCCATAAAGGAATATTATATAAGCGCGGGCAAGGTGGCGCTCCGCCCCGCCGAGCTGCTTACGGCAATACTTATAAAAAAGGAAAGCTACGCGGGCTATAAGGGGCATTACATAAAATATGCCATGCGAAACGCCATGGACATAGCAACGCTTGGCTGCTCGGTAAACGTTAAGCTGAGCGATGATAAAAAAACTATACTCGGCGCCCGCATTGCATACGGCGTGGCCGGCCCCGTGCCCATGCGCGCACCCAATGCGGAGCAGGCCGTGCGCGGCAAGCCCGTATGCGCACAAACGGTTGATATGTTTGCAGATGCGGCGTTGCAGAACGTTAACCCGCGCGACAGCTGGCGCGCCAGCCGGGATTTCAGGCTGCATTTGGCGCACGAGCTTGCAAAGCGCGCGCTCACGGAATCGATACGCCTTAGCGGGGGTGAAATATAATGGCACAGACAAAGCTTATAAAATGCACAATAAACGGCGAATACACGGAAACAATGGTTGACGTGCGCGCTTCGCTTACGGATATGCTGCGCAACGATTTTCGCCTTACGTCGGTCAAAAAAGGCTGCGAGGTGGGCGAATGCGGCGCATGCAACGTTATAATAGACGGGGAATGCTTCAATTCCTGCATATACCTTGCCGTATGGGCGGACGGAAAGAACATACGCACGCTTGAAAGCCTGCTTGGCCCCAACGGCGAGCTATCGGACATTCAGCAGGCGTTCATAGACGAGGCCGCCGTGCAATGCGGCTTCTGCACGCCCGGGTTTATAATGACCGCGGTGGAAATACTCGAATCCGGCCGCCGCTATACGCGCGACGAGCTGAAAAAGCTTTTAAGCGGGCATCTTTGCCGCTGCACGGGCTACGAAAACATAATAAACGCCGTTGAAAAAACAATGAACAAGCGGCTCGGCGAAAGGGAAGGCGAATAATGTATCAGCAAAAGGCTCAAAGGCAGGGCAATTCGGCAAAGCTTGATTTTGTGCTGCTGTTCATATTCATAATGGTGGTGTTTTTCGCGCGGCAGATATCCTCCTTTGCCGCGGCGCTGCCCGCCCCGTTCAATACCCTTGTGCAGATATTCCTGCTGGGCGCAATAATAGCGGCGCTGCTTTGGGTATACGAAAAGCGCATATGCTCCTTCCGTTACAGCGTTGTTTACGACCCCGCCGCCAATGCGGAGGGCGAAGAAAATGCGGAACCGCTACCGTATAAAAAAGGCACGCTCATTTTCGAACGCATGGTGGCAGACAAGGGCAAAATAGTCGAATGCGTAACGCGGGACGAAATAGTCGCCCTGCTCAAGCCCGGCGAAGCCTACCCCAAAGGCATACCCTTCACCCGAGCGGGCGCGCTGAGTACGCTCAATGCAAAATCCTCGCACACGCTCATATTCCGCCGCAACGGCAAGCTGCACAGCCTGCTTTTCGCCCCGGACGAGGAGTTTTTGAAAAGGATGGAGGAGGCGCGGTAAGGCGTGCAAGAGATTGTAAAGATGTGGGGACGGTGAGCCGTCCCCTTGTTTGTGCCAAAAGCTTATAGGATGCGGAGTAGGGGCCGTCATTGGCGGCCCGCCGAGATTATGCAGGAGTTTGTGAAATGCACCAAAAGGCTCCCCGGCCGGGGAGCTGGCAATACGCCGTAAGGCGGATTGACTGAGGGGTTAACGTAAACAACAGCAGCTTTGATGCAACCCCTCCGTCCATTCGCTAACGCTCATGTCCACCTCCCCTTTCAGGGCAGGCTTAACATATGAGTTTGTAAAGCGCACCAAAAGGCGCCACCGCTTGCGGGGGAGCTGTCTGTGAGCGATAGCGAACAGACTGAGGGGGAACATCTCGCAATGCTCGGCATCTCCGAGCCGTTCCCCTTTCGTCTGCTCATTGCATTCGCAGCCACTTTCCCCGCAAGCGGGGACAGCTTTTGGGTTGAGTTAGCAACATTCCCAAAAGGCTCCCCGGCCGGGGAGCTGTCGGCGAAGCCGACTGAGGGGTTGACGATACCGAGCAAAGCGACTTTCTTTTTCAACTCCCTCCGGCTTTTGCTTCGCAAAATCCACCTCCCTCGACAGGGAGGCTTTTTATTAGAGCTTGTAAAGCGCACCAAAGGCTCCCTCTAAGAGGGAGCTGGCAAACCAAAGGTTTGACTGAGGGAGTTTCCATCAGTTACAACTTATAATTTCACCATTTCAACTAATTTTATCAGTTATAACTGATAAAGCCTCTGCTTTTCCTTATTTTACAAGTTATAACTGATGAAATTTGTTTTATATCCGCATATTTCCCCTTACCACCGCGATACATATTGCAATTTAGCATTCCCTGCCTTTATAATAAAAGCAGCAAAAGCGGCATATAAACGCACAAAAGGAGCACACATGTTAAACGGTAAAAACATAGATAAATGGAACAACATGAAGTTTGGGCTGGTATTGTCCGGCGGGGGCGCGAAGGGCGCGTATGAAGCGGGCGCTATAAAGGCCATGGGCGAAATGGACGTTATAGAGAAGGTGTACGGCGTGAGCGGCACGAGCGTGGGCGCGCTGAACACGCTTGTGTTCGCAATGGACGACGTTGCGCTGATGGAGGAGCTTTGGGAGAACATCGGCCTTATGACCGTTGCCGCGCCCAAGGTTGCTGAAGGCGACAGCCGCGCCATAAAGGACATTGTTGGCAAGCTGCACATTACCGCGCAGATGCAGGGCAGCGAGGACACCGCCGTTTTCACGCAGAATTCGCTGCGGGAACTGATAAATAAAAGCTGCGACTTTGAAAAGATACGCGCGCACAGGGCAAGGCTTTTCGCCTGCGCGTATGACATAAACGAGCGCCACGTTAAATATTTTGAGCTGAAAAAGCTAAGCGACGAGGAAATGACGGACGCCGTGCTTGCCAGCGCCGCCATACCCCACGTTTACGACCCCGTTGAAATAGAAGGCCATAAGTTTGCCGACGGCGGAATAAACGATCCTTCCTACGGCGTTAAAAACAGCGACGTTACGCCCCTTTCTCCCCTGCAGGATGAAGGCTACGACGCTATAATAGTCATTCACCTGAGGGAGCAGGAAACGCTGGACATCGACCACATCGGCTCAACGCGGCTCATACACATTTATCCTTCAAAGCCGCTGGAGCAGATAAAGGGCAGCGGCACAATGAACTTTACCCGCTCCGCCATACGCGAACGCTTCGCCATGGGCTATGCGGACATGTACATCGCCTTGGGCAAGCTTCTTATGAGCATTATAAAAGAGTAAATACCGCGTTCACAATAAAGCACGCCGCAAGGCCGAATAGCGTTGGGAGAAGGAAAGCCAGAATTGTCCATTTAAGGCTTCCCGTCTCCTTTTTTATCGTTAAAAGCGTTGTGGAGCACGGCCAATGCATTACGCTGAACAGCACGAAGCATACCGCCGTTTTTATACTCCACCCGTTTGCAATAAGCAGCGCACGCATATCGCAAAGCGCGGGCAGCTCCTCCAGCGAGCCGGACGCAGTATATGCCATTATGGCTATGGGCAGGACTATTTCGTTCGCGGGAAAGCCCAGCATGAACGCTATAAGTATCGCCCCATCCAGCCCGAATATCCGCGCGAACGGGTCAAGGAAGTCCACCGCCGCCGCAAGTATAGACTGCCCTCCTATGCTTATATTTGATAATGCGTAAAGCAGCAGCCCCGCCGGCGCTGCTACCGCCGCCGCACGGCCCAGCACAAAAAGCGTCCTGTCCACAACGCTGCGCACAATAAGCCTGCCCACGCGCGGCATACGGAAGGGCGGCAGCTCCAGCGTGAAGGAGCTTTGTTCCCCCTTGAGCAGAGTGCGGCTCAAAAGCCTGCCGCACAGAAGCGTTGCCGCAACGCTCACAATAAGCAGCGCCGTAAGCATAACCGCGCCCGCAAGCGCGCCCGAGGCAAATGCCGAATAGGTAAAAAACATGCTTATAACGGCGATAAGCGCGGGGAAGCGCCCGTTGCAGGGCACGAATGCGTTTGTTAATATGGCTATGAGCCTTTCGCGCGGGCTGTCTATTATGCGGCAGCCCACTATCGCCGCCGCGTTGCACCCAAGGCCCATCAGCATGCATGGGCGTTTTCCGAATGCGGTCAGAATGTATATTCCCGCTCCGCGGCCTCCGTTTTGAACCGATAGAATATCTTCACCGTTTGGCGCTTCACCCGCCCCTGCGCCGTTTGTTCATAATACCCCTGAGCTATCTCAATACGGTCTATCAGCTTAAACAGCATATCCGGCGTAAGTTCGGCCATGTTTATAATTTCATCAAGCAGCCTGCCTATCTTTTCGCGCGAAGCAGCCGCTTCCTTCTCGGCCTGAATTGCACCCATGCGCTCTTCAAGCGCCTCGGCCTCCTTTTCGTATTGCGCGGCGAGCCTGCCCGTGCGCTCGTCGCTCAGCCTGCCTGCGGCGTTGTCCTCATACAGCCTGCCTATTATGCTTTCTATCTCATTCAGCCGCCTTTTTATGCTGCCGCTTTCCTTGTCATCGCCCCGCCTTGCCGCGCAAAGCCGCCCGTAAGCATTATCCGCAATTTTCGCCCGCTCGGCTTGGCCTATATTCAGCCGCTCTTTCAGCTCCGCCAGCACTATTTTATACAGCGCATCATAATCAATGAAGTGATTGCCGCATTCCTCCGCGCCGTAAAGCTTATACCCTCCGCAGCACAGATTGGCCCGCGAGCCCTTCTTCCGCGTTCCTGTTGAGGACATATTGCGCCCGCAGTCGGCGCATTTCGCAATACCTGAAAATATGTTGCCGAATCCGCCCTTTTTGGGGCACGTCCGCGCGCGGGTACGCCGCTGCACAATATCGAACGTTTCTTCATCCACAAGCGCCTCGTGCGTGTTTTTTACAATTATCCATTCCTCCCGCGCCCTGCTCACGCTCACGCGGCTTTTTAACGACGCCTTTTCGGTTTTCCCCTGCGCCGTATGCCCGATATAAACCATGTTGCGCAGCATTTTGGCCACCGTTGAACCCGTCCATTCCCGCCGAGAATATAAGTTAGCGTCCGACCCGCCGTGCTTTATGCAGCGATATACGGCGGGGGAGGGGATACCTTCCGCGCTCAGCGTCCGCGCTATGTCGGCGGGCTTCGCGCCGCCCGCGGCCATGGCGAATATTCGCTTTACCACTTCGCCCGAGCGTGCATCGGCTACAAGGCGGTTCTTATCCGCCGCATCCTTTTGATAGCCATACGGCGCAAACGCCGCAACGTAGGCCCCTTCCCGCATTTTGGCGGCGAACGCGGAGCGTATCTTCTTCGATATGTCGCGGGCGTACATTTCGTTTATAACGTTTTTGAAGGGCGCAATGTCCGTATACGGCCCTTCCGAATCATAGCCGTCGTTTACGGCTATGCAGCGCACGCCCTTACTTGGGAAATATATCTCCGTATACTGCCCCGCCGTGATGTAGTCGCGCCCCAGGCGTGACAGATCCTTGACTATAACAAGGTTGACCCTCTTCGCCTCGATGTCCGCTATCATCCGCCTGAACTCCGGCCTGTCAAAGCTTACGCCCGAATAACCGTCGTCCGAATATTCATCATATACGGCGTATCCGTGCTCCGCCGCGTAGCTGCGCAGCATTTTCCGCTGCGTGGTTATGCTTGCGCTCTCCGCCGCGCCGTCGTCATCCTTTGAAAGGCGCATATACAACGCCGCCCGATAGTCCGCCCTTGTCCTCATACCCCTCCGCCTTTATCGCTTCCTCCAACAGTTCCTCCAAAATCTCGCCAAGCGGCCTTTCCGCCCCCTCCGCCGCAACACAATAAACCTCATGCCCCGCCACGCGGCCTCACCCCCTTTGGGTTATTACTATGCGGGGAGGGGGAGGAGGTTGCGGTAAAGTGCTCTTTTGCGCATAATACAGTCTATCCCTTCGCCCAAAGCAGAGCCGCTAAGAAAAAGTTTTTGCACTCAATAGCAAAAACTTTTATTTAGACATTTTTTGCAATATGCAACAAATATATTTCCCTTTATTCCATCCCTTGCTTCTCCTAACCTCAAATGGTATCATTTTAAGGTTAGGTGCTTGGCAGATGAGCGCCGGCAAAGGAGTATACAAATATGAACAAACGCCTTAACATACTTGTTGCCAACGACGACGGCATAGCTTCGCCGGGGCTTTTGCGCCTGGCAAACGCTGCCGCGCGGCTGGGCGACGTTTGGGTGGCCGCGCCTGCCGGGCAGTGCAGCGGCATGTCCCAGAAGATAACCATAGCGGGGGAGATAAGCGTTGAAAAGCGCAATTTTCCCGCGGACGTAAAAGCCGCTTACGCAATAGGCGGCACGCCTGCGGACTGCGTAAAGACGGCCATAAAGTCGCTCCTGCCCGTAAAGCCGGACATTGTGTTCTCCGGCATAAATTCGGGCTTTAATACGGGCTTTGATATTGCCTATTCCGGCACCGTGGGCGCTGCGATGGAGGCGCTTTTGAACGGCGTTCCCGCAATAGCCTTTTCCGAAACGCACGTCGGCTGCCGTGAGGTTACGGACATGTTCCTTTACGAAATAGCGCGGGAGCTTATTAAAAGGCCGCTTGCGGGTGAAATATGGAACGTAAATTTCCCCGACTGCACGCTTAACGAATACAGGGGCATACTGAGGGACGTTAAGATAGAGCCGCACTGTTTCTTCGAAAATTTCTATAATACTGCCGAGAATGAGAACGGCTGCGCGCTTTCGCCGTATGCAGAGTTGCTTGACCCCGAGCGCGCCGAAAACGGCAGCGACCTTTGGGCCGTGCTGCACGGCTATATTGCCATAGGCCGCGTGAAGAATATGCTGCTCGGCTAATTTGTCTAATCTGAAAACAATATATTCATCAGCATTGTCAATGCAATGTTTGTGTGATATACTTTGTTGCGGCAAATAAAGCCAAAAAATTTTAAATTCACAGGCGTTTAGCCGTGAATAAAAAAGTATGGAGGAAATCTACAAAATGAAGAAGATCGTAGCACTGCTGATAGCACTTGTTATGATGATCTCCGTCTGCGCCTGCACTCAGAACGCCGAGCCCGCTCCCAGCGAGCCCGTCTCTACCACCCCCGCCCAGACGACCGAACCCACTGCGGAGCCCACCACTGCGGAGCCCACCGCCGAACCCGCCAATCAGCATTTCGATAAGCTGACTCTGGAGTTCGTTCCTTCCAAGGATGCCGACGTTATAATCGCCGGTACCCAGAACCTGCCCGAGCTTGTCAAGGCCGAAATGGCCAAACTTGGCTACGACATAGACGAAGTTGACATCACCGTAGGCACCAGCTACGACGCCACCGGCGAGGCCATGTCTGCCGGCTCCATCGATCTTGGCTGGCTGCCCGGCGGCACCTATGCCCTCTATTCCGATGATACCGACGTTATACTGACCGCCACCCGCAACGGCCTGTCCAACGACAGCACCAACCCCGCGGACTGGAACGGCGAAGCTAACGCCACCAAGAAGGACGGCCCCCAGGTAACCTACTATCGTTCCCTGATCTACGCCGCCCCCACCGAATACGGCAAGAAGCTGGCCGAGAAGGTCAACAACGGCGAAGCCCTCACCTGGGAAGATCTTGACGGCGCCCGCTGGGCGGTGCAGAAGACCTCCTCTTCCGCCGGTTATATCTATCCTTCCATGTGGCTGATGGCCAATTACGACGGCAAGAAGATCTCCGATCTTTCCAACGTCATTCCCCTTGATTCCGGCTACGGCACCGCCTTCTCCTACGCCGCTGCCGAGCAGGTAGACATCATCGTCTGCTATGCCGACGGCCGTAACGACTACGAAGCCAGCTGGATGCTGCCCGTAGACCAGAAGGACGATACCGGCAAGCAGGGCATGGGCCGCTCCGAGTCCATTTGGAACGAGCTCAACGTTATCGGCGTGACCGACGGTATATACAACGACACCGTTGCCATCTCCAAGGCCAGCCAGTATTACACCCCCGAAATAGTAGCGGCTCTTCAGGATTGCTTCATCAACATAATCAATACCGAAGAGGGCAAGGCCATATTCGATGTGTACAGCCACACCGGTTATGCCAAGGCCGTCGATTCCGATTATGACGGAGCCCGCGCTGCTCTTAAGGCCGTTTCCGAATAATAATCCGAACCGCAAAGCGCCCTGCCTATACAGGGCGCTTTTTCCCATAATACATAAGAAAAGAGTCGCAGCATGATAGAATTCAAAAATGTGTATAAGACTTATCCAAACGGCTTCACGGCGCTAAAGGACATAAACCTGAAAATAGAGCAGGGCGAGTTCGTGGCCATAATCGGCCTTTCCGGCGCGGGCAAGTCCACAATACTGCGCTGCATCAACCGTATGCACGACGTTACAAAGGGTCAGCTTACCGTTGACGGCGTGGACGTAAACACGCTGCGCGGCAAGGCATTGCGCAAATACCGCCGCAAGGTGGGCATGATATTCCAGAGCTTCAATTTGGTCTCCCGCAGCACCGCCATAAAGAACGTGCTCACGGCGGACGTGCCCGGTATGCCCTTCTTCAAGGTATTGTTCGGCATATTCTCCAAGGAGCAGAAGATGCGCGCGCTTGAAAGTCTGGACAAGGTGGGCATTTTGGATAAGGCCTATACCCGCTGCGACCAATTGAGCGGCGGCCAGCAGCAGCGCGTAGCGCTCGCGCGGACGCTTAACCAGAACCCGAAGATAATACTTGCGGACGAGCCCGTGGCCTCGCTTGACCCGATAACCGCAAAGCAGGTCATGCAGGACTTTGTGCGCATAAACAAGGAATACAAAATATCCATACTGCTCAATATTCACCATGTTGACCTGGCGCTTAAATATTGCGACAGGGTTATTGGCATACGCGCGGGCGAAATAGTTTTCGACGGGCCTGCAAGCACCATAACGCAGGAGCAGATAGACGAGGTGTACAACGGCACCAAGGTCCCCACAATGGGCGAAGGCGAGGGCGAGCTGCACCAGATAAAGACCGAGGGCTGATAATATGGAAAACGAAAACAGCCCCGTAATAATAAAGGAAACTCTGTACGACAAAATATTTAAGCCGCAGCGCATAACCCTTGCCAACGGCCATAGCGTGCTGCGCCGCAGGAGCCGCGCGCCGCTGATAATAATCCTTCTTGCGGCGGCGATATATCTTTCGCTTATAATGACGGGCTTTGACATAGGCACCGTAATAAACAAGTTCAGCAAAATGCTGGATCTGCTCAAAAAGATACTGCAGCCGGACTGGAGCTTTTTCCCAAAGGTCATCTCCCCGCTGTTTGACACTATAAAGATGTCCATACTGGGCACGGTTATAGGCTGCGCGCTGGCGCTGCCCATCGCCATACTTTCATCCAGCAACATTAACCACAGCGTTGTTATAGTGAGCATATGCCGCTTTATACTGGCCCTTATACGCACGCTGCCAACGCTTATAATAGCCCTTGTGTGCGCGCTTATATTCTCGCTGGGCACATTCTCGGGCACGGTGGCAATAGCCATATTCACCTTCGGCATAGTTGCCAAAATGCTTTTTGAAAGCATAGAGACTATCGACATGGGGCCGTTTGAGGCCATGGAGGCGCTGGGCGCTAACAAGTTCCAGGCGTTCTGGTCGGCCTGCGTGCCGCAGATACTGCCCGTTTATTTGAGCCACAGCCTTTATTGCTTTGAAATGAACGTGCGCGCTTCCGCCATACTTGGCTACGTTGGCGCGGGCGGCCTTGGCATAACCATAAACGAACGCATAGGCTGGCGCGATTACAACAGCCTTGGCATGGTGCTGCTTTCGCTGTTTGTTGTTGTTGTGGCGATAGACTTTTTCAGCGAATATCTGCGCAAGAAGCTTAGCTGATGAGGAGGGGCGTCATGGAAAAGAAAAAGAAGAACCTGATAGAGGAAATTGAACAGACGCTGGACAAAAAGCTGACCGTTGCGGAAATGTATGCCAACCGCCCGCGCAAATGGGTGCTGTATCTTGCGATAGTGCTGCTGATAGTTGTAATGGTTGGCTGGTCCTCATCGGACATAAAGTTCACCGGCCTTACCGTAACGGGTACAGAGGTTGCAAAGGGCGTGCTGCACGGCGTTTTCAGCCCGGATAAAGCCCTGCTTTTCGGCACATCGGATACGGACGTTCCGTATCTTCTGCTGCAAACCATCGCAATTGCGGTACTCGGCACGCTTATAGGCGCGGTGCTCGCAATTCCGTTTGCGTTCCTCGCTTCGTTCAACATTATGCCTAAGCCCGTAGCGTACGCGGTAAGGGTGCTTATTCTTATGATACGCACAATACCCAGCATTGTTTGGGCGCTTATGTGGATCCGCGTTACAGGCCCTGGCGCGGCCTGCGGCGTTATAACGCAGTCCATATGCTCAATAGGCATGATATCAAAAATGTACATAACGGCAATAGAGGATCTTGATACGCATATACTCGAAAGCCTGGACGCGATGGGCTGCACGCCTTTTCAAAAGATCCGCTACGGCGTTATACCCCAGCTTACCGCAAGCTTTATTTCAACAACCATTTACCGTTTCGACATAAACCTGAAGGACGCAACCACCCTTGGTATAGTGGGCGCGGGCGGCATAGGCGCATCGCTTGTGCAGTGCCTTAACAGCCGCCGCTGGGCAATGGTAGGCGCGTTCGTATGGGGGCTGATGGTGCTGGTGCTTATAATAGAGCTTGTATCCACAAGGATACGCCGCAAGCTGGCGCACGGCGCATAAAACACAAATTTTTGATTCCGCAATGCCCCGCCGCACCAAACGGCCGGGGCATTATGCATAGCATAACCATGAAAAAGCTAAAGATATACTACACAAGCGATATTCACGGCGCGTTTTCACCCGTCGATTACGCCACGGGCAGCCGCATAGCCGCGGGACTTTCCAACTGCATTGCCGGCTTCAAAAAGGATGGCGATACGCTTATAATAGACGGCGGGGACATACTTCAGGGCAGCCCGTTCACATATTATCTTTACAGTCAAACTGAGCACGGCGGCAAAACAATAGCCGCGCTTATGAACATAGGCGGGTACGACTTTGTAACCCTTGGCAACCATGATTTCAATTACGGCAAAGCGGCGATAGAGGAATATCTTGCCGCGCTCAACGCAAAATGTCTTTGCGCGAACGTGCGCGGCATAAGGGGCGTTGAAGGTACCGCCGTAATAACAACGCAAAACGGCCTTCGCGTGGGGCTTGCTGGCGTTACAACGCATTATGTGAACATATTTGAAAAGAGAGAGAATATGCGGGGCATAACCGTTACCGACGCCTTCACCGCCGCAAAGGAGGCTTTAAGCGAGCTCAAGGCGCAGCATACGGACATAAACATATGCATATACCACGGCGGGTACGAGCGCGATTTGGCAACCGGCGCTCTCCTTTCCGCAACGGATGAAAACCAGGGGTACAGAATATGCGCGGAGCTTGATTACGATATTCTCCTTGCCGGGCATCAGCACATGGCGGCGGAGAATAAGCGCGTTTGCGGCACGTTCACCTGCCAGCCTGCCGACAAGGCGAAGGAGTATATCGAGCTTGACATATCGGTTGAAAACGGCGTAAGCGCCGTATCCCGCATTTGCCCCGCGGGGAATAACGAAAGCGCAGCCGCGCATGAGCTGCTCGCCCCGTATGAGGAGCAGGCCGCCGTGTGGTTCGATACGCCTGTCGGGCATCTTGACGCGGAGCTTCTGCCGGATGAGCATATAAAAATGGCCGCGAACGGCAGCCTTATAGCCAACTTTTTCAATCAGGTTCAGCTTGAAGCTACGGGCGCGGACATTTCCGCAACAAGCCTCGGCAACACGGTGAAGGGGCTGAACCGCGACGTTACCATACGCGACATCGTATCAACCTATATTTACCCCAACACGCTCAAAACCCTCTCCGTCACGCGCGCGCAGCTTAAATGCGCATTGGAGCGGAGCGCGGAATACTTTGCGATAGATGCCGACGGCAAGCTGAAAGTGAGCGAAAGCTTCCTTACGCCGATAGAGCAGCATTTCAATTACGATTATTTTTCGGGCATAGAAGCCGCTTTTGATATACGCCGAAGCGTTGGGGACAGGGTGGTTTCGATAAAATATAAAAGCGAGGAGCTGAGCGGCGATAAGCGCCTTACGCTCTGCATGAATAATTACCGTGCATCGGGCGCGGGCGGATACGACATTTACCGCCAATGCCAAACCGTGCGCGAGCTGCCCACCGAAATTGCGGAGCTGATAATTGCATACGTTGATAAGCACCGCAATATAACCGTGGACAAGCATAAATGGCTTAAACTTATTTACTGATACAGAAAGAAGGAGACAGCATGAAAAACAACGTATTCAAGGTGGTTCTGCTTCAGGCGCTGCCGGCGTCCGGCAAGTCCGAGGTGAGAAATTTTATGGCGCATGTGGAGCCGGAAAGGCTGCAAAACGAGTTCCATATAGGCGAAAACCTTCAGCTTGACGATTTTCCCTATGTGCATATGATGCGCCGCATTGACGAGGAGCTTGCAAAGCTCGATAAGCCGCGCGTGTTCTATCCCGGCGAAGCGCCTTTCCTTGACGGGCGCGACTGGGGCACGCTGTGCAATCTGCTCAACGAGGATTATCACGACCTGATGAACCGCAACATTGCGAAGCCGGACTCCGCGGCGAAGCTGCTTTTCGACCGGTTCGACAGGGCTGCCGCGGGCGCGGGCATACCGAACAGGCTTGGCTTGCTGGATGAAAACACGCGGAATACCATTGCCGAAAGGCTTGAAAAGGAGGCCCGCGCAATGCTTGACGAAAAGCATGCCGGCTACCCCGAAAGCTTTGAGAACAAGACCATAATAATCGAGTGCGCGCGCGGCGGGCCGGACGGCGCGGCCATGCCGCTCACGGGAACGTTCGGCTATCAGTATTCCTTGCCCATGTTCTGCCCGGAAATACTTGAGCAGGCCGTTATACTCTATATTTGGGTAACGCCCGAAGAATCCCGCCGCAAGAATGCGGACAGGGCGGACCCCAACGACCCCGGCTCCAATCTGCACCACGGCGTGCCGATGGCGGTAATGCTGGGCGACTACGGCTGCGACGATATGGAATACCTTATCAAAACCAGCGAGGTTGAAAACACCGTTACCGTAAACGCGCACGGCAAAACATATCATGTGCCAATAGGCGTATTCGACAACAGGGTGGACAAGACCTCCTTCCTGCGCGGCGAGCCCGAAACCTGGGCCGCGGACAAGGTGGCGGACGTCACCCGCGCCATCCGCACCGCAACGGACAATATGTTCAGCCACTATAACGGCTAATATCCCATTCAGGCAAAAGCTAAGGCACGGCATACACCGTGCCTTTTTGCTTTATATTTTTATGTAACGCTGATTGCGGCTGTTGGGCTTATCGGGAATTGTCATGGCTACCAACCCAAGCCGCATGGCGGGGGAAAGGTAGTTATTGCGCAGGGCGTTCCTTGATTTGAGCTCAAGCCTTTGCATCAGCTCCGCCGCAGTATACGGAGTATCGTACTCCATGTGGTCCATAAGCTTTTTCACGCAAAGCGGAAGCCGATCGTCCGCGCGCGCTATCTGCTCCGCAAGCTCGTCCAGCACGCTGTCTATCATCCTCAGCATGAACTCTATAAATGTATCCGCGCGGCCTTCGCCGTGGCAGGCGGCAATGGCATTATAATATTCGTCCTGAAACTTCTCCGTTTGGCTTTCAAGCGGAATATATTCAAATATGGGCTTCCACTTTGAAAGCAGCGCCGTGTGCCAAAGCCGCGCCATTCTGCCGTTGCCGTCCGCAAACGGATGGATAAACACAAATTCATAATGAAACACTGCGGACAGTATCAACGGATGCACGCTTCCCCTTGCGCGGTTCATCCAGTCAAACAGATTTTCCATAAGTTCGTTCACAAGCTTTGCCGGCGGGGCCACGAAAACGCACCTGTCGCCGTTGAACACTCCTTCTTCTCCCGTGCGGAAAAAGCCGGATTCCTCCACAACGCATTTTGTCATTATGCCGTGCAGCGTTTTCAAATCGTCAATGCTGTATGGGTCTATTTCGGGAAGCCGCTCATAGGCTTCGTATGCGTTTTTAACCTCCTGTATTTCCCTTTGCGCGCCTATTACCATCTTTCCGCCTATAACGTCGCGCACCTGCCCCAGGGATAGGGAATTGGCCTCTATCCGCAAAGATGAATGTATGGATTTTATTCGGTTGTTTCTGCGCAGCTGCGGCTTATTTTCAAGCCCGCGCGCCGTGCTTATTCTGCCGAGCTTTTCGGATATTGACGCCACGCACTCAAGCATGCTGTCCGTGATGGTATACGGCGGGTCATATCTGTCCAAGGTGCTTCCTCCATTGTTCATCTTGCGCATTATCTTGCGCACTTTCTTGTACATCATACATTAGCTGGGGAAAATGCGCAAGCCCGCATTCGCTTTTAGCCCATGCACATGGTCAGGGCCTGCTTGCCGCAGGAGCCGGAGCGGCTGAAATAATGGTCCATATTGAACGCCGCGCGGGGAAGATAGCCAAGCTCTTCAAGGAAGGTGAACATGGGGAAGAATATTGCCATCGGCGGCAGCATAACGCTCACCACCCACGCAAGCACCCTGTATGCCCCCGCGCTGAGCGCAAGCGCCGCGCCCTGCGGCAGGCCGAGCGAGAGCAGCGCTGAATTTAGCGGCAGCTCAAGCGAAAGCAGCAGCTTACTCAGCCATGCGGAGGGATAGTTCGCCCCTTCAAGCGTTATGTAGAACACCAGCGCAAGAAGCATAAGCATTATCGGTATGCCGGTATATCTGCCGGTAAGTATCCTGTCTATCTTCATGCGGCGTTCGTCCGCTTTTTTGGATACGGCAACGCACTTAGCGCATATGCTTTCCGAAAGGCAGAAGGCGGCGTTCGGGCAATCGCACGCGAAGGCGGGCGGGAGAGAAGACTCCGCTTCAAGCGCGGCGTTGATTTTTGTGAACAGCTCATCTATGCCCCTTTCGCTCCGCGCGGATACGGCGGCGCAGGGCAGGCCGCTTAATGCTTCAAGCTTTGCTGTGTCTATGCTTATGCCGCGGCGTTCGGCCTCGTCCATAAGGTTTATGCATATAACCGTGCGCGCATTAAGGCGCGAAACCTGCATGGCAAGCGTAAGCGAACGCACAAGGCACGTTGCGTCGCACACCACCACCGCCGCATCCGCATTGCCGTCAGCTATAAAGCCGCTTGCAATCTCCTCCTCCTTTGAATGGGCAAGCAGCGAATATGTTCCCGGCAGGTCAACTATTCCGTACCGCTTCCCGCCGCGCGTGCATATTCCCCGCGCAAGGCTTACTGTTTTGCCGCTCCAGTTGCCCGTGTGCTGCTTCATGCCGGTAAGGGCGTTAAAAAGCGTGCTTTTGCCAACGTTTGGGTTGCCGCAAAGGGCTATAACAGGCTCATTTTGCATAGGCTTCACCCGTTTTTATAAGCCGCGCGTCCCCTTCGCGAAGCGCTATGACGCTGCCTCGCACAAGGTATGCCTTTATCCCGCCGCCGGGAGCGGCAAGCACGCATTCTATTTCCGCTCCTTCCGTAAAGCCTATATCCATAAGCCGCCTGCGCATTGCCGCATTTTCGGGCGAATTATCATGAGTTTTTATGCGGGCGCTAAGGCCAACGCCAACTCCCCAAAGATCATACATATACATAAATGCCTCCGTAAACATGCCTAAATATACATGTAATAATATATGTTTATAATGGATGCATGGTGAAGGCAAAAAATCGCCCTACACAAACGCCGCGCCATGCGGTAAAATATAAAAAAGAAATAAGGCGGTGCTTTGCAATATGGGTACTTACTTGGATCAAACGGAGCTTTATCTTTTTAACGAAGGCAAAAGCGCCTATGCATACAGGGCGCTTGGCTGCCACCGCGTGACCATGGAGGACGGCGGCGCGGCATATCGCTTTGCCGTATGGGCGCCGAACGCGCTGAGCGTGAGCGTGGTAGGTTCTTTCAATAACTGGGACGTAAATGCAAACATAATGGAGCCGTGCTTCACCACGGGCGTTTGGCAGGCGCATATAAGAAACGCCTGCGCGGGGGATTTATACAAATTCGCAATATATACGGCGGATGAGCAGCTTATTTTCAAGGCCGATCCGTTCGCGTTTTATTCTCAGATGCGGCCCGATACGGCGTCCGTAATATGGGACTGCGATTCATATGCTTGGCACGACGAAGGCTATATGCGGCACAGGCCGTACAGGGGAGCAAATATACACACAAGCCCCGTGAGCATATACGAGGTGCATCTCGGTTCCTGGCGGAAGGGGCTTGATTACGCCGCGCTTGCAACCGAGCTTGCGGACTACGTTGAGGAGATGGGCTATACCCATGTTGAGCTTATGCCGCTTAGCGAATATCCGCTTGACGACAGCTGGGGCTACCAAACCACGGGGTATTACAGCGCCACCTCCCGCTACGGCGACCCGAACGGGCTGAAGGCGCTTATCGACGCATTCCACAGCCGCGGCATAGGCGTTATATTGGACTGGGTAGCGGCGCATTTCACAAAGGACGCCCACGGGCTCAGGCTTTTTGACGGGACGGCGCTTTATGAGCACGCCGATCCCCGCCGCAGCGAGCAGCCGCAATGGGGCACGCTGCAATTCAATTTTGAACGCAGCGAGGTAATAAGCTTTCTTGTATCAAACGCAGTATTCTGGCTGAATGAATATCATATAGACGGCCTGCGCACGGACGCGGTGAGCTGCATGCTTTATCTTGACTTCGGCAAGGAGGGCAAGCAGTTTTTGCCGAACAAATTCGGCGGGCGGGAAAATTTGGCCGCGATAGAGTTTTTCAAAACGCTGAGCACGGCCGTAAAGCGGGAATCCCCCGGCGCGCTGCTGATTGCGGAGGAAAGCACCGCGTTTGACGGCGTAACGCGGGACGCGAACAAAGGCGGCCTTGGGTTCGATTTCAAATGGAACATGGGCTGGATGAACGACGTGCTTTCATACATGAAGCAGGATAGCGTATACAGAAAATATTCCCACGAGAAGCTTACGTTTCCAATGATGTATGCCTTCAGCGAGCATTTTATACTGCCCCTTTCGCACGACGAGGTCGTTCATCTTAAAAACTCACTCATAGGCCGCATGAAGGGCAGCTATGAAGAAATGTTCATGCAGCTGAGGCAGCTTTACATGCTGCAATACGCCATGCCCGGCAAAAAGCTGCTTTTCATGGGCGGTGAGTTCGGCCAATTTGCTGAATGGAACTTCAAAACATCGATAGACTGGATGCTGCTTGATTACGAGCATCACGCGGCGCTTAGGGAATTTGTGAAGGCGCTGAACATGACATACCGCGCCAATTCCCCCTTATTTGAAATTGACGATTCGTGGGACGGCTTTGAGTGGCGGCAGGCGGACGACGCGGCGCACAGCATAATAGCCTTCAGCCGCATGGATGCGGAGGGGGACGAGCTGCTCTGCGTATTCAACTTCACCCCCGTTGACCACGGCGCGTATCCAATACACATGCCCTACCGCTGCACGCTTGAGCGCGTGATGAGCAGCATAGAGCGCGACGAGCCAATCATCCCCGCCGAGGATGAGGGCGAAGGCTGCGTGCTGCTTATGGAGCTGAAGGGGTATGAGGCGGCGTATTATCGAGTGAAATCTTGCTAACCAAAAGCTTTCCCCGCGTGCGGGGAAAGTGTCGCGGCGTAGCCGTGACGAAAGGGGAATGGCTC
>OLOA01000988.1_pt1 | contig 29694 bp, 25 predicted proteins | sample 1672201 | NCBI WGS metagenome assembly OLOA01 (sample SAMEA3136658, study PRJEB25190) | human gut metagenome
TCGAAAGAAGTAAGACCCCTTGAAGACGACGAGGTAGATAGGGCAGGGGTGGAAGGGCAGTAATGTCCGGAGCTGACTGTTACTAATCGGTCGAGGGCTTGACCAAAATGGTTCTAAAGAATGTGTTTAGTTGATATGCAGTTTTGAAGGTGCAAACCTTTCAACTTTCCTCGATAGCTCAATGGTAGAGCACTCGGCTGTTAACCGAGTTGTTGCAGGTTCGAGCCCCGCTCGGGGAGTTGATGGCCTCGTGGTCAAGCGGTTAAGACACCGCCCTTTCACGGCGGTAACACGGGTTCGAATCCCGTCGAGGTCAGTCGATGAATTATTCTTGACGAAAAGAAGATGGCATGATATACTAATCTAGTCATGTGAATTTAATATTTATGGCGCAGTAGCCAAGTGGTAAGGCAATGGTCTGCAACACCAGTATCCACCGGTTCAAATCCGGTCTGCGCCTCTTTAATAAGCCTGAAGAGTTTTCTTCAGGCTTTTTTATTGTTCGAGAATCCGCCATTTTGAATTGTCAATAGGGAGGCGATAGCCGCAATAGGAGCAGCATCCGTCTTGGTCAGGGATAAAATTGGCCCCACAGCGCGGACATTCTTTTTCTGCATAAACAGCCTGACCTTTGGACTTCATGCGTTGCGGATAACGGGCTCTGTATAATTTCAAATCAATGAGCTGATTGCTGGCGGATATCTGATGATTCGGGCTCAGTATCAGTTGGTGTAAAATGGCATGCAGCGTGATCTGTGTGCGCGTATCTGTATTTTCTACAGCCTGCAGTTGCAGCTGGTCTACACTGTAATACAAAAGCTCCGATGAAACGTTTTTTTCATAGAGGGCTTCATTCAGATCGGAATGCAGTACTTTCTCATCATAACGAACAATTTGTTTCTTTAAATCTTCAATGTTATCTGTTTTTCGGAGGATCCGCAGCCAAAGTAAAAGGGCGAGCAGGGCAGTGATAACAAATGCGCTGCCGAGGGCCAGAAAATAGCTGTGAGGTAGAATAAACCGAAAACACGGGATCGCAGGAATGAAGAAAGCAATCATGGTTGCTGCGGTTAATTTAAAATTTCTCGTATTCGGGTTATAATCCCGGTAGATTAAAAATTCTTCCGTCTGCCAGTCAAAGAAATCACTCTTAATATAGCCGCCGCAATAAGGACAGTGATCTTCGTCGCTTGTCAGTGTGACAGTGGCCCCACAGCTTGGACAGATGACGTTCGTATACTGTGAATAAAAAATCTGCTCATCATTTCTGTTTTTGCTGCCGACCTCATTGTGGCGGATATGCCGGGATTGTCGGAGCAAGACCGCACCATGAGCAAAAAAATCTTCGTAAAGGATTCGATTGTTTTTTCTGTCCAGATATCTGTTCAGGATAGTACCCTGCAGGACGACTTCACGCCATTCCCGGCCGGCATCGCTCCAGTGTTTGAAGTCGTTCTTTTTGATATACTCTTCCGGAAGTTTGAGATAAGCCATACGCATCTCACGGCGAATGTTATTTTTCTTCAGCAGATGGATCTCGTGCTCAAATTTTCGGCGAAAGGACTGATCCATTCGCAAATCCGGTGACTGAAGATTCCCGGTCTCAAATACGTTAATCAAGTCTTCGAATGGTTTGTGAATTTTATTTGGAAGCTCTGAACATTTAAAGACGATTTCTTTTGAATGGGCAAGGTTCCTTTTGACGTAAAGGAACCATAGTTTTGGCTGCATCCATTCGAATTTCCAATCCAGGACATGGGAGACCAGCAACGATCCCCATATGCATGACCATGCGAATGCAAAGACAATTGCGTCTGTCCATGTTACAGTCATTGGTTCACCTCTGTTTTCTCTTTTGATAGATGAACAAGTCAGATGTCTATGTCAGCTGATGCGGACAAGATCTGTCCATCAAGATTTACGTGTGCCTGAAGTGAATAATAAAACAACACCGGCTAACAGCGGGATGAGTGAAAAAATAATGGAAAAAACAGATGTTCCCAAACCTGGCACCCCACCCTGTGCAATGGCAGTTTCACGGTCAAGTTCGTTTTCCATCAGATTATTTGTGATGCCGGCGACTGCATTGAGCGTATCGCCATTCTGAATACCGATGGCAGTAACGGTCTGGCCTGTTTTAAAATTCGCACCATCATAAAAATAGCGATAATCATTTTCTTTATAGTTTCTCTGTGTCTGACTCAGCGGTTCTATGAAATCCTTTTCTGAATAATTGGCATCAGTGACCCAGACATAACCGTTGGCTTCTAATTCAGAACGGTCATAATCATGCCATGTGCCATTGAGTACGATGGCATCGATAAAATCCTGTGAAAGCGTATAATTGCCGATTTTGCCCTCTCCGGTCAATGTCTTGTCGCGATAAGCAGTACTCCATTCAAGAACACCGTTGCGTTTTTCTTCCTCAGTCAACGTTTCTGCATTCGCTTTTGTCGCTTTCGTTGCTTTGTTCAGTTTCATTGTCTGTTTGGAACGTGAAGTGCGGATGCTGTCGATGGTTAATCCAAGTTCATCATCATAGGATGGGGTTGTCAGCTCAAACGGCCCACATACGATGACGATTTTGCCGTCATTGGCATCATTGATCGCGCCCTGGCCAACATAAACGGCATCTTTCAGTGCACTTTTCATTTTCGGTGTATCCACAAAGATCATCTTTAATGAGGAGACGGCAAAAAACAATCCGATGACAAGAAGAAGAACACCTGCTATTTTTTTTAACATTTTATCAACCTTCCTTTCGTTTGACAGCTTGATCAGCGCCGGTTGGCGCAATGATTCCGATTGTATTATGACATGGTTCATTTTTTTGGTCACTAGCACTTAAGATAGTGACATTGGCTTTCTTCTTTTATATTCTGGTAGTAAGATAGGGGGATTTGTATGAAGAAAAATGTGCAATGGCTCGTTATTTTTGTTTTCGCACTCTTGTTGCTGACCGGATGTAAAGGCAGTGAGCAGGAAACGCAGAAAAAAAATGGGGAGTCGGAAGATGTATCATCAAAAGTGGAGACATTTTTGAAAAAAGAGACGAATCAGAGCAGTGAGACAACACAGCTTTTGACAGAGACGGATGCATCGGAAACGGCGGACATGTAGCTGCGGTTATGTTGCGACCGGCAAATTCTGTCCGGAATGTGGTACGAAGAGACCGGAGAAGCCGACAGGCTGGGTTTGCAGCTGTGGTGCACTCAATAAAGGAAAGTTCTGTTCTGAATGCGGTGCAAAGAAGCCGACAGAAGAACCATTGTGCCGCTGTGATAAATGTGGCTGGGAGCCGGAAGATCCAAAGCATCCGCCGAAATTCTGTCCGGAATGCGGCGATCCGTTCAATGATGCGGATATTCAGTCATAATAGATAGGAGTGATTGTATGCAGAATATGCAGGAATATAAATGCCCATGCTGCGGCGGCGCAATCGCTTTTGACAGTACGATTCAGAAGATGAAGTGCCCGTATTGTGATTCGGAATTTGAGATGGAAACATTGCAGGCGATGGATGAACAACTGAAGGAAGGCAAAAGCGACAGCATGGAGTGGGAAACCAAAGCTGGCGGAGAATGGCAGGAAGGCGAGACAGATGGACTAAGTACCTATGTCTGCCAGTCCTGCGGTGGAGAAATCGTCGGAGATGCAACGATGGCGGCAACCAAGTGTCCGTTTTGTGACAATCCGGTTGTTTTCACGGGAAAATTTGCAGGTGCACTCAGGCCGGATCTGGTTATCCCATTTAAGTTGGACAAGAAAGCGGCCAAAGAAGGACTGATGAAACATATTTCCGGGAAGCGTCTTTTGCCGAAGGTTTTCAAAGACCAGAATCATATTGATGAGATTAAAGGTGTGTATGTGCCATTCTGGCTTTTTGATACCGATGCGGATGCGCAGGTCAGCTACAAGGCGGCGAACATCCGGACATGGAGTGATAGTCGTTACATTTATACAGAGACCAGATATTTCCTTGTAAATCGTGGTGGCAGCATTGGATTTGAATATATTCCGGTTGACGGATCATCCAAGATGCCGGATGATCTGATGGAATCCATTGAGCCATTTGATATTTCAGAAGCGGTGGATTTTCAGACGGCGTATCTCGCCGGTTATCTGGCCAACAAATACGATGTTACTGCCGAGGAGAGTATAGATAGAGTCAATGCCCGAGTGAAACGTTCAACAGAGGAAGCGTTTGCGAAGACGGTCAAAGGTTATGATTCAGTGAATGTGGAAAACAGCAATATTCAGTTCAGGGGCGGCAAAGCCCAGTATGCGCTTTACCCTGTCTGGCTGCTGAATACGACATGGAACGGCAATCAGTATCTGTTTGCGATGAATGGTCAGACGGGGCTTTTTGTCGGAGATCTTCCGATTGATCAGTCTGCGGCAACAAAATGGCTGCTTGGCCTGACTGTGCTGATAAGTGCCATGTCCTACGGTGTCATCTGGCTGTTGCATCTATTTGGATTATTATAAGAGGAGGGTAACAGAATGAAGAAAACATTACGCATGCTATTACTCGTCCTTGTGTTATGCGTCGGTCTGGTCATGCCGGCAGCAGCCGAAACAACAGATGGTTTTGCCAGCGACCATATCTGTATGGTGGATATGGCCGGTGTGCTGAATGAGCAGGAAGTCACAGAACTGGAAATGATGATCGATGAGATCCGGACGAGACAGAAGTTTGATATTGCGATTCTGATTGTTTCAGAGGAAGATATTCCGTCGGTGGAAGAATATGCAGATGATATTTATGATGGAGCCGATATGGGGTATGGACAGACAAGAGACGGTGTGCTCCTTGTTGTCGATTTAAAGTCCAGCGAGTGTTATATGTCCACAAAAGGATATGGCATTACGGTTTTCACGGATGCCGGCATTCAATATGTTGGTCAGCAGATGCGGCCGGAGCTGGCGGACGGTGATTATGCGGGGGCCTGTCGCACATTTGCCACACTGTGTGATGATTTTATCACCCAGGCAAGAAACGGTAAGCCATATGATGTGGACACGCTTCCTAAGGAACCGTTGTCTCTGATCTGGATTCCTGTTGCCATTGTCATTGGTTTTATCATTGCTTTTGTGATTGTCGGAGGCATGAAGAAACAGCTCAAAACGGTGCGTTTCCAGGCCAAAGCGGATGATTATGTCAAAGCCGGCAGCATGAATATTGTGGATAATCAGGAATGGTTCCTTTACCAGAACATTGTAAAAACAGAGAAAACGAAAGATAACGATAAGTCGTCAGGCGGAAGCAGTACGCATACATCCTCCTCTGGTAGTGTCCATGGAGGTGGCGGCTTCAAATTCTGATGTTTAAAGGGGGAAATTAAATGAAAAGGTCAGCAGTTGTTCTTTTATGCGCGATATTGGCACTTTCATCGGCAGCCTGTGGTAAAACAGGACCGGATGTGCCAAGACAGACAGAAGCTATGTACCGTACATACGAGTATGCATACGGTAATCTGAATATCCAGCTGCCGGAGGATGCAGATGATCCGGAAGACAAAGGGACTTCTTTACTTTTTACGGATCCGGAGAATCTCTGGACACTGGAACTGAAGCCACTGGATGTGCAGAATACAAAGATAGAAATCAGTAATTTAGATAGTCAGATCACACCGGAGCATGCTTATTTTAAAGATGTTCAGGAAAATGAAGATCCGTATCAGGATTTTGCGGCACATTTCTGGAGTCTGAATTTCAATATGGACAACCCGGGCGGGATGAGTATGTACTACAATGAACCGAAGGCGTTTCAGGTGATCGATTATGGTGATACGCTGGTCGGTCAGTGGGGCGGTCTGAAGCTGGAACTGACGGGGCTTAACAAAGAAACACAGATTCAGGATATACTTGCAGATTCACTTGTGCGCTGTATCTGGGATCATTTGAGTTTTCAGGTGACAGAAGGCGGCGGTCTGACAGAGAATGTGGGAATCAGTGCAGAATTCCCGGCACGATGGAACAATACAATAAAAGAGACCGGTATTTGTACCAATTTCCAGGGAGACAGACTTGGTTATCTGTCTGTCACAGCCGTGAAACCGGCAGATCCAGAGGAAGCGGCAGCGTTATGTCAGGATGATATAGAGGAAATGGATTTTGGCGGACTTCATTATTATGTGACGGTGAAAACATTTGGGGACGGTGAGGATGCCAGTGAACATCTGCGCCTGTATACAAAGTTTACCGATGACTACGCTGTGTGTGTTGAAATGGCTTCCAGAGGACTGGTGGGAGATGAACTGTGGGAATTAATGAATGATGAGAATATCAGCAATATCTTAAACAGTATCAGACTTGATCCATCCGGTTTTAAGGATCCGGAATTAAAATATACGAATGCCGACGGGTTTAAATGTAATGAAATTGGCTACATTACGGAATACACAGGAACAGCAGAAGAAGTGATACTTCCGCAGACAATCGGTGATGTGACGATCAGTGATATGGAGAATGCGCTGTTTAAAGGTCATACAGAAATTAAATCTGTCATTATCCCGGAAGGCTATGAAGTCATCAGCAGAGAAGCGTTTAAAGATTGTATCTCACTTGAACGTGTTGAGATTGCATCGTCTGTGACGTATATCAGCACGTATGCGTTTGAGGGCTGTACGGCACTGAAAGAAGTTGTTTTCAACGAAGGTCTGACAGAAATCGCTGCCTATGCATTTGATGGTTGTACGGCACTTGGCGACATCACGCTGCCATCCAGTACGGTGGCTGTAGGCGCTTATGCATTCAGGAATACAAATACATCTGTGGATGGCGCTACATTTATCTGTAAAGGCAATGCCGTATTTGACACATGGGCACTTGCAGAATCCGGTTTTAAGACAGTTCAGTTCCTTGGCAACTGTGATCTGTCGATAGATGCTGTTTTAGGTTATGCCAAAGTCGAAAATCTGACAATCGGTGAAGGAACAGAGGTGCTTGGTTCCAACTTTGCCTCAACAGATTTTGGAGAGACAACACCATTGACGGTATCATTGCCGGAGAGCTTAAAAGAGATTGGCGACGGCGCTTTTTCACAGCGGGAGGGTCTGACAGAAATTGATCTGAAAAATGTTGAAGTGATCGGAGAAGATGCTTTCGCCTATACCGGATTGAAGGAACTTCTGATTCCGGGCACAGTCAAAGAGGTCGGTGCAGCTTTTGATAGCTGCATACAGCTGAAGACCATCCGGTTGTCAGAAGGCGTGGAAGCAATCGGAGATGAAGCATTTAGCTTTGCAGGCAGCGGCAATGGCTCTGAAGGGGAATACGTGACGTATCTGACAGATGAAGCGTATGAAAAAAACAAAGCTTATGTCTATCAGGAAGATGAGAAGGCAGGCTTTGTAAATGTGTATTTGCCGTCGACGTTAAAGCGAGTGGGTGCGAATGTTTTCTATGGCGCGTACGTGGATGGCATTTATATGGAGTGGTGTACAAGTCCGGATGCACTCCCGTCTTTTGATCCGACCTTTGTGGAGGATAAGGTTGCGGGCATTCATCAGATTTATTTTACAAAGGAAACAATCGATGCGTACGGTGATGAACTGGATGCGTATTTTATGAATACGAATGCAAAAGATTGTTGCTGGTATCCGAATGGCCAAAAAGCTTACTGGTCATCACAATCTCTTGAATAAGCAGAGCGTCGATAGACAAAAAAGAATGTGCTGCGGCACATTCTTTTTTGTCTATAGGATTTGCACAGTTACTATAGTATAATGAAATATATCATGGGTATGCACATTGCTGCCGGATCAAGAAAGGAATAAGCGATGTCCTACAAGAAGAAAAGAGCGCTGTCCTATGTGGTGGTTGCATGTCTTGTTCTGATTGCGAGCTTATGTCGGCATGAGCAGTCAGAGAATATGTACGTGAGTCATCTATTTGAACAATGTCGAAGCAGTATTTATATTGGCTTGTACTGTGCATGGGTCGTTTATCTGAATAAACATGTCGTGGAAACGAAAATGCGCAAGTGCCTGACCTGGAGCGGTTGTCTGATGGTTTTCTGGTTTCTGATACGAACGATTAAATATCTTATTATCGTTGATTCGTTTGGAAGCCGTGTCTGTTGGTATCTATATTATATCCCGATGATTCTGATTCCGACGCTTGGGTTGATTGCGGCCTTATTGATGGATGAGGGGGATGAAGTGAAAACGAAGAAGCAGACGGTCTGCCTGCTAATTCCTGCAAGCATCATGATTCTGGCAGTACTGACGAATGATTTTCACCAGAAAGTTTTTTATTTTCCGGAAGGCTTTTTATTGTCAAATGAGATATATCATTATGGGCTTGTGTTTTTCATCATTCAGGCATGGATGATGTTCTGTATGATTATAATGGAAGTCGTTCTGGTCTGTAAGAGCCGGATTCCGGGTAAGACATGGTTTTGGTTTCCAATTGTTCCGGGATTTCTGCTGCTTGTCTGGAATGTCTGCACGATGCTCCGTTTGCCGTTGATTAAAGTGATTGCGGGAGATATGACGGCGACTTGCTGTTTGTTGATGGCAGCGATTTATCAGGGGGGTATTGCATGCGGACTGATTCAGACGAATAACAGATATATTGAATTGTTTCAGGCAGCGGGCGGTTTGAATGCAGAAATCACGGATGCGAATTTTGAACGCCACTATCAGTCCGGAACTTTTCCGAATCTGACACAGGAAGTACGACAGGGCCTTTTGACAGCACCGCTCGTGATGCGGGACGGCATTCGCATCAATCATCTTTTCGTACAGGGTGGGCATTTGTTCTGGACAGAGGATATTTCGTTGTTGACCGATCAGTATGAGGATATTAAGGAGCAGCAGGAAGAATTAAAGGCGAGAAAACGTCTTTTACAAAAGACATATCAGCAGGAAGCAAAAAGACGAAAAGCGGAAGAGCAGAACAGACTTCTGAATTTGATACAGAGTCAGACAACCGGACAGCTGGAATTGATGACGCATTTTATGGAAGAGCTGGAAGTCACTGAATCAAAAGACGTCTATGAGCGTCTGCTTGCGCAGATAATCGTGATCGGAACTTATCTGAAGCGGCGCAAAAACCTGCTTCTGACGATGAACAATGACAGTCAGGCGGGCTTGACAGAAGAAGATCTGATTCAGAGTCTGGCTGAATCCTGTTCTGCTTTAAAGCTTTGTCAGGTTCGGGCATTGTACTATGTTAATGCCTGTCCGCTTGTTTTGCATGACGCAGATATCGTGCAATGTTATGATTATTTCGAGTGGCTGACGGAGCAATTATTCGGTAAGATGCAGATGATGTTTTTCCGTGTTGTTGTGATGGAAGAACATTTGGTTATTTCTGTACATGTCGATTCCGAGTATGATCTTCAGACCTTGTTGTCAGGACGCTCAGGGACAGAAGTGCAGAAGGAAGATGAGAAAGAGTGGCTGATTCGATGGCGAATTTCGTAGAGAGCAGTGTGGGGATACAGAATTGTGTGATGATCATGATGGAAATCTGTATGGCTTTTGAAATGATGCTCATCCTTTTGCGTGTGACGCGTTTTGAGGGGCTGAAAAAAATTATATTAACCGTGATACTTTTTGCCAGTTCATTTTTTATGATGGCGGCATTTCAGAATGACCATAGCTACAGTATAGGAAAGCGGATGAATCGACATGTCATGCTGCTGGATATACCGATGGTACTGATTGTGTGTGCGGTCACAGGACTGATGCTTTATCTGATCTGGAATTTTCTTGGAGAACGCAGACGGGAGAAAACGCTGTTTTCTCAATGGTCTGTGAATGATGCGGTTGATAATGCACCATGCGGTGTATGCTTTGCGGATACATTCGGCCGGATTGTGCTCTGCAATTCAATGATGTGGGAAGTGAGCCGGATGCTGATGGGGGAGAAACTGCAGGATTACGATGTCTTGCATCAGGCGTTACAGCATGCGGGCCGCATCGCAGAGGGTGTTGTATCCATGAGCAGTACGGACAGTGTGTTTTGTTTTCCAAATGGGAAAATATGGATGTTTCAGGAATATCTGCTAAAGGATCAGGAATTGGCGGGTTATAAACAGGCGATTGCCATTGATGTTTCAGAGCTTTATTACAATAATGAAAAAATCAAAGCCAACAATGAAAGACTGCAGAGTCTCAACAGAAAACTGGAAGAGATGTATGAGAAAATCGGTGAGAGGATACGGGAGCAGGAGATATTGGCGATGAAAATGCAGGTGCATGATAATTTTGGGCGAAGTCTTCTGACAATCCGGAAAATACTGGAGAATAAAGAAAACATGAGCCATATGAATAAACAGCTGGATGTATTAAAGGAGCAGGTGTATATTCTCACCAATATGACAGTTGAAAATATGGAAGATCTGTATCAGAATACAGGCAAGCATGCGAGGGAGCTCGGCATAGAGATTCATCTGGAAGGAGAAGCTCCGAAGAATTCGACTTACAGACTGTTATTGGATCGTGTTATCCGTGAATGTGTGACAAATTGTGCCAGACATGCGCATGGAAGTGACGTGAATGTGACGATAGAGGAAGATTCAGAAGCATACAGTATCAGGATAACGAATAATGGGGAACTGCCGAAGCCAAAGGCCATGGAGGGCGGAGGGCTGTCCTCCCTTCGGAGGGCGTTGGAGTCAGAAGAATGTACGATGGTGACGGTGTTTGAACCGGCCTTTTGTCTGAGGCTGCGTATGCCTAAGCGGCAATCGGAGTGATATTCAGGTAAATGAGCGATATCATCAGGCGCAAAACAAGAGAGAAACTTTGCAGAAAGGGGGAAGTTGTATGATTCGTGTTCTTGTCGTGGAGGATCAGAAAATCATGCAGAAGTATTTTGAATATATGCTTTCGCAGGAACCGGAATTTAAACATGTTCAGACAGTTGCCGATGCGGAGGAGGCGGTCGGAATCTGCAGTTATTCTGCCATCGATATTGTTTTAATGGACGTTCAGACTTTTCATAATCATGATGGCTTAAAAGCAGGAAAGGCCATCAGAGAAGCCTGCCCGCATACGAAGATTCTGATCGTGACATCACTGATTGATCCGAAGGTGCTTGAAAGAGCCAAAAGCGGATGCGCAGATAGTCTCTGGTACAAAGATCATGGCGAGGAAGAAATCAAAGATGTGATCCGGCGGACAGCGAGCGGAGAGCATGTTTTTCCGGATGTATCGCCAGGTGCGGAGTTGAACTGGATCACAAGCGGTGAGATCAGCCCGAGACAATTGGAAATGCTGAGACTCTATATCTGTGGTTTTTCCTATTCGGAGATTGCAAGGAAAATGAACTGTTCAACTGCAGGTGTCAGATGGAATTTTCAGGAAATGATAACGAAAGCGGGTTATAGTTGTAAGGAGGATCTGATTGCGGCTGCTCTGGAAAGCAAACTGATTGTGACAACCCTGAAATGACCTGATATGGAACAAAATCAGACAATTTTACTGTTACTATCAGAAGTGATAGTGAATAAGCCTATTTTCCTTTGTATAATGTGAATATAAAAATATTATACACAGAGGAGGAAGGGAATATGAGAAAACGTCTGAGTTATTTGTTAGTGGTGGCAGTTTTTGTGAGCATGCTATCTTTAAGCGGATGCGGCGGCGGAGGCGGCACAACAAAGTCTGAAGCAAATCCGTATGAAGGCAAATGGGTTGCAGTCGTGGCAGAAGCGATGGGGGTTCAGCTGCCCATCGAAGAATGTTTTGAAGGAGATTTATCTTTCGAATTGAACAGCGGTGGTCAAGTTGTCTTTCATGCTGACGAGGAAACAGGAAATGGCAAGTGGGCCGTGGCGGATAACAAGCTGACCATCACCATCCAGGGTGAAGAGATGGTTGCGGATGTCGGTGAGAACACATTTACTTTTGATAACCTGATGGACATGGGCCTGAAAGTTATCTTCGGTAAAGAAGGGACAGATGCAACAAATCCGGAGAATTACCTGACAGAGGATGAACTGGCACTTATTGGCGACTGGCATTCTGAGACAGTGGAAGAACTGCTGGGAGATGGTCCGCAGACAACAATGGATGGCGTCGACAATATCAACGATGCACTGCGTCTGACCTTTGCAAAAGATTATACGGTAAAGGTGGTTTATAAAGGCCAGGAAATGGGCACATTCAAATGGTCTCTTGTTTATGGCCTTTGTAATGTTGAATCTGAAAATCCAAGTGTTTATGTAGCGACGAATGAAGATGGTTCTCTAAATGTCGATTACAGTGATGATGAGGACTTTCTGACTTTCAAATGTGTCAAAGACGATGCGAAGTAGGAACATTTTTTCAGAACTGCGCAATTGTTGATTGCGCAGTTCTGACAGACAGGAGGAAGCAGAATGGGACTATTTGATAAAAAATACTGTGATATTTGCGGGGAGAAAATCGGATTACTGGGCAACTGTAAACTGGATGATGGCAATCTGTGTAAGGAATGCGCCCAAAAATTATCGCCATGGTTTGAGGAACGCAGGCACAGTACGGTAGAAGAGATCAAGCGTCAGCTGGCGTACCGGGAGCAGAACAAAGAGCTGGTACAGAAGTTTAATGTGACACGTCAGATTTCAACCAAAACGTACAATGTCTTTATTGATGATATACAGGGAAATTTTACGATTGCACACAAGCTGGATGTGAAAGAGAATCCTGATATTGTGCCGTTGTCTGCAGTGCTTCAGTGTAAGATGGATATTGAGCAGGATCGCAAAGAAGAGACCTATACAAAAGATGGCAAAACGGTCAGCTATGATCCGCCGGTTTATAAGTATGAATATCAGTACCGGATGAAGATTCAGGTCCGATCCCCATGGTTCGATGATATGGATTTTCGTTTACACAATTTCTCAATTGAGCAGGATGACAGAGCGGAAATCATGGAGATTGAGAGAGCAGGCTATGAGATTGTGTCAGCCCTGACAGGACAGGCGCCGATGGGAATGCAGGGTATGAACGGAATGCCAGTGAATAACGGCATGAACTATGGGATGCAGGGTATGAACGGAATGCCGGTGAATAGTGGCATGAACTATGGGATGCAGGGTATGAACGGAATGCCGGTGAATAATGGCATGAACTATGGGATGCAGGGCATGAACGGAATGCCGATGAACAACAGCATGCAGGGTATGAACGGAATGCCGATGAACAACAGTATGCCGGTGAATAATGGCATGCAGGGCAATCAACAGATGCAGCAGCCAGGCGGCACATGGAAATGTCAATGCGGCGCTGAGAATAAAGGCAAATTCTGTGAGTACTGTGGACAGCCGCGCCCATTCTAAAGAAGGCATTGTTTGACGAGGATAATCATGATATACCCAGCCTGTGATTATAGGGGCAGAGTTGTTAAGAAGCGTTGCTTCCACCAAAAGAAAGTGTTGATAAATAAATACATAAGCCATAAGATGATAAATAATTAATTAAACGAACAAAAATCTCAGAGAATCTTAAGATTTTCTGAGATTTTTTATGTTCGATAGATTTTTAAAATCATATGTGGTAAATTAAAAATAAAGTAATAGAAAAAATGCGCATTGAAGAGAGGAGATCACTATGTGGAACAGACAGGAACTAAAGAGCAATGCCAGAATAATGCTGAAAGCCAATTATTTAAAAATTGTTATTGTGAGTGTTGTATTTGCACTTTTGACTAGTTCTGGTTATCAATCGGCCAAAGGAGCGGCCAAAGGCAGTGATGCAGATATCAGCCTCCGCCATTTAACAGGTATCCAGTGGTCATTGGTGGTGGCAGCCTTTGTGGGTATTATGGGTGTTGTGATCATTGCATTTTTAGTGAATGCTTTGATAGCGGTTTTTGTATGGAATCCGTTAAGTGTCGGCTGCATAAAGTATTTTATAGATTGTCGGTATGGTAACGCAGAATGGAAAGATATTTTATTTGTTTTTAGAAATAATTATGTTAATGTGTGTGTGAATATTTTTTTAAAGCAGTTATTTACCTTTCTCTGGTGTTTACTGCTGATTGTGCCTGGAATTGTTAAGGCTTACGAATATATGATGGTGCCATATATTCTGGCAGAGAATCCGGATATGAGCAGAGAAGAAGTTTTTGCATTGAGTAAACAAATGATGAAGGGGAATAAATGGGATGCATTTGTGCTTGATCTGTCATTTATTGGTTGGATGATTCTGGGGGCACTTACATTGAACATTGTGAATGTTCTTTATACGAATCCGTATCGCTATCTGACATCTGCGGAATTATATCATACATTAAAATAAGACGGGCATGAAAATTAAGATTGTTAAGAAGTATCTGACGCACTGCATTGTCTATTGCTTTCGGGAAAGAATGGCACATGGCTTCTGGCAGATCGATAGAATGGCAATTCGGAATGGAGAGTTCTTTTATTGGCCTGCAGAAACCATTGTTTTATTGTAGAGCATATGCTATAATATAAATGGTATTTATAGGGGCAGAGCTGTCGAAAGGCAGTGACGCAAAGCCAAAGGGACTAAGGTGTTAGAAACTATGTCAGCCGGTTGCGATAAAGAATTACCGTTGTTTTTTGTTTTGTTTTTTTCAGTCACCTGTAGAGCGCAGGTGACTTTTTGCTTTTTTAGTAAAATACAGACGATTTTTAGTACTTTTACAAGCAATGAAAATCATAAGCCCTTATGATGTACTGTTGTAGCTGCATAGAATTTGATAGCCACAAATTCGTATAGAAAGGATGTCAGAGGAGAGTGAAGGATACAGACAGTATGACAATGCAGGATGTGTTGGAAATGATGAAATGTATCAGAGAGTTTTTTACTGTAGTCAGATTGGAAAGTGGATATGACACGATAGATAGTGAGGAAACATACTGTGAGATTGAGTACCTGAAGGAAGATATTTTCTTTGTAAAGGCAAAGCGTATAGAAATAGACGGGAAGCCTTACGTGATAAAGATTAAGCAGGAAGTTGATGAAAAAATTCTACAGGCATTGCTGGAGTCCGATCAGATACCGGAACGGCTGGCCTATTACAATGAGAAGATTTATCATGATTCATTGACAGGGGCTTATAATCGGCGGTTTTTCCAAGAGAAGATGATATCTGTAAGTAAGAATACCGGAATTGCGATGATAGACCTGGACAATTTTAAAGCGTATAATGATACCTATGGACATCATGCGGGTGACCTTGTGTTGCAGACAACGGTTATGACAATTAAGAGTGTGATACGCCGGGATGATATTCTGATTCGTTATGCGGCGATGAATTCCTGTTGCTTATGCCGGGAATGCAGTCTCAGGTTTTTCATCAAAAGCTGCTTCAGATACATCAGTTCATTTATCAGTCGGAAGTGCCTGAATATGGGAAAATGCATGTTTCTACGAGTATCGGAGGGGTTATTGCCCAAGGCGAGGAGATTGAGCAGGCTGTTGAGCGTGCGGATAAACTGATGTATGCTGCAAAAGCACAAAAATCATGCGTTGTTACGGATGTAGACGAGGAAGTGTTATGAAAAAGGTTCCGGGATGGAAAAAAATCGAAATTGTCTGTGTTATCATTGTAGTGGCTTTCATGTCCTTTTTGATCGGAATATACTATCAGTCAAGAACGGAGAGGGGAAGCATCCGGTCACTCTGCAGTGGGTGGTATCAGATGAAGGACGGGAAAAGGATTGAACTTGAACTGCCTTGTTCTGTGACTGCGGATGCGGAAGGAAAAGTAATTCTTTATAATGATACTCTGACAGAGGATGACAGGGGACTAATTGTATCCACAAGAGGAATACAGGATAATCTGGAAATCAGGACAGGGGAGCGTATTCTTTATCATTATGCGGATAACCAGTTCCAGAAGAACAAACAGATGAAAGGAAAGATGTGGGCAGATGTCCGCCTGCCGGAGGAGATGGGGCAGAAACCGCTATGCTTTATTTATGAGGGAACAGCAGGTAGAAGTCTTGATATACAGGTTCCGATACTTGGCAGTTTTTCTGCAATTATCGTGAGACATCTTCAGGCCTCTGCTTTTTCGATTTTAATGATCATCAGTATGCTGGGATTGGGAATTGTCGCAGTAAGTATTTTCCTTTATACCAGACATCGGCAGCTTGTCGAAAAACGTTTTGTGAATGTCGCAGTTTTTTTGATTATATGCAGCTTATGGTGTATATTGGATTCTGGAATTTACCAGATGTATGGGAAGCACAGTGCAGCAGGAAGTTTAGTGTCTTTCTATGCATTTATGCTGATGTCAGTGCCGATGCTGCATTTTATACAGAATACGGTAAGTAAGGAAAATCAATGGATTCCGGAGATATGGATTTTACTTTTTTATGGGAATGCGATAGGACAGGGCATCGTGAATATTTGGTTTGCGGTTCCTTTTAAAAATATGCTGTTTGTAACGCATTTGATATTATTTACAGGTGTTGCAGCGATGGCCATTCTTCTATGGAGAGAATATCAAAAGCATCAGACGCAGGAGCTGGAGCTTTGTCTGAAGGCATTTGGCGTGTTGGGCATCAGCGGAGTGATTGCCCTTGCTTTATATTGGATGTACGCCATCTACTGGTATGATGCGCTTTTTCAGTTTGGTATTTTACTTTTTATTTCTTTTCTGTTCTGGGGACTGCTTTGTAAAGTATCCAATGATATTCAGTATCGTATGGAACAGGCCGTATATGAAAGGATGTCTATAGAAGACCGGATGACGGGAATGAAGAATCGAAAGGCATTTGAACAGCAGCTGGATCAACTTCAGCAGGATGCAATGCTGTTGGAAAATGCTTTGCTTATATTTATAGATATTGCCAATTTAAAAACGATTAACGATACATATGGGATGCAGATAGGCGATGAAGCAGTTATTCGGACTGCCCGGAGCATTCAAGCGGCAGAAAGTGACGCATGTGAGCAGCATACAGAATGTTTTCGTATTGCCGGTGATGAGTTTGCAATTGTGGTGACTCGTCCGCAGAAGAGACCGGAAGAGTGGGAGCAGATGATAAGGAATGAGATGAAAAAAGAATCCGGAAGCAGGTATCCTGTCCAACTGGAATTTGGCTGCAGTTACCTGAGGAAAGCGGATGGAACACTGCTTTCTATCAGTGACTGGAAAATGCAGGCAGACAGAATGATGTTTTCTTATAAATGAAACACGGCGGAGGACAGATATGATTTACAACATGGATTTTCTGATTTCGGCAATGGTTATTTTGCTGCTGATTTTGTGGCATTTTCTGGGACAGAAAAGAGCAGAGGATCTGAATAACCGGGTATTTCTTTTCTTTGCTGTTCTTGGAACGGCAGATGTTGTCGCTGAATTTTTCACTAATTACTATATTACTTCATACAACAGCGATATGGAAAATGCCGCAGTCATCGTGACAACGATATTTTATCTGCTGCAGGCCTTGCTTCCCGCTACATTTATTTTTTACATTCAGACATTGCATGAGCAGAAAATCATTTCAGCTAAGAAGATGTTTATATCCGGTGTGCCAACCCTTGTTCTGATTAGTGTGATTCTGACAAATCCATTTACGGAAAAGCTTTTTTCTTTTGATGTGACAGCGGGATATGTGAAAGGGCCATGGTATCTGCTGATGTATGTCAGTGCGTTGGGGCATTTTGCAGTGGCATTATTGCTTATTCTACTCTGGCGCAAAAAGCTTGGGCCTCAAAAAGAAAAAATACTTTTGGAGATTTTTGTGATATCCGGTGTCGGTGTGGTCTTGCAGATGTTTTGTCAGTCACTTTTGATGACTGGATTTGGAATGAGTCTTGGTATATTGGCATTGTTCATTACGATCAACAATCCAAATGCCAATCTGGACAGTCTGACCGGCTTATATAATCATCTTTATCTGACACGAAAGATGGGCGAACTCATTGCGTCAGGAAAATCTTTTCATATTATTACAGTGTATCTGTATCAGCTGAAGCATATTAACAGGGTAGCAGGGGTACAGGGGGGAGATTCTATTTTGTAGCAGATAGCCGGACAGCTTGGAGCGCTCTGTGGTCAGAAGGTGACCCGTATTATCGGAAAGCGCTTTCTTGTGCTGACTTCTTCTCTGGAAGAATATGAATATTATTTTGCCAAATTGAAGAGGCTGTTTGATGTAAATAAGGTGTTGGATGTGGAAGATAAAAATATCGCTGTTCCGGTAATTATAAGCGGCATTATCAATGCTCAGAAGCTTGAAGAAAGCGGTCTGATCATGGAATATGCGGAATATCTGGAGTCTCTGACACCGCAGAGCGGACTGACAGAAGTGATACAGGATGACCGCCAGACAATGAATGGTTTTATGTATTACAAACGGGTGGAACAGTATCTTCATAAAGCAATTGAGGAAGATCTCTTTGAAGTATACTATCAACCGGTATATTCTACCAGGGAAAGAAGATTTATTACCGTGGAGGCGCTGAGCCGCCTGTATCATCCGGAACTGGGTTGGATTGCACCGGATGTGTTTATTCAGATTGCAGAAAAGAATCATATGATTGAACAGATTACAGATATGCAGTTCAGACGTATCTGCAGATTCCTGAAGGAAAACAGGGAATTGATGTCACGCCTGCTGAACGTAAAGGTGAATCTGTCGTCTCTGGATTTGATGCGGAATGACTGCAGCAGTCATTTTATCCGTATGATGGATGAATATGAGATCAGGCATGAGTGGATACAGTTTGAGATTACTGAAACAGTTGCAACAGAGTACAGCGCCAGTCTGGGAATGGTTGTGGACGGATTGACAGCAGCAGGTATTCGTTTGTGTCTGGACGATTTTGGCTCGGGATATGCCAATCTGAATACGGTGATGCGGCTTCCGTTTTCTACCATCAAGCTTGACCGCTCACTTCTTTTTGATATCTGCAATGATGAGAAGCGCGCGCAGTTTTACCAGAGTGTTGTGGAAACATTCCGCAAAATGAACTATCATATTGTTTCGGAAGGCGTGGAGACAAGAGAAGAGATGGAATTGATCAGCAGATGGGGTGTGGATATGATTCAGGGATATTATTTCTCGAAACCGCTACCTGAAAAAGCACTTATAAGTTTAATGCAGACAGAGACGATGTCTGCTTCTGTAAATGGGGAACAATCAGAAAAGGTTTGACCTGATTAAAAAGCGGATTATGAAACACATGATGGGTAAATATACAGAAGAAAAGAGGCAGAATCCATGAAGACAAAAGCGAAAATCATGATTGTTGATGATGCAGAGATGAATCGGGAGATTCTGATGGTGATTCTTGGTGATGAATACGAATATGTGCAGGCGGAAAATGGGCGTCAGGCTATTCATATTCTGCAGCAGGATATGAATATAGATTTGATGCTTCTGGATATTAATATGCCGGAAATGAATGGCTTTCAGGTACTGGACCGGATGAATACATTTCACTGGATTAATGATATACCTGTAATCATGATATCCTCAGAGGAGAAGAAAGATGTCATAGAACGGGCTTATATCCTTGGAGCGGAAGATTATATCCGCAGGCCATTTGATGCGTTTATAGTGCGAAGACGTGTACAGAATATACTCAATCTGTATGCCAATCAGAAAAGGTTGATGCAGATGGTTGCAGATCAGATTTATGAAAAAGAAGAGAACAATAATCTGATGATTGGAATTTTGAGTCATGTTGTGGAATTCCGGAACAGTGAGAGCGGAGAACATATTCTTCATATTCGTACAGCTACAGAACTTCTGCTGCGCAGACTGGTTCAGAAGACGGATGAATATCATCTGTCCGAGTCAGATATTGTTATGATTACAACAGCCTCCGCCTTGCATGATATTGGCAAGATCAGTATTCCTGAAAGTATTTTAAACAAGCCGGGAAAACTGACCCGGGAGGAATTCAGCATTATAAAGACACATACAACGATTGGTGCGGATATTATCAATCAGATGACGACAAAAATGGAAAAACCGTTGCTGCGCATTGCCGGAGAAATCTGCAGATGGCACCATGAACGGTGGGATGGACACGGCTACCCGGATGGACTCATTGGAGAGCAGATTCCTATCGCGGCACAGGTGGTTGCATTGGCAGATGTTTATGATGCACTGACCAGCAAGAGATGTTATAAGGATGCATATGATCATGAAACGGCACTGGATATGATTCTGGCCGGTGAATGTGGTGCCTTTAATCCGCTGCTTTTAAAGTGCCTGCAGGATATTGCACCGAGGCTCAGAATGGACGCACAGTATGACGCAGGAGATTCTCTCTACCGCAGTGAAGCAGACCGTCTGACCACAGAAATTATGAATAAAACGGAGATACCAAGCAGTGAACGTTCTCAGCATATGCTGGAATCCATGCAGGAGCGGATGAATTTTTTTGCCTCATTAAAAGGTGGAATTCAATTTGATTATGATTCTGTTTCCAGACTGGTCAATGTTACTAATTGGGATGAACCGCCGCAGTACCGTTATACGGTCAAAAATGTTGCAGATACCAATTGCTTTACCTGCCTGAGTCAGAAGGATTTTCACCGGTTGAAAGACGCATTGGATGTAACGACACCGGAGAACAGGGAATTTTCAATGAGTATCATGATGCCAAAGGGAAATGAGTATGAGTGGTGTGATATGAGGGTACATTCGCTCTGGTCGGATCTGTCCCCGGAACATTATATCGGAGCAGTCGGGCAGCTGGTCAGGCCGCAGGAGGTGTCGGCAGATATCCCAATTCTGGATGGCCTTGCAGAAAGTGATACAGCAGATGGAATGGCAGTAAAGGCTACTGTTGATCAGCTTCGGAAGATTTTTGACATTGTTCGGCTTGTAGATCCAACAGCTAATGCAGTGCTGGAATTGGATCATAATGGAACATTGAGGAAAACCGACCAGCATTGTGCGGCTTTCTGGGAGACAGGGGGGAATTGTACAAACTGTATTTCGACCCGTGCTTTGTCTCAGAAGACAATGCTGAATAAGCTGGAGTTTACCAAGACAGATATGTATTATGTCGTTTCCAAATATCTTTGTATTAACGGAACACCGTGTGTTATGGAAATGCTGTCCAAGATGAATGAAGGACGTTGGATCGATGCAAACGGAACAAGGTTTTTGTTGGATAAAAGTCGTGGAGAGAGTCGAAAACTGTTCCTGGATCCATTGACAGCTACATATTCCAGGCGCTATTTTGAGACATATCTCACTCATATGGAGGGCATGGAATGTGTGGAAATTATAGATGTGAATCAGTTCAAACAGGTGAATGATACATATGGCCATCCGGCGGGGGATGTGGTGCTGAGAGATATTGCAGCAGCTATCAAGTCCTGTATCCGCAGCAGTGATATACTGGTTCGCTATGGCGGAGATGAATTTTTGCTGCTCTTTCCGAAGATGTCGGAGAAGGATATGGCAGATAAGAACAAAAGAATCAAAGAAGCTGTGGCGAATATTGTATTTACAGAATATCCGACCTTGCATCTGTCAGTCAGTATCGGTGGTGTCTGTGGTGTCCATCCGATAATGGAGGCCATTCGCCAGGCAGACAAACGGATGTATGAGAATAAAAGAACGTCATAGAAGAGAGTTAGAAGAAAGTTGATGCTCGTTGTGATGCATCAGAAGATAATGCAGCAGGGGCTGTCGGGATGAAAAATTACATTTCCCGACAGCCCCTCTTTTGCACTCAGTCATTTGGAGAAGGATCTTTGGACTGAGACTCTGCGGCTTTCCGATGATTTTCTTTTTTTTCTGCATACATCCGCTGGTCTGCAAGAATACGGATTTTGCCGGTATCTTCTGTTTCCAGAGGATAGACAGCATAGCCGCAGCTGGCACCGATATGCAGTGTCTTGCCGTCAATTTCATAAGGAAGAAGCAGAGACTGGACGATGCGCATTTTCGTCTGCATGCAGAGTGAATCCTCCATTTCTGCACTGATAATCAGTGCAAATTCATCTCCGCCAATCCGAAAAGCAAAGTCATTGCTGCGGATACATTTTAAAAGTCGTTCTGCCACTGCTTTCAGGAGTTTATCGCCCATATCATGTCCGTAGGTATCGTTGACAGGCTTGAAATGATCCAGATCAAGATAGTACAGAACAAAAGGAAGCTTTTTCTGTTCTTTGCGGTGCAGGACAGAACTGAAATAACGCTCGTTGAATAAGCCGGTCAGGCCATCTGTGTTGGCAAGATTCTCCAGTTCATGTCGTTTGCCGATATCCTGTGCAATCATCATGACTTTTTGCGGGATACCTGCTTCATCCCATTCTACAGCAACGACATTCATAATTTTGTAAACATTTTCTGTTCGTTTGCTGTATTCGATTTTCATGATACCGTTTCCTTTATGCAGCACTTTCTGCAGGTATTCTTTGTTCAGCAGATGGCTTATTTTTATATTTTCTGTATCGGATAATACGATATAGTTTCTTGCAACCGTATCGAGCAGATTCTGATAGGAGCCAGTTTCGGGATACAGGCTGTTGCTACTGTATTCATGGTATTCATATCTGTCCTTCAACAGGTCAACGACTGTATAGCGATCTACAATGCAGGTCATTCCGTAAAATAGCTGATCAGTCTGCTCTTTTTGGGCTTTTAAAGCCTGATGCAGTAATTCCTGATGCTTCAGCTTGTATTCTGCGTTTAAGGACGACAGCCTGAGAAGTAAAAGAAGCAGGCAGGTGGCAAGTACGGTGATTGCAGCAATGGTAACATGCATTATTTTTTCATCCGGGGAATTGACAGCAGCTGTCTGCACAATTCCGAGAATGCTCCAGTCATTGAGACCAACAGGCTGGTAGACCATGTAATATGAAGTCCCCTGACTGTTAAATTTAGCACGGCCTTTTACAACCTTCTGAAGGTCATGTTCAACGGCATCGTATGTGTTCTCTGAAAATACGGCATTGTCCTTCAGAAAGGTAAACAGATTCTCATGTTCTGACAGAAACTCCGATTGAGATTCCAGAGAAAGAATGACGTGTCCCTTTGCATTGACGAGATAACAGCTGCTTTTGTCGCCATATACATTATTAGATATCATGTCCTCTACTGTAGTGACATCGTAACTGACAGCGACGCCTGTATAGGTTATATTATTAAGGCAAAATGGATGGCTCAACGGAATCGCAAAGACGACCTTATGTTTGCCGCTGCTGGCAGTATAGTCAGAAATAGTGGGGCATTCGAAGCTGTACATTTCCTGAAAACAGTTCCGGATACTGTCTGCAGTGCCTTTCCGGTTGTTGGCTGTAAGAAAATCACAGTGTTCGTTAAACATATAGAAATCACTGTATTGCCAGTTGTTTTTCCGGTCTGCAAAATCATGCCATACCGTTTCAGTATTCTCAGAATCTGATATATACTGCAGATATTCATCCCAGTCAGACAGGACATTCCAGTTGCGTTGCGTAAACAGCGTAAAGGTCCGGTTGACCTGTTCATAGGTTGCCAGAAGATGTTCAGAATTCTCCTGATAAATCTCTGTTTGAATGAAGGTGCGGTACTGATAAATTCCAAACAGGAGAACGGCAACAATTAGAATAATAAGAGTAAGGAATTTACATATTTTGTTCATAATGTTCTCCTTCTTTTGATGGTGCGGCTGCTGAGACATGTGAAATTATATCTGATCGGTATTCTTTTCAATAAGCAGGATTCTCTTACGGTTATATACCAGATGAAGATACATGGCATCCTGAGCGCGCAGCGGGTCGTGCCCAGCAATTGCATCTGCAATCTCTCGATGTGTTTCGACTGTCTCTTCGTGCAGAGCCCCACTGGTTGTTTCAACAAACAGAGGAATAGAGTTGTTAATGACAGGAATCAGACGGGGAACAACAACATTTTTGCTGCTCAATGCAATGGCTGTGTGGAATTCAATGTCCTTTTGGGTGTGATCATCATGCCTTTTTAATAATGCTTCCGTTTCATCGCAAAGTGCGGTGATTTTTTTTATGTCATTTTCATCGGCATGGGCAGCAGCCATTGCAGCAATGGAAGGTTCAAGCAGAAAACGCACTTCCAGCAGATCATGAATCAGCTTCTGTTTATCGCTGATAAAGGTGAATCCCAGTGGGTCCTGCACCACCCCCGGGGATGAAGCAATATAGGTACCGGAGCCCTGGCGGATCGTAACGATATTTCTGGAAGCCAGGAGTTTCATGGCTTCACGGATGGAACTCCTTCCGGCATTAAGATGTTCGGAAAGGACGGTTTCATTAGGAAGCTTATCTCCCGGCTGTAGTTTTTCTTCTAAAATAAATGTGATAATGTCTTCTGATATTTTCTGTGGAAGACTTTTTTCTTCTGGTGACGAAATCATCCTATGATTTTCTCCATTTCTTTGGATTTATTCTTCTTATAAATTATAATAATGGTTATTAAAGGGAATGTCAAAAGGTTAAAATGTACAAAATAGTAGATAATAATTTAGATAAAATTCCAGTATTGCTTTTTTTCAGAATAAATATATGATAAATACATCAGATGTATTTACACAAAAATAAGAGAAAAAACACAATTTGAAGAAAATAACAGTTAAAAGGTCTGATGTATTTGAGGAAAATGAAACATCGGATGAATTAAGGAAGCAAAAACAGAAAGATGGAAGAGACTTTTCGTACAGAAGCGGCCATTCGAAAGTAATTGATTCTGAACATTTACAGAAAAATATTCATTTATCCATAAAAAATCATAAAGCCATACGTACATCTATTGTCACAACGATGTACGAGTCCTGAGATGAATCAAGAAGGACAATAATTTTTTGGAAGCAAAAAGACAGCAGATATGCAGGAGGTTTATATTGATGAAGACATTAACGGGTATTTTGATGGCGGTATGTCTGACAGCAGCATTAATTGCAGGATGCGGACAGAAAGCAGGAAGAGAGAACACGCAGACCACTGGCTACCAGTCAGCAGCGCAGACAGAGAGTCAGACAGCGGGCAATCAAAGGGAAACAGGTGATTTAAGCGGTGATGAAGTCTCAGCGGCGCAGCATTGTATTTTGCTGGCAGGGAAGAACGGCACATGGCTTCTGGCAGACAGAGACAACGGAACGGTGTTTACGACATCTATTCCAAATGATCTGAAGGATAATGACGGCAAAAAAATCACATCTGAAAATTTAAAAGCCGGAGATTATGTGGATATTTATGGAGATGGCATTATGCTGGAGAGCTACCCGGGGCAGTATCCGGGAGTCAGCAAGATGGTCGTTACCGGTGAGGGTACGGCAGATGAAGTGAAGCAGTACCAGGATGTCATTGATATGGTTTTTGCTGAACCGGATACAAGTACAGTTCCGACAGTGGGTGTTGTCTACAGCTCATCTCTTGGTCAGACCATGTCATTGATGAGCGGGCCGGGCAACTCTACATGGACAGCGCCTTCAGGCGATTCTGAAACGGACAGTTCAGAAGATAACACAGTGACAGCATGCGGTTCAGCAGTGATGCAGTGGGAGAATCTGGAGAAAATGTCCATGGATGCAGGTAAGACGGACTTTACCATCAGCTGTGATCTGACACCGACAAAGGTGACTGTGCGCCGTTGGAATTCAGATAAATATCCGGCTTCTGCGGATGATGATTTGGATGCATTGGCAGAAGAAGTCAATGTAGAAAAGAGTGCTGACGGAGAGTTTGTTGTCAGAGATGTGGAGCCGGGATATGTGTATGAAGTCACCGTCAGCTGGGAATACGGAGATGCACAGTATGGGTTTATGACTTCAGAGATTCAGTAGTATCTAACAGAGAATCATCAATTGCCAGGCATCGTATTTTTTATCAAAGTCGTACAGTGCCAAAAACAGTTAAAAACGGATTTATAAGGATGACTTTTAAGAAAATATCAAAAAAGTTATAAAAAACGGTTGACAATACTCTATAATCGCGATATAATGATTTACGACTTATGGGACAGATAAGTCGTAATAGAATATCGCGGGGTAGAGCAACCCGGTAGCTCGTCGGGCTCATAACCCGAAGGTTGTTGGTTCAAATCCGGCCCCCGCAACTCAAAGACTTGATGAATATCAAGTCTTTTTTTGTGTAATTAGGAAATTCCGTTAGAATTTCCTATTACATATTGTTCTTAGATTTTGGATGCAGATGTTTTATTGTAGGAGTACAGAATGGAGAGAGAGATTAAGCTTGTAGCATTGGATTTGGATGGTACCACATTTAATTCAGAGAAGGTCATAACAGAGAGAACAAGGGAAGCGATTGCGGCAGCAATTAAAAAGGGTGTAATTGTCATGCCTGCCACCGGACGGCAAAAGACCGGTTTGCCGGAGAGCTTTACTTCAATTCCAGGGGTGCGTTATGCACTGACTTCCAATGGCGGAGCGGTTGTTGATTTGTGGGAGGACAGTATTATTTATGCGGATTTTATACCTTATAAGACGGCATGCAGAGTCATTGATCATTTAATTCAGATAGATGCGCTGATTGAGTTTTATCATGATGGAAAGTCCTATGCTGACAGAAAAAGTTATAACAGAGCACTTCATGTTTATAGAAACTTCCCGGATTGGTTCAAGGAGTATATTAAGGTTTCCAGAATACCGGTGGATGATTTGCGGGAACGGGTTTATTCGGGAAAGTTTAATATAGAGAAAATGCTGGCCTCTTTTGATGATATGATCTTGAGACAGCAATTGTTTGATGAAATGCATAATGACCCGGAGCTCAGTGTGGTATTCGGCAATAGTTTTAATGTGGAAATCACTGCTGCGACAGCCAATAAAGGTCATAGTCTGCTGAAATTGGCCGGGAAACTTGGAATTATGCCGGAACAGATCATGGTTTGTGGGGACACGATGAATGACAGAACCATGTTTGAGGCAGCAGGCCTGGCAGTGGCTATGGGAAATGCCGATGAAGAGATTAAGGCCATGGCAGATGACGTTACATTGTCGAATGATGAGGATGGTGTTGCTGCGGCCATTGAGAAGTGGGTTCTTTAATTAACGAAATCTCCGCCGTTTATTGTCTGCTGTGAATGAGCTGACGAATGATGTACAGTACACCATCTTCATCATTTGACAATGTCTCAAAGTTGCTGATGGCTTTTAAATCAGGGTGAGCATTGGCCATAGCGTAGCTGAAATAGCCCTGTTTCATCATTTCATAATCATTGAGATAGTCTCCGAAAACCATGGTTTCATCCGGTGAAATACCATAATTTTTTTGAAGTGCAGCGAGTCCGCGGCCTTTGTTTGTGGCGGCAAGACTGAGGTCTGTCCACATGTAGCCGGCCAGAGTAGCTTTAAAAGGTGCACGGACATCAGACAGAGCCGGAAATGAATTGCTTTCGGCACCTTTGAAGTCACAGACAGTCACTTTGCTTACTGGGGCATCAATTTCAGAGATGTCATGGATATACTGAACTTTCTTATAGTAACGGCCTATTTCTTTGCGGGCATCATCCGATGTCTGATCGAAGAGATAGGCCGTTTTGAAACCGGAGAGAATCGGAATGGCGCCGGGAACCTGACGGCAGCGGCCGAGAAGATAAGAAAGGGCATCCGTATCAAGAATGTCCTGATGAACCAGCTGGTCGCCGTTGACGAGACATCCGCCGTTTTCAGCCATAAAAACAAGCTTGTCCATGCAGCTTTCAAACTGCATGGCAAGGGTTGGGTATGGACGCCCGCTGGCAATGACAAAAAGAATTCCGAGTTTGTGAACTTGATTAAGTATATCAAAAAAATCACGGGGCATCTGGTCCTGACTGTTCAGCAGAGTGCCGTCCATGTCAGTGGCAATCATGCGCACCTGATTAAGTGAATGCTGCATTGTAAATTCCTCCAAAGTTTTAGAGAACATGAAAATTATCAATTCAAGCAGGTACACTTGCGCTGCGCAGCATTGGCAGCGGTACATAAGGTGGTAAAGGACACCACCTAAGAACCGGCCATGCTGAATGCACCTGCTTTGAATATGATAATTTTCATGTTCATTCAAGTGTACTTTAGTAGTTAATGTTTTTCTAAATCTTCACATATTGCTATCAAAAGGGTATCGATTTGTAAATTTAGGAATAATTGACCTAAACAGTTACAATGTAGCATATATTATTGGAAATGTATAGAGGAAAAGAGTGCTTGTTTTGAAGGAAGGACTTATTATTCGATAGAAGAATGGATGGAAATAGAGTAGAAAACAGATAATGCCTTGTCATCTGAAGAAATCCCCGTTATACTTAAAGAGCGACAAGTGAGTAGAATTTGGCATATACTTAGCAAATAGCGTGGATGATACAACTATACAAGGAGGCGCAAGATGGAGATTTTAACAGGCGACATCGTACGGCTGAAGAAGAAGCATCCCTGCGGCAGTTTTGACTGGGAAGTGCTTCGAAGTGGTGCGGATTTCAGATTAAAGTGCTGCGGCTGTGAGCATCAGGTGATGATGGCGCGGAAGCTGGTGGAGAAGAACATTCGGAGACTGGAGAGAAATGGGGAAGAAATTAAGATTACCCGATAGGTGACAAGATAAACTGTACAGTCGGAAAGTGTCGAAAATTTTATATCATAATATGAAAAAAAGTGCTTGCTTTGCACTTTTTTTTATGGTAAACTGAATAACTGTGATATGTTATATATTAATTCCTTGCTCTCCACAATGGGAGGGCCGTGAAGTCCAGAAGGAGGTGCACTAGCATGAACAAATACGAATTAGCAGTAGTTCTTACTACAAAGATCGAAGATGAAGAAAGAGCAGCAAGCATCGAGAAGATCAAGGAAGTTATCGCTCGTTTTGGTGGCGTTGTTACTAACGTTGACGAATGGGGCAAGAAGAGACTTGCTTACGAAATTCAGAAGATGAAAGAAGGTTTCTACTACTTCATCACTTTCGAATCCGATTCAAACTGTCCAAACGAAGTTGAACAGCGTGTCCGTATTATGGAGAATGTAATCAGATACTTATGCATTAGACAGGACGCTTAATTAGAAAAGGGGTAAGTCTAAATGAATAAAGTTATTTTGATGGGAAGATTAACCAGAGATCCGGAGATCAGATATTCACAGGGTGAGCGCTCAACAGCAGTTGCCCGTTACTCACTGGCAGTGAACCGTACATTTAAGCGTGACGGTGAGCCGGATGCCGATTTTATCAACTGCGTTGCTTTTGGCCGTCAGGCTGAGTTCGCAGAGAAGTATTTTCATAAGGGCATTCGCATTGTGATCACAGGCAGAATCCAGACAGGCAGTTACACCAACAAAGACGGTGTGAGAGTCTATACAACAGATATTATTGTTGAAGAACAGGAATTTGCCGAGAGCAAAGCAGCAAGTGATCGCAACAGCAGTGATTTTGCAGCCAATAATAATTATGGCGGCGGTTATCAGCAGTCCGGCAGACCTGTACCAAGTCAGGCACCATCGGATGGTTTTATGAACATTCCGGATGGCATTGATGAGGAATTGCCATTCAGCTAAAATAGGACATGATCTGTTATGAATGAATAACAGAAAGAATTGAATTTGAGAAGGAGGTTTTGATATGCCATACAATAAAGAAGAAGGCAGAGGCACTCAGATGAAGAGAAGACCTATGCGTAGAAGAAAAAAAGTATGTGTATACTGTGTAGATAAGAATGCAGTTATTGATTACAAAGATACAAACAAGTTAAAGAGATATATCTCTGAAAGAGGTAAAATTCTTCCTAGAAGAATCACAGGAAACTGTGCTAAACATCAGAGAAAGCTTACAACAGCTATCAAGAGAGCTAGACAT
>OLOA01000989.1_pt1 | contig 29677 bp, 30 predicted proteins | sample 1672201 | NCBI WGS metagenome assembly OLOA01 (sample SAMEA3136658, study PRJEB25190) | human gut metagenome
GAGAGTGCAAAGCACGTAGCAATCTGGTATCAAAGGGGTCAAAATACCTTTTGACCCCAACATCATATCATTATATAGCGTAAAAAAGAGTATGAATGGCAGGATAAAATTGAGAGGATAAAGGGATGAACAAACAGGACCAAATGACAATGCAGGAAGCGGAAAGAAAGATGGAATCTTTGAGGGAAGTGTTTCAGGTTGTCAGACTGGTAGACGGGAAAATGCTGATGGATCGGGAAAAACGGATAAATGCAGGAGATTTATCTGAAACGTGTCAGTGTTACAGTTTCTGGAAAAAAGACAAGGAATGCGAGAACTGTAGCTCTCTTCTGGCACTGAAAGAACAGACGCAGAAGATAAAATTTGAATTTCTGGATTTGCAGGTATTTCAGGTGATCTCGCGTTATGTTGAGATTGATGGCAGACCTTATGTTATGGAAATGATTCAGAATCTTGATGAGAGTATTCAGATTGATCAGGAGGGGTATGATAAGCTGATCAGTAAACTGTCAGGATATAATGAAAAGCTATATACGGATGTACTGACTGGGATATATAATCGGCGTTTTTTTGAAGAAAAGATCAAAAACATGGAGGATGAAGCTGGAATTGCAGTGATCGATCTGGATGATTTTAAGCTTCATAACGATACTTATGGACATAGTGCGGGAGATGCGGCACTTATAACGACTGCGAACATTATCAAAAAATATATCCGGAAGACGGATATTCTGATCCGGTATGGTGGAGATGAATTTTTACTGATCCTTCCTTCGATTAAGAAACATATTTTTGAAGATAAGCTAAAACTGATCCGGGAAAAAATCCACGATACGGTTGTGCCGAAGTATGAGAAAATGCAGCTTTCGGTCAGCATCGGCGGAGCTATATTCCGCGAAGGCAATATTGAAGATGCTATTGCCAGTGCTGACAGACAGATGTATATAGCTAAAAATTATAAAAATATGGTTGTCACAGAATGGGATGAAAATGGAAAGAAAAAGGAAGAAAATTCTGCATCAGAAAAACTGAAACAGCAGATCCTTATCGTGGATGATTCGGAAATAAACCGCGAGATTCTGAAAGAGATTCTGAAAGAGGACTACCGGATTTTGGAGGCGGCTAATGGAGAAGAATGTCTGGAACAACTGGAACGGTCTGGAACAGGGATCTCACTGGTGCTGCTCGATATTGTGATGCCGGAAATGGATGGATTTGAAGTCCTTGCTGCGATGAACCAGAATCATTGGATTGAAGATATTCCGGTAATCATGATTTCCAGTGAAGATTCAGATAGCTATATCAGACGGGCATATGAGATGGGTGTTTCAGATTACATCAGCCGCCCGTTTGATGCGAAAATCGTATATCAACGCGTCCTGAACATGATCAAGCTATATGCAAAACAGAGGAGACTGATCCATCTGGTGACCAGGCAGATTTACGAAAAAGAGAGAAATAACCGGATGATGATCGGTATCCTGAGCCAGATTGTTGAGTTCAGAAACGGAGAAAGTGGTCTGCATGTGATCCATATCAATCTGATCACACAGCTTTTGCTGGAACAACTGGTGAAAAAGACAGGAAAATATCAGCTCTCATGGGAAGATAGATTATTGATTGCAACAGCATCGGCTTTGCATGATATCGGAAAGATTGGAATTGACGAGAAAATTCTGAACAAACCGGGAAAGCTTACCAAAGAGGAATTTGAGATTATGAAGACACATACCTTAATCGGTGCACAAATGCTGGATAATCTGGATATGTACCGGAATGAAAAGCTGCTCAAGCTTGCACATGAGATTTGCCGCTGGCATCATGAAAGATATGATGGAAAGGGATATCCGGACGGACTTGTCGGAGAAGAAATTCCGATTTCGGCACAAGTAGTATCGCTGGCGGATGTGTATGACGCCCTGGTGAGTGAACGGGTTTACAAGAAGGCATTTTCGCATGAAAAAGCACTGGAAATGATCCAAAATGGTGAATGCGGTACATTTAACCCACTGTTACTCCAGTGTATGACCGAAGCACAGGATAAATTAAAGACAATGATGGAAGTAGCAGAAAAAGAATAAAAAGGAGTAGAAAAGACAGAATGAAGGCACTTGTAATTGCAGAAAAACCTTCTGTTGCGCGTGATATTGCGCGTGTACTTAAATGTGGGAAAAAGATAAATGGAGCAATTGAAGGAGAGCGTTATATTGTAACCTGGGGACTTGGTCATCTGGTTACCCTGGCAGATCCGGAAGATTACGATAAAAAATATAAAGAGTGGAAAATTGATGTGCTTCCGATGAAGCCGGCTCCATTTAAGCTTGAAGTAATAAAGCAGACCGGAAAACAGTTCGCAGCGGTGAAAACACAGATTCACCGCAAGGATGTGAATGAAATTATCATTGCTACGGATGCAGGACGAGAAGGAGAGCTGGTAGCAAGGCTGATTCTGGAAAAAGCAGGAAGCAAAAAGCCGATCAAGAGGCTGTGGATCTCATCTGTAACAGATAAAGCAATCAGAGAAGGTTTTGCAAAGTTGAAGAACGGGCATGAGTATGATGCGCTTTATGATGCTGCAATGTGCCGTGCCGAGGCAGACTGGCTGGTTGGAATCAATGCAACAAGGGCACTGACCTGTAAATATAATGCGCAGCTTTCCTGTGGACGTGTGCAGACACCAACGCTTGCAATGATTGCAAAGAGAGAAGAAAAGATCCGTAGTTTTATTCCGGAAGGTTATTATGGAATGACTGCAAAAGGACAAAATATTATGCTGACCTGGCAGGATCAGAAGTCAAAGAGTTATCGCTCATTCGATAAAGAGAAAATGACCGGACTGATGAAAAAGCTGGATGAACAGAAAGCGGTAGTGGAAGAGATTAAAAAAACACCGAAAAAAACGTATGCACCGCTTTTGTATGATCTGACAGAGCTGCAGAGAGAAGCCAATCAGCGGTTTGGATATTCGGCGAAAGAGACGCTGAATATCATGCAGAGACTGTATGAGAATCATAAGGTGCTGACCTATCCGAGAACGGATTCCAGATATCTGAGCAAAGACATTGTTCCGACGATCAAGGACCGTCTGGAGGCATGTGGTACAGGACCGTACCGTAAGCTTGCAATGACAGCGAAGAAAAAGGATCTGAGCGGAAAGCTCGCTTTTGTAAATGATGCGAAGGTATCGGATCATCATGCGATCATCCCAACGGAGCAGTTTGTGGATCTGAGTCATATGACAAATGAAGAGCGGAAGATTTATGATCTGGTTGTGCGGCGTTTTCTTGCTGTGCTTTATCCGCCATTTGAGTATGAGAAGACACAGGTTACGGTGAAGGTTGGCGGTGAAACTTTCCTTGCGTCTGGAAAGGTTGTGAAAGCGCAGGGATGGCGGGCTGTTTATGAAGAGGAAATCTATTCGGCTGAGGATGAAGAAGAGGAAGAAGCATATGAGTCTGGAAAGGGTTTAAAAGGACAGACACTGCCGGAACTGGAAAAAGGACAGGAGATTAAAGGACTTGTGTTGTCATTGACAGAAGGTAAAACGAAGCCACCGGCACATTTTAATGAAGCAACACTTCTGTCAGCAATGGAGAACCCGACGGCTTATATGGAAAGCCATGACAAAGCGATGGCGAAAACGCTTGGCGAGACAGGAGGATTGGGAACGGTTGCGACAAGAGCGGATATTATTGAAAAACTTTTTAAAAGCTTTTTGCTGGAAAAGCGTGGAAAAGATATCTATCTTACATCGAAAGCGAAGCAGCTTCTGGAACTTGTGCCGGAAGAGTTAAAACAGCCGGAACTTACAGCAGACTGGGAAATGCGTTTGTCGCAGATTGCGAAGGGAAAGCTTTCGCGGAAGGATTTTATGAAGGATATTGATAAATATACGGATCAGGTGGTTTCTGAGATTAAGGCGGGAGCTGGAACGTTCCGGCATGATAATCTGACAAATAGTAAATGTCCGCGATGTGGTAAGAGAATGCTTGCAGTGAAAGGAAAGAACAGTGAGATGCTGGTTTGTCAGGACAGAGAGTGCGGATACCGCGAAACAGTATCACGGACAACGAATGCGAGATGTCCTGTGTGTCACAAGAAGATGCAGCTGAAAGGAAGAGGGGATGGACAGATTTTTGTGTGTGTCTGCGGACATAAGGAGAAGCTGACATCGTTCCAGGAGAGACGGAAGAAAGAAGGTGCGGGAGTCAGCAAGAAGGATGTGCAGAAATATTTAAGACAGCAGAAGGATGAGCCGGTGAATAATCCATTTGCGGATGCGCTGGCTAAGATTAAGTTGTAGGTGGCGAATGGGATGGCGTGTGGAAGGTTTGGCTTTCTGGTACGTCTCATTGACTTGATGGCTGTAGTACAAAACGCAGCCGGAAAGTCAAACCTTCCACACGCCTGTGCATTGGCAGACGGGGATGTTGTGGCGAAGTGGAAAAAACAGAGTTTATTTTTACTTATTTATTGCTTTTGGATGAACATAGGCTTAAATTCATGATATTTTTCAAAATGGGACTCATCTACACGTATGAAAGCAGATCCGATTTTGGCATGAAGATAAGGGATAATATCGCTGTCGTAATTGCAGATGGTGTTGAGTGCAAAGACATGATGATTATCCGGATTATCCATATATTCGTCATCTTCATTACCAGCCATGAATCTCCAGCCACTGTCCGGATTCCCTTCTGTTGGCTCTTCGCGGAGCATGTAGCCGACTTTGTAGCCTTCTTTTGTGATCTTATCGGAAACGATACAACCTTCCCCATTCGGCTCGTCCCATTCGATCAGATTTTCAATCGGAATTTCGATAAATCCCTGCTCTTTTTCTGCCATTTTTTTCCAGTATTCTTTTAAAATATGAAGCAATGCTTTTGCATTTTCTGTTTCTGTGGCAGAATTGTATTCCTTCATCTCACTGAAGGTTCCGGATTCACTGACGATTCCAAGAAGCCATTTTCCAAAGAAAGATTTCTTGAATTTAAAGATCATACATTTGATCCCATCCTCATCCTCAAAAGAAGCTGTATACTCAATCTTCGCCGGTTTCCGCCCCAGTTCAGACGGATCAGCCAACCAGTTTTCAAGTTCCTCCATAGCATTCACAATTTCATTATTCATAACTTTGCACCTCACTACTTATAATAATTCCATGTTGATTGATTTTTCTGTAAAGCCATATTTTTTGTACATTTCATATGCAGCAACATAAAAAGTTTCTCTACCTAAAGCATCCAAAGAGAAAAAATTCTTACTTTCTTTGTAAATATCAGGCCGCCAGTTCACATGCAAAGCCTGAACCTGATTCAGGATATGTACTACACTGTCAAAATCACTGGTTTCCGCAGGTCTGATAATTATATCCATATATATATCCTCCTTCGTAAAGCATGAAAAAATATATACCTATAATTCAGTATACCATAAACCCAATTATTTCAATATAGAATATGTTCTTTTATAATTTAAAAGATTTGCTACTCAGAGCAAATTATATGGTAATCAAAAAACTAGTAAAGTAATTTCCACACAACAAATATCATCTCTTCATAAAAACATTTTAATAAATAACCTTTTCATCAACAAATTTCAACTGCACATTTGCCAAGCCACAGGACAAACGTCCGCCTGGCGCCCGTCCTGAACAACACTCAACTTCGCGAGTAGAGTTCCGGGACGCCCCTCCCGTCTTGAAGCGCGCAGATTTTCGGGCAATCCTGTTTCCAGGGCATATGCAGGAACGTTACAGGGAGTTAGGAGAAGAAAGCGGCAAGAGGTGGACACCAGCCGTGCCTCCCGCACGACTGGTGAGGACAGCCTGAGCCGCGAAATCATCAGATTTCGGGGCGAATCTGTCCGGTGCCGCCACTTGCCGCTTCCTTCCCCGTTACCTCCCTGTTACATTCCGAATCCGCCCCGGAAACAGGATTGCCCGAAAATCGTCCCCCTTCCACACCCACTCCCAGGAACCCCACTCCCCCATACCGCATACACTAAAGCATAGAAAAAAGAAATGGAAGTGTCAGACATGGACCTGAGATTGCCTTATTATATGATGTATCCGATTCCATACGCATTTGACGAAGACAAAATCCAGAAGCGCGACCGGGAATACCTGCAAAGTATGTATCCGGCAACAGCAAAAAAGATTTTTCCATATATACAGGAAGAATGCAACCGCCAGGAATATGAAGGAAGCATGATTTATGATGAGTACCCGGATAAGCTCCAGCTGTGCCTGATGTGTCGTAGGGCGTATGAACAGGTCATGAAACAGGAAAAATGGGAAAAAGAGACCTATACTCCGGAACAGATCCGGGAGATCGTAGAAATCCTGATGTACCAGGAATTGATGGAAAGAAGAGGAAAAGGCAGGCGGCAACAGGAAAAAACAGTTGCTTCATGCACAGGACTTGTGCTATAATATCGTCCGATATAAAAATGACAGCATCTGAAACACAGTTTCGGTAAGGAGTGAGCCAGGGTACATATGAAGAATATTATATTTATCGGAATGCCGGCAGTTGGAAAAAGTACCGTCGGAGTGGTAGTCGCAAAGCGGCTTGGATACGAGTTTATTGATACAGATCTGTTGATTCAGAAGCAGGAGAACAGACTTTTGCGGGAGATTATCGCAGAAGAAGGTCTGGACGGATTCTTAAGTATTGAGAATCAGGTCAATCGTGATGTGGAAGCGGAACATGCGGTGATTTCCCCGGGAGGAAGCGTAGTTTACTGTGAAGAAGCAATGAAGCATTACAAAGAGATCGGAACCATTGTTTATCTGCATGCGTCATTTGAGGTTATCAATTCCAGACTGAAGAATGCAAAGAAAAGGGGAGTAGCACTTCGGGACGGGCAGACGCTGAAGGATCTATATGACGAAAGAGTAGTATTATTTGAAAAATATGCAGATATTACTGTTTCAGAGGATGGACTGGAGCTGGAAGAAACCATTGAAAATGTAATGGAAGTTTTGGAAAATCAATAAATTTTTTAAAGAAATTATTACAAAAGTTTTACGAAAATGAAGAAAGCAAGATAAATAATTTTGCAATGAATATAGAAATATGCTATACTGATATGTGATATAGAGGATTATTACAAAAAGCTTCATACAAATCCTGAGAGATCTGGAAAGAATAAAAAGTATGAGGTTTTTTATTCATGAAATAATAAAGAGTATGAATAGAGTGTTTGACAGAAGTATAGAACAGGATATATTTCAGAGGGAAAGAAATCGTTAATTGAGGTGCGAAATGGAACAGTATATTATTAAGGGTGGCAATCCGCTGGTCGGCGAAGTCGAGATCGGTGGAGCAAAGAATGCAGCACTGGCAATTCTGGCAGCTGCGATTATGACAGATGAGACAGTTACTATCGATAATCTTCCGGATGTCAACGATATCAACGTTCTGCTGGAAGCAATCAGTGGAATTGGTGCCGAGGTTGACCGTATTGACCGGCACACAGTCAGAATCAACGGAAGCAACATTGAAAATTTTGATATAGAATATGATTACATCAAGAAGATCCGTGCATCTTATTACTTGCTCGGAGCACTTCTTGGTAAGTATAAAAGAGCAGAAGTCGCTCTTCCGGGAGGATGCAATATCGGAAGCCGTCCGATCGACCAGCATCTGAAAGGTTTTCGTGCGCTTGGTGCTTATGTGGATATCGAGCATGGCAAGATTATCGCAGAAGCAGAGCGTCTGATCGGAAAGCACATTTATTTTGATGTGGTAAGCGTAGGAGCTACGATCAACGTTATGATGGCAGCATCGATGGCAGAAGGACTTACGATCCTTGAGAATGTGGCAAAAGAGCCTCATGTTGTCGATGTGGCAAACTTCCTGAACAGTATGGGAGCGAACATTCGTGGAGCAGGTACGGACGTGATCAAGATCCGCGGTGTATCCCGCCTTCATAAGACAGATTATTCTATCATTCCGGATCAGATCGAAGCCGGCACATTTATGTTTGCGGCAGCAGCAACCAGAGGTGATGTGACTGTTATGAATGTCATTCCGAAGCATCTGGAAGCTACGATTGCAAAGCTTGTTGAGATCGGATGTGAAGTAGAAGAATTTGATGATGCAGTGCGTGTTGTGTCCAAAGGAGATCTTCATAATACACAGGTGAAGACTCTTCCATATCCGGGATTCCCGACAGATATGCAGCCGCAGATCGGTGTTACACTTGCTCTTTGTAAAGGGACAAGCACGATTACAGAAAGTATTTTCGAGAATCGTTTCAAATATCTTTCAGAACTTGCAAGAATGGGTGCAAATGTCAAGGTTGAAGGCAATGCAGCGACTATCGAAGGCGTAGATAAATTCTCGGGAGCAAGGGTCAGTGCACCGGATCTTCGTGCAGGAGCAGCACTTGTGATTGCAGGAATGGCCGCAGATGGCATTACGATCGTAGATGACATCGTATATATCCAGAGGGGATACGAACGTTTTGAAGAGAAGCTCAGAAGTCTCGGTGCAGTGATCGAGAGAGTTTCTACAGAACGTGAGATCCAGAAATTCAAGTTAAAAGTAGGTTAAGACAGGAATTCCTGTTTTGATAGAACATATTTCCCAAAATGTATATTGACGGAAGGTATGGACAGTGTTATGATGTGTAGCGGTAACAATTAAATACGCTTTCTCTTATTCAGAGTGGTGGAGGTACAAAGGACCTGCGAAGCCACGGCAACCCCGGTAAGCCGGAAGGTGCCAACCTGAGCGAGCAATCGAACAATAAGAGGATTGATGATGAGATATCAGGTCAGTCCTTTGGGGCTGACCTTTAAATTTGCATAGACAGAAGAGAAATTCTGTTTGTCGATTTTCATTATTCCAGAGATAAGAGAGGCAGATACAAAGAAGAAAAGAAAGGAAAAAAGATGGAGAGATTATTATTTACTTCTGAATCAGTAACTGAAGGACATCCGGATAAGATGTGCGACCAGATTTCCGATGCGATCCTGGATGCACTTATGGAGCAGGATCCAATGAGCCGTGTAGCTTGCGAGACATGCGCGACTACAGGAATTGTTATGGTAATGGGAGAAATTACTACAAATGCATACGTAGATATTCAGAAAATCGTTCGTGATACTGTTCGCGAAATTGGTTATACAAGAGGAAAGTACGGATTTGATGCTGACACATGTGGCGTTCTGACAGCAATTGACGAACAGTCAAGCGATATTGCTATGGGTGTTGATAAAGCTCTTGAAGCAAAGGAACACAAGATGTCAGATGAAGAATTGGAAGCAATCGGTGCAGGAGACCAGGGAATGATGTTCGGATATGCATCTGATGAGACAGAAGAATATATGCCTTATCCGATCGCTCTTGCACACAAACTTGCAAGACGTCTTACAGAAGTAAGAAAGAACGGAACACTTCCATATCTTCGTCCGGATGGAAAAACACAGGTAACAGTAGAATATGATGAAAATGGAGTTCCGGCCCGCCTTGATGCAGTAGTACTTTCTACACAGCATGATCCGGATGTTTCACAGGAACAGATCCATGAAGACGTGAAAAAATACATTTTTGATGAAATCCTTCCGGCAGATATGGTAGATGAGAATACAAAATTTTTCATCAATCCGACCGGACGTTTTGTGATCGGTGGACCACATGGGGACAGCGGCCTTACCGGACGTAAGATCATCGTAGATACTTATGGGGGAATGGCGCGTCACGGCGGTGGAGCTTTCTCAGGAAAAGACTGTACAAAGGTAGACCGTTCAGCAGCTTATGCAGCACGTTATGTTGCTAAGAATATCGTAGCAGCAGGAATTGCCAAAAAATGCGAGATCCAGCTTTCTTATGCAATCGGTGTTGCACAGCCGACATCTGTCATGGTAGATACTTTCGGAACAGGAAAGATTGCGGATGATAAGCTTGTGGAAATCGTTCGAGAGAACTTTGACCTTCGTCCGGCTGGAATTATCAAGATGCTTGATCTGAGACGTCCGATCTACAAACAGACAGCAGCTTACGGACACTTTGGACGTAACGACCTGGATCTTCCATGGGAGAAGTTGGATAAAGTGGATACTTTGAAGAAATATCTTTAATAACAGGTTCTGAATTTGATCGTTTTAGAAAAAATTTAGAAAATTTTACGGGTGCTTTGATGTGAAGCACCCGTTTTTATGATATGCTATTAGTTATCAGGCAGACTTGCGTGAGCGCCATACGGACCTCATAACCGGGCGTGCACGATGAATGGAGGATGAATATAGCATGAAACTAAGGACGAAACTGGTGATTTCTTTTGTGACGATGATCACGATACCGACTATCCTGACAACGGCATTTATATTTGGAATTGCGCGTTATCAGATCGGAGTCATCGAGCATACTTATGGAATTACCGGTGAGGAATATAAAGATTTTGCAAAATCCATCAGAGTGCTGGGAGATATGCCGGAGATCCAGCAGTTTATTATAAGCGCATGTATCGCAGTAGTCCTGATTCTGGCATTTACAGCGATGATCATGATGGTGTGGATTTATGGAAGTATCATCAGTCCGATTCACAAGTTGCAGGAAGCAGCGCAGAACGTAGAAGAAGGCAATCTGAATTTTGAGATCAAGCCGGAAAAAGATGATGAGATGGGACGGCTGATGCAGGCATTTGAAAAGATGCGGATCCGTCTGAGAGATAATGCAGAGGAGAAGCTGAAGAGTGACCGGGAAAGCAAAGAACTGATCAGCAATATTTCCCATGACTTAAAGACGCCGATCACAGCGATCAAGGGCTATGTGGAAGGAATCCGTGACGGGGTTGCAGATACGCCGGAGAAGATGGAAAAATATATCGGAACCATTTATAATAAGGCGAATGAGATGGATACGCTGATCAACGAACTGACCTTATATGCGAAGATCGATACAAACCGGATCCCGTACAACTTTGCACCGCTTTCAGTCAACGATTATTTCAATGACTGTGCCGAAGATATTGAGATGGAGCTGGATTCAAAGAATGTAGAGTTTGGTTATTTCAATTATGTAGAGGGTGATCAGAAGATCATTGCAGATCCGGAACAGTTAAAGAGAGTGATCAACAACATTGTCAGCAATTCTTTGAAATACATGGAACGAGAGCACGGGCTGATCAATCTGCGGGTAAAGGACGTAGGTGATTTTATTCAGGTAGAGCTTGAGGATAACGGAAAAGGAATCGCAGCGAAAGATCTGCCGAATATATTTGACCGGTTCTACCGGACGGATGCTTCAAGGAATTCATCCAAGGGCGGAAGCGGAATCGGTCTTTCGATCGTGAAGAAGATCATTGAAGATCACGGTGGCAAAATCTGGGCGACCAGCCGGGAAGGTGTTGGCACAGTGATGTATTTTGTAATCAGAAAATATCAGGAGGTACCGATAAATGAGTAAGATTTTAATTGTAGAAGACGAAGAGAGTATTGCAGATCTGGAGAAAGATTATCTGGAGCTGAGTGGATTTGAAGTAGAGGTTGCAAATGATGGACAGACAGGGCTTGATAAGGCGCTTTTCGGTGATTTTGATCTGGTGATCCTGGATCTGATGCTTCCGGGCGTGGATGGCTTTGAGATTTGTCGTAAGGTTCGTGCGGAAAAGAATACACCGATCATCATGGTATCTGCGAAAAAAGATGATATCGACAAGATCAGAGGACTCGGACTTGGGGCTGATGACTATATGACCAAGCCGTTTAGTCCAAGCGAGCTGGTGGCAAGGGTAAAAGCACATCTGGCACGTTATGAGCGGCTGATCGGAAGTGCCGTGGAAGAGAATAAGGTGATCGAGATCCGTGGACTTAAGATTGATACCACTGCACGCCGAGTGTGGGTAAACGGAGTGGAGAAGAATTTTACAACAAAAGAGTTTGATCTTCTGACCTTCCTTGCCAGTCATCCGAACCATGTATATACCAAGGATGAACTTTTCAGCGAGATCTGGGATATGGAATCCATCGGAGATATCGCAACGGTAACTGTGCACATCAAGAAAATCCGTGAGAAAATTGAATATGATACCTCAAACCCACAGTATATTGAGACAATCTGGGGTGTGGGATATCGTTTCAAGATGTAATGAAAAAGAATAAAAGGAAAGAGATTACAGTATGATAACCAGTACAGGAAATGCCAGGGTAAAACAGCTTGTTACATGGCAGAAAAAGAGAAAGGCACGTGATGAAGAAGGCGTCTATATCGTAGAAGGGATCCGGATGTACCGGGAAGCTCCGCGTGCGCAGGTGAGAGAGGTTTATGTATCGGAGCAGTTTTACAGCCGATATGGAGAAGAGCTGGGACTTTCGGCATGGGGAAGACAGATGGAAATCCTGTCAGATCATGTATTTTCCCACGTGTCAGATACAAAGACACCACAGGGGATCCTGCTTGTGATGGAGCAGAGGAGCTGTGAGATATGTGAGATGCTGGATCTGGATGCGCAGGGAAGGAAACCGCTTCTGATGGTGCTGGATAATCTGCAGGATCCGGGAAACCTGGGAACCATTCTCCGTGCGGGGGAAGCGGCAGGCGTAACCGGCGTGATCATGAGTCACGACTGTGTGGATATTTACAATCCCAAGGTGATCCGTTCAACGATGGGATCGGTTTACCGAATGCCGTTTGTGTATGTAGAGCATTTGCCAGAAACCCTGGAAGTACTTGCAGAAGCCGGGATTCATTCCTATGCGGCACATCTGAAAGGAAAGAACAGCTACGATCAGGAGGATTACACAAGAGGGACAGCATTTTTAATTGGAAATGAGGGTAACGGACTTCGGGATGAAGTGGCAGATGTAGCAGAGTGTTATATCAAGATTCCGATGTGTGGAGAGGTAGAATCACTGAATGCGGCGGTTGCATCTTCGGTTCTGATGTTCGAGGCGGCAAGACAGCGACGGTAGTGATGAGGGGAAATCAAGCGCAAAGGAGAGTGTGATTTGATGAAACCGATAATCGATTTAAATAAAGAATATGGATTGGTATTCGATGGAGGAGGAGCCAGAGGTGCGTATCAGATCGGTGCGTGGCGGGCTCTTTCGGAAGCTGGTGTGAAGATCAGTGCAGTAGCGGGTACTTCTGTGGGCGCCCTGAATGGCGCCCTTGTTTGTATGGGAGATCTGGAGAAAGCAGGACATATCTGGAAAGAGATGGCATTTTCCCGTGTTATGGATGTGGATGATGAGTTGATGGAACAGTTCTTTGATGGAGAGGCGTCCATAAGAGAGATTTTGAAAGGTCTCTGGAAGAAGCTTGCAGATGGTGGAATTGATATTACACCGCTTAAGGAATTGATCCATGAGGTTGTAGACGAAGAAAAGATCAGGAAATGCGGAAAAGAATTCTGCCTTTTGACATTTTCTGTATCGGATATGAAGGAACTGGATCTGAGTATTGAAGATATACCGGAAGGTCTTCTGGAGGATTTTCTTCTTGCCAGCGCATATCTGCTTGGATTTAAAAATGAACCGCTGCACGGCAAGACATATATTGATGGTGGTGCGGTCAATAATGTGCCGACCGCGTCTCTTCTAAAAAGGGGATATAAGGATCTGATCCAGGTAAGGATCTTTGGTCCGGGAAGAGTGCCGAAGACGACGATTCCGGAAGACGGCTCTCTGTTGGAGATCGAACCGAGAGTAGGACTTGGCAGTATTCTCGAATTTTCGGCAAAGCGGAGCAGACAGAATTTGAAAATTGGCTATTATGATGCAAAAAGAGCGCTTTACGGGCTCACTGGATCGATTTACTATATTGAAGAAACACGAGAAGAGTGTTATTATGTAGAAATAATGAAGCTTTTGAGCGAACTTGAAAAGACGGAATATCGTTTCAAACTCAAGTTGCCGATCGGCTGTTCAGACAGAGAGTTGTTCTATGGAATGCTGGAGGCAAGTGCGAAGCTCATGAGAATTCCAAAATATAATATTTATACAGCAGATGAACTGTGGAATGAGACGAGCAGAAAGTACGAGACTCTTACAGATGAGGGAAAAGAAAAACTGCCGAAATTCGTCCATGCGATTGCAAAGCTGAGAAAGGACTACAAGATGAATTTAAAAGGAAGAAGTTTTTTGAAACTGGAAGATTATACACCGGCAGAGATTGAATATCTCGTTGACCTGGCAGGTGAATTAAAGGCAAAGAAGAAAGCAGGAATTAAAGGACACAGCCTGGAAGGAAAGAACATTGCCCTTATTTTTGAAAAGCCATCTACAAGAACCAGATGTGCATTTACCGTAGGAGCACAGGATGAAGGTGGAATCCCGACATACCTTGCAGGTAATGAGATCCAGTTAGGCGATAAAGAGAGTATCGAAGATACAGCACGTGTACTTGGAAGAATGTTCGATGGAATCGAATTCCGTGGATTTGAACAGAGATACGCAGATGTACTTGCAGAGTACAGTGGAGTTCCGGTATGGAATGGTCTGACAGATACTACACATCCGACACAATGTCTGGCTATGCTCCTTACCATGAAAGAAGAATTCGGACACCTGAAAGGTCTGAAGGTTGCATACCTTGGAGATGGACGCAACAACGTTGCGAACAGCCTTCTGGTAGGATGCGCCAAAATCGGAGTAGATGTAACAATCGTTGCACCGAAGCCACTCTGGACTTCGGAATCTCTGTGGAAGAGATGTGACGAATATGCAAAAGAATCCGGAGCAACTATCGAGATCACCGATGACCTTGATGGTGTAAAGGGAGCAGATGTCATTTACACAGACGTATGGATTTCCATGGGTGAAGAAAAGAAAGAGCAGGAAAGAGAGCGTCTCGGAAAGCCATATCAGGTAAATGCAGCTCTGATGGAACGTACAGGAAAAGATACTACAATCTTCTCACACTGCCTGCCGGCGATCAAAGAAAAAGAAGTTACCGAAGAAGTATTTGAAGGACCACAGTCAAGAGTATTTGATGAAGCTGAGAACCGTCTGCATACAATCAAGGCAGTTATGGTTGCAACTTTAGGAGAGAACGAATAATAAGCATGAAAGCGGAGATATTAAAGATGCTCCGGCAGAGCGATGGGTATCTGTCGGGGCAGCAGCTCTGTGACCACTTTCAGGTGTCCAGGACTGCTGTGTGGAAAGCAATCAATCAGTTAAAAGAAGAAGGCTATGAGATTGAAGCCGTGAGAAACAAAGGTTATCGCATTGTGGATATTCCGGATCGGATTACCGCGGATGCGATAAAAAGCTGTCTGGAGACAAAATGGATGGCGAAAAATCTGGAGTATTATGACGAGATCGATTCGACTAATAACCGGGCCAAAGCACTTGGCGAGGCCGGAGGTGCAGATGGAACTCTTTTTGTTGCGGAGACGCAGACGGCGGGAAAAGGAAGACGCGGCAGATGCTGGCAATCACCGGCGGGCAGCAGTATTTCCATGTCGATTCTGTTAAGACCTGTGATGAATCCGTCAGATGCACCGATGTTGACACTTGTCATGGCATATGCGGCAACGAAAGCTTTGCGTGAAAAGACCGAGTTGGATATAGGAATCAAATGGCCGAATGATCTGGTCGTGAGTGGAAAGAAGATCAGTGGGATACTGACGGAGATGAGCGCAGAGATCGATTACATCAATCATGTAGTGATCGGAATCGGAATCAATGTCAATATGGAGTCCTTTCCGGAAGATATCGCAAAGACAGCGACTTCACTGCGGATCGAAGCGGGCAAAGAATTTCGCAGGTTTGAGCTGATCGCTGCGATCATGGAGCATTTTGAAAAAGCCTACGAAGCGGTCTGCGAGGCGGGAAGTCTGGAGCCGATCATGGAAGATTATAACCGTCTGCTGGTAAACTGTGGGCGTCGGGTGCGTGTACTGGAACCGGAACATGAATATGATGCACTGGCACTGGGGATTGACAAGACCGGGGAATTGCAGGTAGAATGTGAAGACGGCAGCAGAAAGTCTGTCTTTGCCGGAGAAGTTTCGGTACGTGGAATTTATGGGTATGTATAGAAGGAGAATTTATGTATCAGGATAAGATCGTATTATGCGGAGCCAACTCTTACGAAGAAAAATTTTATATGAATCCGGATTTTGATAATCTGCCACAGCACATCAAAGATGAATTGAAGATCATGTGTGTGCTGTATGTACATGATGTCGGGGGAATCCTTACACTTGTATTTGAGGAGAATGGGGAGCTGGAATTTGAAGTGACTTCTGCAGAGGGAGATCCGATGTTTGACGAGATCGGAAGCCGTCTGAAGATCAAGGAGATTCAGACAGACGAGAAGAAGCAGGAGCTTCTGACACAGCTTCAGCTTTACTACAAAGTATTTTTTCTGGGGGAAGAGATTGAATGATAAAGACACTGACGATAGGAAATGTAGAGCTTCCGAACCGTTATGTGCTGGCACCGATGGCAGGGGTAACAGACCTGCCATTTCGTCTGTTATGCAAGGAACAGGGAGCAGGGCTTCTGTGCATGGAAATGATCAGTGCAAAGGCGCTCCGGTATAAGAATAAGAATACCAAGGCGCTGCTTGCGATCGATCCAAGAGAATACCCGGTATCACTTCAGCTTTTCGGGGAAGATCCGGACATCATTTCCGAGCAGGCAAAGCGGATCGAAGAACTTCCATTTCAGATCCTGGATATCAATATGGGCTGTCCGGTTCCAAAGGTCGTGCGCAATGGAGAAGGTTCGGCGTTGATGAAGGATCCGAAGCGAATCTATGATATTGTATATAAGACAGCGAGAGCAATCAAGAAACCGGTGACGATAAAGATCCGCAAAGGATTTGACGATACCTGTATCAATGCACCGGAGATTGCGAAGGTTGCAGAAGAAGCAGGTGCAGCGGCAATCGCAGTACATGGAAGGACCAGAGAACAGTATTACTCCGGAAATGCAGACTGGGAGATTATCCGTAAGGTGAAAGAAGCAGTGAAGATTCCTGTAATCGGAAATGGGGATGTGACAAGCGGACAGAAGGCACTGGATATGTTTGAGCAGACCGGCTGTGATGGTGTGATGATCGGAAGAGGCTGCCAGGGAAATCCATGGATCTTCAGGGAATTACTGGCATATGAAGAGACCGGATCCATTCCGGAAAGACCGGGCACAGACCAGATCCGGGAAACAATGCTGCGTCATGCAAGACTGCAGATCGAGTTCAAGGGAGATTATATCGGAATCCGTGAAATGCGCAAGCATGTGGCATGGTATACCAAGGGAATGCAGGGTTCTGCGAAGCTCAGAGATGAGATCAATCAGGTGGAAAGTTATGAAGAACTGGAGAACCTTTTAATGGAAAAAATCGGATAGACATAAAACGTGTTCTTTCGCATGAGAGAATGCGTTTTTGCATATATTAAACCAGCAAAGAATTGTTGACACAGCCGCCGGAAATATGTATAATAATGAAATTGTGAAAGTAGCTTTAAATGCGGATAAAATCAGTATCTGCGGCTTGAATAGAAAATGATTTGTCGGTAAGTAAGGAGAATTATAATGGAAGCAAAGAAAACATTACTCACCTATACAGGACTTAAGAAACTGGAAGATGAGCTTGAAAATTTAAAAGTTGTGAAAAGAAAAGAAGTAGCAGGAAAGATCAAAGAAGCCAGAGAACAGGGAGACCTTTCAGAGAACGCTGAGTACGATGCAGCAAAGGACGAGCAGCGTGATATCGAGGCACGTATCGAAGAACTTGAGAAAATCCTCAAGAATGCAGAAGTTGTAGTAGAAGATGACGTAGATCTTGATACCATCAACATCGGATGTACAGTAGATGTATATGATAAAGAATTTGAAGAGGAAATCGTATTTCAGCTGGTAGGTTCTACAGAAGCAAACAGCCTGGAAGGTAAGATTTCCAATGAATCTCCGGTAGGAAAAGCCCTGATCGGTAAGAAAGTCGGAGACGTAGTAGCAGTTGAGACACAGGCAGGAGTTATTGAGTACGAAGTACTGAAGATCAATCGTTCAGTATAAGATGGTATACAGCAGAGAGAAGGAGTGAAAAAAGTGGCAACACAGCAGAACAATGGACAGGAACAGGATTTGAATCATTTAAGAAAGGTGCGCCGTGAGAAACTTGCAGAACTGCAGGCAAACGGACAGAATCCTTTTGAGATCACAAAATATGACGTAACACATCACAGCCAGGAAGTGAAAGACAACTTTGATGAACTGGAAGGAAAACACGTTGTACTCGCAGGACGTATGATGTCCAAACGTGTGATGGGAAAAGCATCTTTCTGTAATGTGCAGGATTTACAGGGAAATATCCAGTCTTATGTAGCAAGAGACAGTATCGGAGAAGAAGAATATAAAGCATTCAAGAAGATGGATATCGGTGATATCGTAGGTCTTGAAGGAGAAGTATTCAAAACAAAGACAGGGGAGATTTCCATTCATGCATCTGCTGTAAAGCTTCTCTCAAAGAGTCTGCAGATCCTTCCGGAGAAGTTCCACGGACTGACAAATACAGATACCCGTTATCGTCAGAGATATGTGGATCTGATCATGAACCCGGAAGTAAAGGATACTTTTATTAAACGTTCCAAGATCCTTACCGCAATCCGTAAATATCTTGGAAATGAAGGCTTTATGGAAGTAGAGACTCCGATGCTTGTACAGAATGCCGGAGGAGCAGCTGCAAGACCGTTCGAGACACATTTCAACGCCCTGAACGAAGACCTGAAGCTCCGTATCTCTCTGGAACTTTATCTGAAGAGACTGATCGTTGGTGGTCTGGAAAGAGTATATGAGATTGGACGTGTATTCCGTAATGAAGGTCTTGATACAAGACATAACCCGGAATTCACTCTGATGGAACTTTACCAGGCATACACAGACTATCATGGCATGATGGATCTGACAGAGAACCTGTACCGTTTTGTTGCACAGGAAGTTCTTGGAACTACTCAGATTGTATATAAAGGAATCGAGATGGATCTCGGAAAGCCGTTCGAGCGTATCACAATGGTTGATGCTGTTAAGAAATATGCAGGTGTTGACTGGAACGAAGTAGAAACTCTTGAACAGGCAAGAGAACTTGCGAAAGCACACAATCTTGAATTTGAAGAAAGACATAAAAAAGGTGATATTCTGAATCTGTTCTTCGAAGAATATGTAGAAGAACACCTTCTTCAGCCGACATTCGTTATGGATCATCCGGTTGAGATTTCACCACTTACAAAGAAGAAACCGGAAAATCCGGACTATGTAGAACGTTTCGAGTTCTTCATGAACGGATGGGAAATGGCAAATGCATACTCAGAGCTGAATGACCCGATCGATCAGAGAGAACGTTTCAAAGCACAGGAAGAACTGCTTGCACAGGGTGATGATGAAGCCAACACAACAGATGAAGACTTCATGAACGCACTGGAAATTGGTATGCCGCCTACAGGTGGTATCGGATTCGGTATCGACCGTATGTGTATGCTGTTGACAGGGGCTGAGGCGATCAGAGATGTGCTGCTGTTCCCGACGATGAAGAGCTTGGATAAATAAAATGGCTTAAAATAGACATTTGAGAGCTATTAAGGAAACAGAATTAAACCCAATTTAATCCCAAATTTTGAGAAGTGACGGAAAGTTGACTAGAGACCAATGACAGAAATGTTGTTGGTCTTTTTTGCATTGACTATGTTGCTTAAAACCCGTTGACTTATAGACCGTTGTCTTAAAAACATCCGCAAAGTAATATAATAAAGTGGAGGTACGCATAAAATGATTCAAATGTATTTTGGAAAAGCGTGTAAAGAATACAGAGAAGAAATGAATATTAGTCAGGAAAAGTTTGCGCTCTCCATAGGCATGGATAGGACATATTATTCATCAGTAGAGGCGGGAAAGCGAAATGTATCTATACAGAATATTAAAAAGATAGCTGACGGATTTGGAATAAGTATTTCTGAACTTATGAAAAAGGCTGAAATGTATATGAATATGTAAATATAGGAGGATATGTTAATGACTGCATATGAAGAGTTACTAGAATTTGGTGGGGAAAGAATTTTTGATTTTTTGAAAAATGCTCGTCTTCATGAGTCACAATTTAAGTATTCTGAATTTAATGAAGTATGCTATAAAAAAATGTATATAGAAAATAATCAAGATAGCATAAAAACGGTAAAAGAGTTAAAAGAAGAGATCCCTGAATTGAAAGATACATGTAAAGGCTGTGGATCATATTTTATGAATCCAAGAAATAAAAGTATAAAAGGTTTAGATGTTCAGTTTGGAAGATTGTTGGAGGATGTAATAATTGATTTTCTCAAAACAAAATATAAATTGAATGTAACTCATGGTGATAATTCTAATAAAAAATATCCTGATTGTATGTTATTAAGTGGTGACAAAGGTATTCTTGCGTATTTTGAGGTGAAATATCATGGAGCGCCTTTTATATCTGCAATTAATAAGATAGGTAGATATTGTTATGAAGGTAGTGCAACACTTGATTTGAATAAGTTAGTAAAGCAGATAGAAATTGTTGAATCGGAACTAGACAGACCTGTTTTTTATTTGCATTGGATTGATTATCCTTGCCTTAAAGGGCTATTTTTTGAGACTTCGGATCAGGTGAAAAATGAACTATTCATTTTGGGAGAAGAATTTAATAGAGAAGAACGAGAAGGAGACTTTAATGAGTCTGGTAAGAAAACAGGATATACAGGAAAATTTTATGCTAAGTTGTTGGAAATGGGTAGCTTCGAAGAGCTTATAGAAATCTTTTTAGATATGAAAAAGAACGGTGTACACATGAATTAATGGAGGTATGTTATGCATTACGAGATACATAATAAAAAATTACCAATCCCATCTTTTTTTCAAGTATATAACTTTGGCGGAGGACGAGGAGATAAAGACAGAGAAATTGTATACTCTGAATTTACTAAAGATACGCCAGCACTAATCAATTACTATTACATTAACAATGAATACCCTCATGAATTTCAATATAAGATTTTTGACGATTTGTCAGGTTACGATACCGTAGGAGATTTATATAATGTAATAAGAAAAGAACTTATAACTAAAGGTGAATTATTTTCAGATTACAATAGCCCAGAATATGATTTTAATGATAAAGTATTTTTGCTTGATTCTGGAGCGGCTAGTATTGTAAAACAGGTGGCTGTCGATATTAAATATGATAAGGAAATCTTTCGAGAAGCATTGATAAAGCACTTACATCGATATTATGATTTTGCTCACGAATTAAAATTTGATATTGTGGTGGGATTTGATTTAGGAGGAAAGTATACAGAAAAAGATGGTAAAAATGATGTAAAATTAAAAGAATTTCTGCTGTCGTTAGATACTGATGATATTAATAATTTTTTGATTGAAGAGTCAGTAAAATATTTATCGAAAAAGGTTGATTATTATCCTTGTGTTCTGGCAACCGTTCATGGTAAAACACCGGATGACTATAAAGCTTGTGCAAATTATATATTGGAATTAGAAAAAAAATATAATTACAGATTCTGGGGATTTGCATTAGGAGGAATTGCAAGTTATAAAAAACTTGATAAAAGTTGGTTTGATGGAATATCCTTCAAAAATCTGAATAAGAATGATTTTGCTCCATTGGTTGGTCCGGCAATTGCCAGCAGAATTGTTAGATCCTTGGATAAAGAAAGGCCTATACATGCGTTGGGGTGCGGTGGATATCCAAACATTGTATCTAATTACTTTTGTGGAGCAACTTCGTTTGATGCAGCCACGCCAGCAAGACGTGTTTGTGATGGAAACAAAGATTCTGCAGCATTGGTTCATACTAAGATACATTACAAAAAGGGCAAGCCGGGATTCAGTCAATACTTTATTGGTGGATTTAATGTTGATGGTAGTCAAAGAAAAGAAAATCCAGATTATATAAATTTGAATGAAGTCCCAGATGATATGGAGATGTGTGGATGTCCTGCATGCCAGAGCGCTGAATCAATATTGAACATTAAAAATATATATGCCAAAAAAGTGAATGATGATAAGGAAGCATTCTTTTATAGTCGTCAGTTAATGGGATTGCATGCAGTTTTTCAACACAAGCTACTCTGTGAAAAAGTTGCTGAATATGATGACTTAGAATCATTTTGCTCAAAGTATAGTAATGATTTAAATGATGGAATATTAAAAGTTTATAAACAATTATAAGCGATTGGGCAGGAATTACTATTATTCCTGCCCTGAAATATCATCAATAGTTAATTGGTTAGGATCGATAGAATTTAATTTAGCTATTGCATTTAAAAAATCGTTTTTCTTTTCTTCTTCACTTCTACATTCTTCGAATACAGAGGCAGGGATAGTGCCTTCCATATTTAATCGTCGTTCGCATTCTTCTTTATATTTTCCGTCGAGTTCAAAACCTATAGCATTTCTTCCTAGAATTTTTGCAGCAACAAGAGATGTTCCACTTCCTGCAAAAGGATCAAGAATAGTATCTCCAGGATTACTACTCATTTTTAGAATTCTTATTATCATAGGAAGAGGATAAACTGTTGGATGCGTTAAGCCGAGCTTTTTTTTGGTCATGTTATTTACACGGTCAAAATACCAAACATCAGTAGGGTTTCTGCCTATGCCTCCATCTAGTCGTTTATCGTTTTGTGTAATATAAGGAATACGAATATTATCGAGATTAAAAATATAGTTATTAATATCTTTTACACCCCATAAGATATTTTCATATCGACCTGATAATCTATTAGTACAATTCTGCATATTATTGAATGTCCAAGTAATCATATTTCTTAAATATAAATTGTTTTTCTTAAATATTTCGTATCCAAGGAATGGCATAGGAAGTATTTCTTTATCATTTCCAAATGGAACTGGAGAAAGATTTAAGAAGAAACTACCGTCTGGAGTAAGTATTCTATAAACTTCCCTGGTTACATCAGATATTAATTCTTGCCATTTATCAAGTGGAATTTTATCTTTGTAGTGACCATATGGTTTACCTATGTTGTAAGGAGGAGAGGTGACTACTAATCTTACAGATTCGTCAGGAATTTCTTTAAGCAGTTCTCGACAGTCGCCTATTCTATAATCAATCATTATTATCACCAACCTTGTTTAATCTTGTTTGTGCCATCTCACAGTATTCTTGCATAGTTTCATAACCTAAATACTGTCTATTAAGTTTTTTTGCAACTACAGCAGTTGTTCCACTACCCATGAAAGGATCGAGAACAATATCATTTTCGTTTGTTCCTGCTAATATAATTCGTTCAATAAGTTTTTCCGGATATTGTGCTGGATGTTCAGTTCGTTCTTCGAAGTTTCCGGAAACCATTGAAATACGCCATACATCAGTAGGATTTTTTAACTGGCTTTTATATCGATCAGGTCGATAATTGAGAGCGGGTACTTTGATATCATCTAGATTAAAGGTATAGTTCTTTTTGTCTTTAACAAACCAAAAGACATATTCATAGCGAGGAGCGAATCGTTTGTTGGTTGAACCACCCCAGTCAAAGTTCCAGATGATTATATTTTTTAAGTACATATCTTCAAAAAAATCCATAATCCAAAAAGGCGGAATGATTACTCCATCATCTACACGGTTTTTTATATTTATCCAAATGGAACCATCATCAGTTATTTTCTTTTTGCATTCATTGAAAACTAGGCTAAGCATACTGCGATAGGTGTCTTCGTCTAAATTGTCTTTATATTTGGCACCTTTACTGCTAACAATTTGTCCTTTTGATGTTTTATTACCGTATTGAATGTTAATGTTGTATGGCGGAGAAGTAACTACCAGTTTAACGGATTTATCATCTATCTGAGGCATGTTTTCGCTTGAGGTATTATATATAATATTAGTTTTCATTATCGGAATTCTCCTTTGAGTTATTTGGCTGAATCATATCGATTAAATCACATATAAAGTCCATTTGTTTGGACATCATCATTTTCTTTTTTGCTTCTTCTTTGCTTAATGGTGCGTGTTTGGCGTCTGTTAATTCAAGAAGGTAGTCAGAAGATATTTGATAATATCTACAAAGTCTTTTGAGCATATCTTCATTCGGAAAGCGACTGTCACTTTCGTATTGAGAAATGGTTGTTATAGAAATACCTAAATCTTTTGCAACTTGTTTTTGCGAAGTATTTTTTTCTATACGCAATTCTTTTAGTCTGCTACCAAATGACATATTATCACCTCCCCAAAATATAATAACATACATTTCTCAAAATGAGAATAGATAATATGCAAAATGAGAATATTATATCTCTTTTCTGATTTGATCTAAAATATCTTTTTTGCTTTTTGCACAAGTGGTGTTGGTTGTTTTTGGAGGGATTGCATCGAGGTAAGTTTCATATTTTAAGAAATCCAATACTTCGCTGACTTGTTTGTGTTTTTTAATTGTGTCTTCTATGATTTCAATAAAATTATTGCGAGGGAGTAAGACAAATTCTTCTGGTGAAGGACTGCTTTCGTATAACTCTTTTAACGCTTTCTTTTCTTGCTCGTAAGATGAGAAACCTTTAGCTGTTATCTCGTTGGCTCTAAATAAATCTAATAGAAAATCATAAAAGTTTCTATCAATAGTTAGGTGAAGATATTTATCTTCTCCATTTTCAACTATATCCCAGTTATCAACAAAATTTTCAAAGTTTTCTAGTTTGATTTCGATTGTATCAAATGGAGAATCTGATTCTAAACGAAGGTAGCCGGGATTAACATTGTAATGTTTATGAAGAGCGTCTATTAATGCATCTGGTATATTTTTAATTTTTCCGGATTTTAAATTCGAAAAGACAGTTTCATCACATGAATAGTCAGCCTCTATTTTCCTAATTATCTGTATTTGCTTTATTCCCTTAGCCTTAAGTAATCGTAATATTTCGGTAAATCTCTTATTAAATTCGTTCATTACATTATCCTTTCCATGTTAGAAATATTTATAAATACTATAACACAAAAAGTTGGAGAAAACTTGGAAATTATTAAATTCTGTCAATGGGAGTTTGTTCTTCAATGATATATTATGTACTCAGAAGCAAGAGCTTCTTGCATGCAAAAGTTGATCAACGTGTAACAATTAACTTGGGTGGATGCGACTAGAAACGGCATCAGAAAGAAACGAGGTAAAAATCATGGCATTAAAGAAATTGAATCAGTTTAATTATTTTGACGCAGAAGGATTCTTTTCCAAGCTTAAGCTTATTACTGTGGGAAGTACAGTCTGGAAGGAATATGGATCAAATGTAGTAAAAGGAACGAAGCTTGAGGTTGTTATCGCTAGCGATAAGCACAGATATAATAGCAATGAAGGTGAGGTTGTAAACAATATGTATGAGAAGCTTACGGTGAAGCTTCCTAAAGAAATGGATGTACCTATGAACGTGGAAGTGAAGCTTATTAATCCGGAAGCAAGTATTTACGGGGAGTATCGTAACCAGCTTTCGATTGTGGCTGAAGATGTTCAGGTAGTAAGTAAATAGTAAGACCGTAGCAACCGGCTCGGCAGAGCCGGTGCTAGGCTCTCAGGCTTAGTATTACCCTGAGAGCGTTACTGTTACAAGCGAGGACTGATAAGGGTTTGCGCTTGTAACGTAATTAAAGTTTGTTACAAGGAGAATTGCAGATGGCAGATACAGTAAGCAGATCATGGTTTGCAGTTTTTCCTAATCCGGAACAGCACGGTTATGAAGGATCGCCGGAGGATATTATAGAGAAGTTGAAACAGGAATGGATTGGTAGTAATCCGCTTAGAAAAGGCTGGTGGGGGTATTGTATTTCAGAAAAGGGACTTCCACATGTTCACATGGTATTGGAGGATACTGGTTCATGTAGATTTACAAAGGTAAAAAAGGCATATCCTACAGCGCATTTGGAGCCGACAAAAGGGAACAAAAAGCAGGTTTTAGCGTATATAAAGAAAGAGCCTCCTTTTGATGAGAAAGGCGAACAGGTTCTTGTATTCACTTCATATGGAAATATAGAGGGAAACAAGAGATTTGCTGTATCAAATACTAATGATACTTTAGCGACTATTGAAATGCTTATAGAAGAAGGAATGACACCAAATCAAATTATGGCAGAGGATATTCGTTTGAGACGTGAAGAAAACCTTATTCGGAAGTGCTATTTCGCAAAAAGATATAAGGAAACACCGCCAATAAGAACAGTAAAAGTTGTATGGCATTGCGGAGATTCAGGTTGTGGTAAATCATATTCCTATATCGATTTATGCGAAAAGTATGGCGATGACCTGGTGTATTTCTTTAGTGACTACGCTAATCGAGGTGTGGGAGGATTTGATGGATATTGCGGGGAACCTTATTTATTTATGGATGAACTTAAGCAAGATTCATTGTCATTTGAATTATTACTTACTATTACTCAGGGATATAGATCACAGATACACTGTCGCTATAGTAATTGTATCACGCTTTGGAATGAGGTACATATTACGAGTATATTTTCGCCAGAGGATATCTATGCTGGAGTTGTTAGTCGAGAAAACCAGGGAAAAGACACTATTAAACAGCTTCTTAGACGAATTACAAAATATGTATATCATTATAAGGTCGGGGATGAGTATAAAGCTTATGAGCTTGCAGGAGATCAGTATATTGATTTTGATGATCTGAAAAGACGTGCTACCGGAACGGAATTTATGCAAATCGATGATGAAGACATACCGTTTGATTAAGGAGGAGAATAACGTGAGAAATAGGAATTATATAAGAATAAAGGAAGGAATAAAGAAAATAAACAGAAAGAAAATACTTATCCTGATTCCTATTATGTATTTCTTGATTATAGGTTGTCTTACATATGCAGGAGAGTGGCTTCTCGGAAAAATGGGAAGCCCATTCTCTACTGAGTTGTACTTGGTAATTTTTTATGCTCTGATGATAGTGTTACTATCAGCTGGCATGATTGGAATTCTGTGTATGTTAGGAACACCAATTAAGAGTAAAAAAATCGAAGGACAGTTAATTGATATCGGATTTACAGACAAGGAGGGAAATGCACCAATTTTACTTTCAAAGGAAAAAGATAAAAAGGGAATAAAATTTGAATTTTATTCTCCTAAAATATCTTTTGTAAAATACGAGGATCATATTTCTGATATTGAAACAGCTTTGAACATTAAGGTTGTAGATATTAGGCCGGGAAAGGATATTCAGCATGTAGTTATTCGATCCATACAGTCAGGAAAGGAAAATAAGGACATGCTACTGTGGAAGGATGAATATTTGTCTGATAAGGATTTTGAATTTGTTTTGGGTGAAAGCTACTTTGGAAGCGAAAGTATTAATATATCTGGGACACCACATATATTAATTGGCGGAGCTTCCGGATCAGGAAAATCCAAATTGTTAAAAAGTATACTTATGCAGGCAAAGAAAAAAGAAGCAATAGTTATTCTGGCAGATATGAAGGGAGGGGTTGATTATCCTACAATATGGCATAAGAAATGTACTATTATTACCGATCCGAATAATTTGAAGGAAAAACTTGATGATGTTCTTGTAATATTAGAAGAACGTAGAAAATTGCTTGTTGAAGCAGGAACACCTAATATATCAGAATATAATGCAAAAACGGGATTGAATTTATGTAGAATAATTGTAGCTTGCGATGAGGTGGCAGAAGTACTAGACAAAACGGGGCTTGATAAAGACCAGAAAGCTATAATAAATCAGATAGAAGCTAACTTTTCTACTATTGCAAGATTAGGTAGAGCTTTTGGAATTCACTTGATTTTTGCAACGCAAAGACCAGATGCGGATATTTTGAAAGGACAGATTAAAAACAATATAGGATATCGTATTTGTGGTAGAGCTGACAAAGTATTATCTCAGATTATATTAGATAATTCAGAAGCATCTGATAAAATCTCTCCCAACGATCAGGGAATGTTTCTTATGAATACTGGTGTTTTATTCAAGGCATATTACGTAGAGGATGATTGCTTGGAAGGAGTGGATATTAATGGAGAAACCGCAGGTTAAAGACAAGCCCACTCTCACAATTGAAGAAGCTGCTTGCCTTTATAATATCGGCGAGCATAAATTGAGAGAGTTAACAGATGATGATAATTGTAATTTTGTATTATTCATCGGTAGGAAAAGACTGATAAAAAGAAAACAATTTGATGAATATATTTCTAGATCATTTTCGATTTAGGGTGTTTTTTGGAAAGCTGACATGTTATAATCATAGCAAGTCAGCTTTCTGTCATATTTACGAAAGGAGATTTTGATAATGGCAGAAAGAAGAAAAGATTCAAAAGGTCGAGTGCTTAAAGAAAATGAAACTCAGAGACCAGATGGAACATATAGTTATAGATGGAGAACCGCTGACGGAAAAAGACACGCGGTATATAGTAGAACACTTGATGGATTGCGCGAAAAAGAACTTGCTGTTTGGAAGGATAAGAGCGATGGAATAAGATCGAATGCTAAAAGTGTTACTGTAAATGATATTTTTGATATGTGGCGTAGTCTCAAAAAGGGGCTAAAAGAAAACACATTTCAGAACTATATCTATATGTATGAGCAATTTGCTCGAGATGATATTGGTCAGCTTAAGATTGGAACATTAAAAAGATCAGATATCAGGAGATATTATAATCGATTGATTGATGAAAGAAATCTGAAGATTGCAACAGTAGACAATATTCATACTGTGTTGCATCAGATTATTGATCTTGCTGTTGAAGATGGATACTTACGAACTAATATAAGTGATAACGCGCTGAAAGAATTGAAGCAGACTAGAAATCTTTTTACAGAAAAGAGAATGGCATTAACTGTTCCAGAGCAGGAGTTATTTGTAGAGTTTTTGAGTAAAAGTCCTATGTATCAGCACTGGTTTCCTATTTTTTCACTGATGTTAGGCACTGGACTTCGTGTTGGAGAAGCAACCGGACTTCGATGGGAAGATATTGATTTTGAAAATAATACAATTAGTGTAAATCATACTTTAGTTTATTTTAATCATAGTAAAGGTGGATGCTATTTTGGTATTAATTCTCCCAAGACAAGAGCTGGTGAAAGAACTGTTCCAATGATCGAGAGCGTAAGAGAAGCATTGATGCAGGAAAAAGAGAATCAGAGATTAGCAGGAATTACTTGTGATGTACGAGTTGATGGATATACTGATTTCGTATTTGTTAATCGATTTGGTAATGTTCAGCATCAGGGAACACTAAATAAAGCGCTTCGTAGAATTATAAGAGATTGCAATGAGGAAGTATTAGATAAGGCGAAGGATAACAAACCGGTAGTTTTGCTTCCTAAGTTTAGCTGTCATACATTGAGACATACATTTACAACACGCCTTTGTGAGTCAGGAATTAATATAAAAGTAATTCAATCCGTATTAGGTCATTCTGATATAAGTACGACTTTAGATATTTATGCAGATGTTACCAAAGATTTGAAAAAAGCAGAGATGCAATCTTTTGAGGATTTCTTGAAAAAGAAGGATGCATAATCCCATAAACCCACTCTAAACCCAACTTAAACCCATTTGATGAAATGTTATGGAAAGCAATGAAATTATTTGTAGATGCGGTACATTGAAGGTGTGGGTAATGAGGGTATTTGAGAAGTTTTGAAAGAACATGAAACAGAGAATAGGGTAATCCCGACAATGAAGTCCTTAGATGGTGTAAATAAGAAAAATGATGTAAATAATAC